>Ga0214164_1000794_pt1 | contig 19721 bp, 9 predicted proteins | sample TroBogepilimnion_13_FD_153003 | JGI IMG/M metagenome (GOLD analysis project Ga0214164, IMG submission 153003) | Freshwater microbial communities from Trout Bog Lake, WI - Practice 03JUN2009 epilimnion v4 | ecosystem: Environmental > Aquatic > Freshwater > Lake > Epilimnion/Euphotic zone ...
CATCGCGTATTCCTTGCTCTATGACGTCATAATAGCACAGGCAGCCAGTGTGTCAACCAAAAAAATCACATTGACCAGTAGAGTTCGCTGCTGACGTCGCAGGAGCGTGGCGTGTCGCGACGCTGCATGACGCGTTCACCCGTCATCAAGTTGACCACTTCCACCATTTTGGCACCGTTCCGGCTCTCAATCTGCCGAATGATTTCCTGTTGCTTGCGCTTGGGCAGCGCATCCAGCATCGATGTGGCGAGAGTTAGTAGATAACCGCTTGCGTAGGCATGCCCTTCATCCGCGATCAGCTGATCGACGCCTGCAATAAACGCTCGTTGAGTCTGGACTGTTTTCATTGCGTCATTCCTTGCTCTATAAGTGTAAGATAACACATCGGCTCGACGTGTCAATCAAAAAAAATCCCCCACAGTTTGTGGATTACATGGTCAGTTTCATATGGATCAATGGGTTAGAGCACGTTGCGGATGTTGTAAAATCAATAGGTTAGTAGAAAATTGTGTCTGTCGTGCTGCTCGTGACGGAAGGCGCTATACTGACACGCATCGCAGGTGTGTCACAGCCTGGATGTTTTTGGTTGACATTAAGGGTGGGTATGCTATTATGACGTCATAAAGCAAGGAGCGTGATATGCAGAATTGGCGTGTTGATGCTACCCATAGCGATACAGCTGAGTCGCTGATCTGCCGTGTTGCCGGCGTGTGCAACGGCGCCGCAACCTGGGACGGTGCGGGCTTCAGCAAGTTCGATGCCCACTTTGGTCACAGCCTGGCCCAGCGCGCCCAGAGCGGCCGCGCCTGGACTGTGAAGCAAGCCGAAGCTGCCCTCAAGCTGCTGCGCAAATATCAGGGCCAGCTGGGTGGCAAGGCGTTCATGGATGGCTGGCTGGTGAATCCAGTGTTTGCCACGCAACCCTGGGCGCCCGATGCGCCTGTGTCTGCTGCCGCTGTTGCCAAGCCCGCGGCCCTTCGCAAGCTGCTGAGCCGCGATGCCCTGGCAGTGTTCCGTTTTGGCTACGATGCCCAAGTGGTTGCTGCCATCAAGGCCCTGCGCGGCGAGCACCGCGGCCGCAAGTTCTGGGCTTCCTGGGATGCTGCCAACCGTGAGTGGACTGTGCCGGTCAACGAGACCAGCATTGTGGGCATCATGGCGCTGGCTGAACGGTTACAGTTCGAGGTGGAGCCGCGTTTCACGGACTATGTGGCACGGGTGCAGGCCAAGACTGCACCTGATGCCATGATCTTGGCCCTAAACGGCAATCAGCATGTTGCGGTGATGGGCGACAGCATTGTTATCAATGTGGACGATGCTGGCATCCTGGCCGAGTTTGAGCGCGAGCTGGCCTAAAAATCATCAACTCGTCTGCGCAAGCTGCCTATTGCCGTGAGAACGTCTGCAACTGTAGTGCAGTTCTCTATCTCCCACACATACACTACTTTGTCTAGGTAATCTCCCAAATCATGTGCTAATATCTCATAATCAAGCTGGTCCCATATCATGTCATCATGTAGGTCACACGCAGGCGTTATGCCTTGCGTGACAAACCTGTTTTGATATATCCATAGCAAGAACCAACGCCAATCTTCTATTGGCACGTCGTTGGGGCACTCATGCAGATCTCGCACTGATAAATATCCTTACACAATATTGAGACCCACATGGCCCAACAGCTTTATCAAAGACTTTTCTATGGTTACTCTACGGTAGATACCAATGTCAAGAATCAACAATTCGCTGACATAGATCTCATACAGCGAGATTTGATCAACGCATTTTACACCCGACCAGGTGAGAGGGTTATGATGCCCACTTGGGGATGTGCAATCTGGAATCTGCTTTATGAACCGTTTGATGCGTTCACTCAGCAGAGTATTATAGATGAAGTAAATCGCGTGGTGTCGACCGACCCCCGGGTTCAAGCCAACAATGTCACTGTGAGTGTTTATGATCAGGGCATGCAGGTCCAGATGGACCTCTACTATGTGCCGCTCAATGTGGCTCAGACTTTCAGTTTAGATTTTGACAAACGCACGGCAGAAGCCTACTAACACAAGAGAACACAATGGCAGTTACACAATCACAAAGACAAAGTCAGTTATTTTATGGCGAGGATTGGAGAGTCATCTACACTGCATTCACTCAGGTGAATTTCGCAGCGTATGACTTTGATACCATACGCGCCGCCATGATTGACTACATTCGCCTCAACTATCCCGAAGATTTCAACGACTGGATCGAAAGCTCGGAGTTTGTGGCAATCATTGATCTTTTAGCCTACCTGGGGCAGAGCTTGTCATTCCGCATGGATCTCAACACACGGGAGAATTTCCTGGACACTGCTACTCGTCGTGAGAGCGTAATTCGTCTTGCTCGCATGTTGAACTACAATGCACCACGCGCCGTGCCCAGTCAAGGACTGCTCAAGATTACCTCGGTCATCAGCAGTCAGGATTTATATGACAGCAGCGGCCAGAACATCAAGAATGTTCCTGTGGTGTGGAACGACCAAAACAACAGTGATTGGTTGGAACAGTTTATTTTGATAATAAACAACAGTCTCAATAGCAACAACTACTTTGGAAATCCTGTCAAAAGTGGAGTTGTCAACGGCATTCCGTCTGAACTATATGAGATGAACACAGTAACCAGCGGTAGTTCTGCCATATCGTTTACAACCACTGTGGCAGGAAACACCATGACGTTTGAACTGGTAAATCCTGATTTTACGTTGTCAGATAGCAGCAGTGTGGGCTTTAGCACAAGCGGGGCATTTTTTGAACGTGATCCTGACCCTGCCAACAGTTGGTTTTTGATTTATCGCAGTGATGGGTTGGGAAACAGCAGTGCAAATACTGGCTTTTTCTTCATGTTCAAGCAGGGAACCCAGGGGTTCAGCGATTATCAACTGGATTATCCCATAGCCAATCGAGTCATTGATGTGGGCATAAACGGCATCAACCAAATAGATGTTTGGGTGCAAAACATTGACGACTTGGGAAATGTTCAAAAGAAATGGACTCCTGTTCCCAGTGTCAATGGATATAATGTGATTTACAATAGTTTAAGTAACAATGTTCGTGACATATTCAGTGTATATACCAGAGACAGCAACGGGCAAGATCAAATAAGCTTGCGATTTGCTGACGGAAACTTTGGCAATGTGCCAATTGGCATTCTCAGGGTTTGGTACAGAGTAAGCAATGGGTTGACTTATCAAATAAGACCCAATGACATGCAAAATCTCAACTTTGCATTCAACTATGCAGACAATCTCAATAATACATTTGCCATAGCACTCACTGCCAATTTGCAAACCACTGTGGCCAACAGTCAGGCAAGAGCAACCAATCAACAAATTCAGCTGGCCGCCAGCCAGACATACTACACCCAAGACCGCATGGTGACAGGAGAGGACTACAATCTGTATCCCTTGGTAAACACCCAGGCGCTCAAAGTAAAAGCCGTGAACAGAGTATACAGCGGACAAAGCAGATACTTGGACATAAATGATCCCACTGGCACCTATCAAAACACCAAGATTGTCAGCACAGATGGTATCTTGTATCAAGAGATGGACCAAAATCGTGTGGAGGTCAGTATCTCTACCAACCAAAACAGTGCAGCTCTTGTGGTCAACTACATCCAGCCCATGATGTCGGGAACACAAGATCAACAGCGCATTGCACAAGAGCTAAAAGATTTTTATTATTATAGTTACCCACGCGGCAACATACAATCATCGGCAAGTGTGACATGGTGTGCTGTCACTGCCAGCACACAAAGCAGCACCGGTTATTTCAACTTGGCCAACGTTGCACAACCAGTGGGTAGCACAGCATCCATCAGCAATGCCCTGCACAACGTAACACCTGGTGCATTGGTGTATGTTTCAGGACAGGGCTGGGTGGAAGTAACCAGCGTGAGCAACAACGGTCAGGGTCTGATAAATGGTGTTCAGGCAAATGGCCAGGGCGCTGTGACCATAACACCGCCTCTATATCCTGCCATGCCATATCAACCCACCTTGGTGATTGCCGCATGGGACCCTGTAATGAGCAGTGCAGAACAAACCAACGTGGCAGCAGCACTGGACAGAAAAAATACATTTGGAATCCGTTATGATTATCAAAATCAAGCCTGGGTGGTAATCACACACAGCAATATCAATACTGGCGCTTGGAGTTTGAACAATGCAGGAGATGGGTCCAGTACAAACAAAGACAGCAGTTGGTTGATTTTGTGTAGTTATAAGGGAAGTTCTTGGCAGTTCTACAGTCGTGCCACTCGTTATATCTATGAAAGTGTGCGTGACGTGCGTTTCCTCTACAACACTCAATATAAAACCATCGATATTGCAACTGGGTTGGTCAAGCAAGACACCGTGACCGTGTTGGATATCAATACCGCACCACAAGATCCCAGCATTACGACACCAGCCCCCAGCTTGGGTAAAAATTACGCTTGGAAGATCTTGGGACAAGATATATATCCCGACGGCTATACTGATCCCACCAAGGTGTATGTGACACCATTCGCCACGGCACTGGGCGTGCCACAGGATCCTGACCAATACAATGAGATTGTGGATCCGCGGCCTGTGGCACAGCGCATGGTATTCTGGACACTGATTACCAGCAGTGATGGTTATCAATATTGGCAACCACGCACGATACCACAGGGCAGAATATACCAGTATGCCAATCAACTACCTCCAGCAACCGATGTCAGTTGGCAACCTGGCGACATGGCCTACATTATTGGCAATGGCAAGTTCTATCAATACACGGTGTCGGGAGTTACAGGAATCTTGACTGATGTCACCGGCACATGGCGCATGAAAATAGGCAGATCAGGTCTTCGTTGGATTTACGAACATTTTGCACCCAATGACCAGCGTATTGATCCTGCCATAATGAATATTATAGACACGTATGTTCTCACCAGCACATATGACACTGATATTCGCAACTGGATTGCAATAAACGGGGTCGTGGGCAATCAACCTGAGGCCCCCACAGCTGAACAGTTGCGTGAAACTTTCCAGAATCTGGAAAGTTACAAAACCATGACAGATCAGATTATTTGGCATCCGGTCAAATACAAAATCATCTTTGGCACACAAGCACCCAGCGAGCTGCAAGTGCGTTTCAAAGTTGTCAAAGCAGCAGGCACTATAGTCACTGACAACGAAGTAAAAAGTCGTGTGATTGCTGCGGTAAATGCATACTTTAGTTTGGCTAACTGGGACTTTGGGCAGAGCTTTTTCTTTACAGAGTTGGCAGCATATATTCATATTCAACTTGCCACTGTGGTTGCCACAGTGGTTATCACTCCAGTGAATGCACAGGCACAGTTTGGAGATTTGTTTGAGATCAAATGCACAGCAGATGAGATCTTTATCAGTTGTGCCCGTGTAAGCGACGTAGACATAGTAACAGATTTGACAGAAATGACTTTGGGGATAACGAATGGCTGATCAGCGCAAGACTATCAACTTACTACCAGCCGCCAATCAAACGGCCACACTGAGTAAGTTCTTCAACGCCACTGTGGACCATTTGTTCCAGCCGGAAAACACCGAGTTCCTGGCTGGATATATTGGCTATCACCCAGCCTGGTATAATTCTGACACAGATTTCTACATACAAGAACCCACCGCGGACCGTGAGAACTACCAACTTGTTCCCACTGCTATTAGTCGAGATCCCAGCAATGGCACTGTGAATCAAATCCTGTTCTATGATGACTTGTTGAACAAGTTGCGATTACAAGGTGCCAATGTAAGTAAACCAGAACGGTTGTTCTCAAGCGAATATTACAGTTGGTGTCCGCCAGTTGATTTGGACATGCTGACAAACTGGACACAGTATTATTGGGTCCCTGCTGGGCCCAACACCATCACACTGCTGGACGCCACGGACTTTGTGCAATACATCAAGGATCAGCCGCAATACACCTATACTGGACAATACCGCATCGCAGGAAATATCCACAATGGTGAACTACACTTTACCACGGGCATGAGAATACAATTTTCCAACGACGCCCATGCCTCGCTGAACGGTGCGTTTTGGGTCGTTTGTAACGTGGGCAGAAATATCAGCCTGCAAGATGACAGCTGGGCATCGGATCCTGGTAATAGTCTCAACATCACAGTGTCAAAAGGCCCCCACTGGTGGACCATGGAGCGAGGCAGCGTAAATGTCAATGGCTGGAGCCAAACTAATCGTTGGTTCCATATAAGCGTGTTGCAACTGAGCCAAACATTTGTCACTAACAGCACCACGCCTGCACCAGGACAAACCTATGCAGTTCAAAGCACTCGTCCTATATTGCAATACAACAGAAACTTGGAGTTATATCAACAAGGCACAGTTTGGCGAGGATATGTTACCCATGTGAGCACCGACGCCAACTTCTTGGCAACCTATGTGGGGCAATCGTCACCCAAAATAGACAACATACCCCTGGCCGACGGAGATTTAATACTGTGTGTCAGTGACACTGACCCCAATGTGCGTGGACGCATCTACAAGGTAAGCGGACTGGGCACCATTGGCGAATGTGTGATGACAGCACAACCACGCAGCACAACAGACAGCAGCACAGCAGCAATGCCAGGCGACCAAACTCTCATGGTGGATGGTCAAGGACAGATTCAAACCTGGTATTACCGCAACAACACCTGGCAATTGAGCAGCAACACGACTGGTGGCCAACCGTTGTTTGAGTTGTATGATACCTCGGGAAATAATCTAGCAGATGTTAGTGTTTACCCCAACAGCACTTTTTCAGGCAGTCGGTTGTTTTCCTACGCCACATCGGCTAGCAGCGCTGCTGATGCGTTGTTGGGAATCAGCGCCCAGTTAAACGCATTTGGTGACTTCGTCTTCTGCAACAATCAAGCTATGGATTCCTGGTATTATTTGTCTGATAGCAAGAGCACAAAAATAGCAGGTTATACATTTGCGCACGTGGTTTCCGACAGCAACACCAGCGAAGAATACACAAATGGTTGGTATCGCAGTGCCACCCCCAGCCGCCAATACTACAACTTTCAATACCAAGTTGTGAATGGTGCACTCATCAACACAGGCGAACTAAACAGTCGCGAGCTAACACTGCCTGATGAACTGGCAACTGGCAATCTCACCACGCTGGAAACTTACCTGCCACCTGCCAGCACCGCGCCCAACACGCTGCCCAACCTCTATGTGAAGTTGGCACGTAACGGACAACTGAACACACTGATTGCAGGCCAGGACTACACTGTGGGCACAAACGGTGAGATTTATTTGTCCAATAATGCCCAGCCCAATGACCGCTATTTGGTCAAAATATGGCTGGGTAACCAGGACGTTACAGATCCAGATGGATACTACGACCTTCCCTGGAACCTTACCAACAACCCCAACAACCAAGACATAGCCCTCACCAGCCGTGGTGAATATTTAGAACATGTCAGCAGTGTGATTGCCAATCAAACTGGTATTGTGGGAAACCCACAGGGAGTCAATAACTGGCGTGACACAATGAGAAATCCCAGCTTGGGATTGTATATCATGCAACACACAGCCAGCATGCTCAAGCTGAGTATCCTCAACAGCACACCCCAAAGTGATATTAATGCTGTGAGCACCGCAACGGATCCGCAAGTTGTCATGGCATGGGCAGAAAAACAATACCTGAGTTGGTATAGCAGATTTGTCAGCAGCTTGTTTACCTTGTATAACAAACAGGGATATACTCAAGCACATGATCCGCAAATGTGGATCACCGCAGCCATGCGCACAGTAAACCTGGGCAAGAACAGCCGCAGTGCCTGGGCCAACAGCGGCTACGATCAAAGTCTCTACGCCGGCAGCTATTGCGAGGTTCCTGCACAAACTCCCAGCTGGATACCAGCGACTCCTGCTCGCCTGGGACTGACTGGTGCGTATAATCCACAAGTGTATGTGGACGTTACACAGCCGGGAAATCCGCTTGTTCTGCAGACACACGATGGCGCCCAGATTGTCATGACAGACAGCGACGGGTCTGCACTGGGTACCATCTCAAATGGCACCATGCGCACTCGCAATCCTGAACTGTTGAGCAATCCAGTAGCCGCAGCTTGGTTGCAATTTGAAATCAATCAATACGTAGGTTTGCCAGCGCGTTACCGAGATCCCAACCAGCAGCCGAGATTCAACATACCGGGCGTGATACCGGGCAAGTGGCGCACATCGGAATATTCGCGTGCAGAGTATGTACAACTGCAACGAGCTGGGTTTGACAAATGGTTGATTGGCACACAAGCCGACGCCACATCAAATAGCAGCTTTGACTTGGCTGACCAGTTCAGCTTCAACTACAGCACTTTGACTGATCTCAATGGTCAAAATATACCCGGCCACTGGCGAGGCATTTATCAGTGGTTTTACGACACAGATCGTCCTGACCTTCGTCCCTGGGAGATGCTGGGCTTTACTCAACAACCCACTTGGTGGTCAGAGGAATATGGTGCAGCTCCCTACACAGTGGGCAACGGCAAGATGTGGACCGATTTGAGTCAGGGATTGATTCGCCAAGGTGCCTTGGCTGGCATTCACGAACAGTGGGCGCGCCCGGGATTGCTAAATTGTATTCCCGTGGATACACAGGGTTATTTGCTGCCCCCGCTGGGCGCTGGCATTGTACAGAGCCTGCCCAGCACTGCCAGTGCCAGGGCAGATTGGATCTTTGGCGACGGTGCACCTGTGGAACAAGCCTGGCGCAAGAGTCAGAGCGGCAGTTTTGCCACGGCCTGGGCAGGATATCTGCTCAAACCAGCACAGTTTGTGGAACTAAACTGGGACACCTTGCGCACTGCGCAAGTTTACGCAGATTCTGCATGGCCACAATGGATCTATACCGATGTCAATACCCGCAAGGGCAGTGCAGAGTTCCTGGTTCACAGAGAAAATCCCAGTCAGATTGCCTTGCCCACTAGTCTGTCCTCACTTGCCACTGTGACTTATTATGGTAGCTGTGGGTTGCAACACTGGTTCAGCGAATACTTGGTCAGTAACAATCAAAATGTTTCAATATTCCTGGGCAACGTGCTGCGTGGAGGAGACGTAAACTTGGGACACAAGTTCGCAGGATACGTCAAGACCGACAACATGCGAGTGTTGGTGGACAGCTTTGGACAACTGGATTATCAAAGCCGCATTGTTCCGCAGGAAAACCAACATGTTTATCTATATCGCAGTGGCAGTATTGGAGAGTATTTCTATAGTGGCGTTGTGGTGCAGAAGGTGCGCAATGGTTACAAAGTATTTGGCTACGATGCCATCTATCCTGTGTTTAGAATCGTGCCAGTCAATACCGCAGCATTGCGTCATGTGGAAACTGTGGGCAACCTCAAGGTCACGTTCTACCAACAAGGGTTGACCACAACCCAAGACATTTCATATGGCACAATATTTGCCACTCCGCAACAGGTTGTGGATTTCTTGATGGGCTGGGGCATGTGGTTGGAAAGTCAGGGATGGAGTTTTGCAGCAGTAAATGCCGACAACAATCAAATAGTCAACTGGCAATACAGTGCCCGCGACTTCATATACTGGTGCCAGGGCAGTTGGGGGGTGGATAACTTCATCGCACTGAGCCCTGCCAGCGACGGTGTGACATTTAGCCAAGACACTGGGCAAATACAATATGTAAACGGCAGCCAAAGTGGTGTGTATCCCATCATCAACAAAACAGGTACGCCCATAACGGCACAAAACTTGGAGACATTGAGGGAAGACAACACCATCACCATCAACCCCACCAACAGTGACACTGTATATGGTGCTCGGTTGTTTGTTACCACAGTGGAACATATTTTGTTGCTGGACAACATCACCCAATTCAACGACGTTATATATCAGCCTCTCTATGCTCAACTCCAACCACGTGTGAAAATATTCACATATCGCACCCTGGACTGGGATGGTAGATTTTATGCACCAGGTTTCTTTCTCAAACAGCAGACCGACAACACCTATGTCATGACCGACAACTTTGAAAAAACTGCCAATGACATGCGCAAGTATTTCAATATTGATCAACCCAAACACTATCATACCATTGCCAACAACAGCGCATTGAGCGTGCAACAAACCCAGGCAACTGGAGTGGACCAATCCAATACACTGAGTATCACACAGATGGTAAATGACCAAAGTGTTGTGAGCAACCAAGCCATCAGCAACCTTGCCAAGCACAACTACGGCTATCAAAAGAGAGACTACTTGCAAAACTTGATCCTGGAAGATGCCACTGAGTTTGAGTTCTATCAGGGATATATTCGTCAAAAGGGCAGCCTCAACAGCATAAACGCCATCTTGCGCAACAACACCTTGGTGCCCAACAGCGCAACCTTTGAATACTTTGAAGAGTTTGCCCTGAGATTGGGGCAATATGGCGGCATTGCAGTGGACAACCAAATAGAGTTGCAGTTGAACTCTCGAGATTTGGTTGCCAATCCCCAATGGATCAACTTGTTTAGCACGGCCGACATTGACTCACCGGACGACGAGGTTGTGAGTTTGGTGCCTGGCGACAGCCGATTGGTCACACCCCCCAACAGTTATGAAACCCTGGGTTTTGCACTGCGACCTGGCTACTTGCCCAACGCATTGACAGATATTCCCACCGCAGGATATGTGCAACTGGGAGAAGCAACCTGGCAGGTTGCTACCCAAACAGATCTCTTGACTCTGTGGGACACTGCCGCGGGCACTGCCGCTCCTGTGAATCTCAACGACACTGTGTGGCAGTTTTATACCGACATAGGAAGTTGGACCACATGGGCGCTGCTGGACAGTGGAACTACAATCAACAACACTGTGGCCAGCACCAGCACCAATGGTGTAACAACTATAGTTTGCACCAGCACACCGGACCTTGTGGACGGCGACGTTGTTGTGATTCAAAACGTGGCCGGGGTCAGCAGTTTAACTGGCACTCTGGTCGTGAGCAATGTCAATGTTGCCAACAACAGCTTCACTGTGCCGCTCAGCACTTTCCAAAACGGCACAGGAGGCATTATCTGGAAATATCACACCACCAGATTTACCACACCCCGTCAACGAGATTCCAGCACGCCAGCAACCGGCTGGCGTCAAGGCAGCTTGGTGTATGTGGACCAAGGCGATCAAATACCCGGCGCATGGACAGTTTACAGCCGTTTGGGTCACACTTGGATACCTGTGCGCAACCAGCCACTGCAAGTGGATGGAGAGTTGATGCAGGGTGCCTTGTTATATGACAGCACTTATCAAACTGCCAGCACTGTGCTGCAATATTTTGATCCCATACAGGGATATATTCCCAGCATTGCAGATGCAGATTTGATATACAAGCGAGAAACTGATCCTGCCAAATACAATTACGGAGACAGTGCCAATCAAGATCTCATTTCCGAGCAATCCTGGGGAGACAGTCACGTGGGAGAAACATGGTGGGACCTCAGTGCAGTTCGCTATGTGGATTATCACCAGGGCTCCATGCAATACCGTGCTAAAAACTGGGGCAAGCTGGCGCCCAACACCACAGTGGACATTTATGAATGGGTCAAAAGTCCAGTTGATCCTGCCTCTTGGGCCACCTATGTCAGCACTGGACAGGATTTGAGCCAATATGGAGTCAGTTACATACCTCAGGGTGAAGTGTTAAACAGCAACAATCCCAGTTGGACACAGATGACTGCCTACAAAGTAGATGGAAGCCTGCAAACTTGGTATTATTTCTGGGTCAAGAACAGTAACATGACGCCAGCACCACCCTGGAGAACTTTGACCACACAGGAAATCAGCACTGTGATTACCAATCCTCCCAGCCAGGGTATACCCTGGTGGGCAGCCATGGATGCCACCAACATGCTTGTGGCCAATATCAGCAACAAACTCAGTGGCAGCCAGAAGATTCTACAAATCAACTGGCAGGATCATGCCAGTGATGCCACACGTCACAGCGACTGGCAACTATATCGTCCCGGTGATGCTCGCAGTGTCATTGATCCTCAGTTCTGGCAACGCCTCACCGCCAGCTTGGTGGGTTGGGATGGCTGGGACCGTGATGTTCCTGACTACAAGTTGCATGCAACTGCACAACAGGGCAACCAAATCCGTCCACGCCAAAGCTGGTTCCAGGACGCAGTGACAGCCGGGCAAGTGTTTGTGTATGTGGCCAACAAGCTTATTGCAGAATTGACAGACCCACTGGTAACCGATCCCAACAAGGCAACTTGGCAAACATATTTCAGCAAAACAGAGCCACCACCCAGCAATACACAATATCATGTGACAGACCTTTCAGAACGTGACGCCCTGTTGCCCAAACCAGTGGGAACCACTGTGCTGGTGGATGCATCTGTGCAAACACAAAACAAGTGGATGGTTTATCAATATCAAGGTGGCACCACCTGGAATGTTGTGCGCCAGCAAGCCTGGGACACCAACCTCTACTGGAAATATGTGGACTGGTATGCTGCGGGCTACAGTGACTCAACATACATCAACCAAACCGTGGCCAACAGCAACAACCTGGCAGCATTGACACCTGCCTTGGGGCAAACCACCAAAGTTCTCAACAACGGTGCCGGTATCTGGCAGTTGTTTGTGGGCAACGGCACAGAATGGACTCTGGCAGGTCAGCAACTTGCCAGCGTGGAAATTCTGCCAGCTCTTTACGACAACAGTGTGAGCCTGCTCAATTGGGATCAGGAGCCATTTGATACAGTGATGTTTGATGAGAATGCCAGTATACCGTTCTACAACATAATACAGGGTTTGAGAACTGTAGTGCTGAGTGCCTTGGATCAAAACAACCTCATGACCAGCATGATCAACTATGTGTTGAGCGAGCAGACCTTTGTGGATTGGGTCACAAAAACCAGTTATATTACCCTACGTGGGTTCAACACGCCATTGAGCGAAAGCCAGCTCTATGCTGCTGATAACATTGAGAGTTTATTGCAATATATTGGGGAAATTAAACCATACCGATCCAAAATACGCGAGTTCATCAGCCGCAGAACCAACACTGACATCATGAGCATGCAACCCAGCGATTTCGACAAGCCTCCCCTGACTCAGGCAGATGGCAGCACTGTGATTTTGGATGTGAACAATGCTGGTGATGTCACTGTGATGAAAAAAAGCGCCAGTTACAAGGACTGGTATCAGGACCACGTAGCCAATACCAACCTTGTTCGCCGAATGTTCCTCAGTGTTCACTTTGACCGTGTCAGCAGCGATGCGTTTGGTTGGGACTACGTTTGGGAAGATCCCAGCGGATACAGTAAAACCAGCAGCTTGGAAACCTGGGGCAGTGCAACTAGAATACGTGACGATTATGCACCAGGTGCAGGTTTGCCTGCGGTAAGTGAAATAGCCAGTTTGTTACAAGCAGAATACCAGGGCACCGTCCTGGATACAGCGCCCATGCCCTGGGAAGCTGGTTGGAATGGAACAACCTGGCAGTTCATGGACGGCTGGGACAGTGCTACGGAACCTTTATACAGTTATCTGGACACTGTTATTCAAGGCGGCCAGATACCTGAATACGATGTATTTGCCCCAGCCAGCAGTGCGCAACGCTTTGATCTCAGTTATGTGCCACAACAGCCCAGCCAAACTGTGGTGTGGGTCAACAGCCAAATCGCAGTGTATGGAGTGGACTTTATCATCCCCAACTGGATTGTGGATGCCAAGGTTGTGGACCCTGGCACTGGATACCAAGTGGGAGACCAGATAGAAATAGCCGGGGGCGACAACTTCATACCCGGCAAGATGCAAGTTGTGTCAGTTGGTCCCAGCGGCAAGATAAAAACCCTCACTGTGATTGATCCAGGCAGTTGGGACGTTGTGCCCAGCACCCCAGTAGCGGCACTTGTGGTACCATACAGCGGCAGTGTGGGAACAGGAGCCACCGTGATGCCGCAATGGGGCGGCAACCACCTGCTGCTGAACAATGCCACATCCAACAAGGTGTATGTGCTGTATCACGGTCAAACATTCCATGCTGCGCCCAGTGGTCAATACGACACAGTGTATGATGGATATCGTTTTGTGCAGCCCGACGTCAACGCAAATCGTCCTCCAGAATTGGCAGTGTTGCGCATACCTGCCAGTGTGCGTTGGGATGTCACCAACCAGGAACAGGCCGGCATCACAGCAACCAATCGTGTTTATACCACCAATGGAGTCAGTGACCGATATAACTTGGGATCACGCCCTCAAAACAACCAGGCTGTGATAGCCTGGTTGGATGGAGTTCTGCTCAATACCACTGGCACAGACTTCTTTGTCAACTACAATACCAACGACATGGTGTTTGTGACCCCGCCTGGTACAGGCAAGACCCTGATCATCTGGAGTCTGGGAGGTGGTGCAGCCATTAATAACACAGTGGATGCCAGTGTGCAGAATCAACAACTGCAATCGTTGTATCAGGTAGTTGATGGCACGCAACACACCTTCACCATGCAGCATGCGGTGTTGGGATCGGCTTATGTGAGAGCCACAGTGGATGGCATCACCGTGCCATTGGCATCAATATCCACCAGTGGCAGCAACGTAACAATATCACCCACTCCCGACAGCGGCAGCGAGGTGATTATCGATCAGTTTGTCACAACATTGTGGAGCAAGGTCAGTGCGGAAACCCTGGGTCCGGTATACACTGGCGACTACACACTCACCGCTCCTCCCGGCCACGGCGACGCCAATGCCAGCATGCAGGTGGTAAATGTCACCACCAATCGATTGCTTCCAGCCCACGGCAGCGACTGGTCAGTGTCGGGTAGCACACTCACCGTGACAACAGGCGGCAGAATCAGCAACAGTGACTGGTTGCAGATACTCACTATGCCCGAAGACCTGGCATGGGGCTGGAAACTGGATCAGTTTGATACACTACAGACCACATACACGTTGACAGCCACTGCCACTGTGCCGGAAAGCGTGCAGATATACGTCGACGGCGTTGCACAAGCCCTGGGAGCTGATTATACGTTGATGAATACAGGCAACACTGTGGTGTTTGGCAGCCCGCCAGTCTCTGGTCCGGTGTCCATCTATTATGCCACAGGACGTGCTGCCAGCCCTGCAACAACCAAGAGAATATTGATGAGTGATACTGCACAATGGACACAAACATTGGGCGTTCCCACCAAATTGTTGCAACCTGTTTATGCAGATAGTGCATATTTAGATGTGGCCGATTATACTGTGTTGACTCAGCCCACAAGAGCCAACCCGGGTTTGGTGTGGATCGACAATGAACTTGTGGCTTGGTGGAACATGCAACTGGTAAATGATGTGACCTACCCCAACCGTGCCATACTAAGCAACTTGTGGAGAAACTACCGGGTCACTTCGGGTAATCCTCTGCAAGGCAACACCGTCAGTCACACTGGCAATGCTGCGGTCTATGACGGTCAGGCTCAAATGGAGACATTGTAATGACTTACCAAAAACCACAACACGACCAGCCCATAAATAACATCATGCGCCCCCAGAAACCCCAACCTACCGATGAGCATTGCAGCTTGTTTGTGTATGGCAGTTTGACAATACGCGATCCTCAAAGCCAGGAACCGTTGTTAAAGACCCAAGCGTAAAGGTATATAGATGCAAGAAAATGTCCCCGGCCAAGTAACTGGTCACATATTGATAAAAGACGTTCAAACTCAGGAGATACTGGTTGATACACACAATGCCATCAACTGGGAAAATTTCAGCTTGAGCTTGGCCAACACTTTGGCTAACGAGCCGCGCGGTTGGATACAGTATATGGTGTTTGGCAACGGTGGTGCCACAGTCAGCGGAACTGGTGTCATAAGCTATCGACCGCCCAACATCATTGGTCAAAGTGCCGCGCTGTATAACCAAACTTTCAGCAAGGTTGTCAACAATAAAAGTGTTGCCAACCAAGATACAGTTTACAACCTCACCACAGTGAACCATGTGGTGGGAACTTACTACACAGACGTTGTGATAACATGCACGTTGGAACTGGGTGAACCCAGCGGACAGGAAGCGTTTGACACAGCCACAACTCTGGTGGGAGATTATGTATTCAACGAGTTGGGATTGCGAGCATATAGTGATGCCAGTGGCTCGGATGGCACTGGTCCAGGGTTGCTGCTAACTCACGCTGTTTTCAGCCCCATACAGAAAAGTCTCAACCGTCAGATAGAAATCGTTTATACTCTGCGTCTGCAAACGGCGTAAATATTGAAAATAGGATAGCAGAACCCCATGGTCACAATGATAACTCAATATAATGGCAATGTGCTGTTGGAGATACCCAACAATACCTTGGACACCAACACCAGCCTCGATCTTCCCGGGACTGGATACAAAAGTTATGGCTCGCCAGTATTGAATAACATGGTGTGGATCATGGAGAATTTCAGTGGCACTGTGGCGCCACCCACTGCCATAAAAGGTCAGCTGTGGTATGATACCACAGGCAACGTGCTCAAGATTTACAACGGATCAGCATGGACCGCAAGTGGCAGTATTGTGAGTTCAGCTGCTGCGCCAGCAAGCCCGGTGGCTGGGACACTGTGGTGGGACACTGCAAACAGCTTGCAAAAAATCTGGAGTGGCACTGCATGGGTGGTGATAGGACCAGTTTCGCCCATAGCCTTCTGGAATGGCATCCAAAACAATCAACCCGCAGCAGACAACACCTACATCCTGGGAAATGTCAACAGCAGATTTAGCACCATATACACCACTGCGCTGGATGCCAGCGCCGCTGCCAATGTGGGCACATTGTCTGTAAACGGGCCCAGCACTGTAAACGGGCCCAGCATTGTGAATGATATCACAATTCTGGGAAACGCTCAGGTTCGCGGCAACTTGGTGGCACAAAACGGCGCCCTGGTGTGGCAGGGCCTTGCGGTAAATGGCGGTGTGATTATAAACGACACTGGGCTCACTGTGACAGGACCGGCCACTATCAGTGATCATGTGGGCATTGGCAAAGCCACCGACCCCTTCTATGCCCTGGACGTAAACGGGCCAGTGCGTGGCAACGTAGAACTCATGCTGTACAATAAAGGACCTGTTTACAGCATAATGCGCGATGATAATGCACCAGGCGACAGCAAGGTTTATGTGCAAGCAGTTGACGATTCAGGAACATACAGCAAATACATATGCAATGACGGTCTTGATCCACTCAGTGTTCGATACTATATGAGAGTGGAGCGCACTGGCATTAATGTCAACAATGTCAAGATCTATACTGGCAACAACGACCTTGCACTGACAATAGATGCCAGTCAAAACATTGTTGTAAACTATGGCAGTTTGAAATTGTTGAACCAGGGTGTTGTGTTCGCTGACAACACCACACAGTCTTCGGCAGGCAGCTGGAACTTGTCGGTTCCCAACTCCACGGGATCTTTTGTGGGAACTATGAAAAACACCGGTTGGCAACAACTACCCAGCGGCATGATAATGCAATGGGGATTTGTGGATTTTGGTGGTGATAAAGGCGAAAACTTGTACGGACCCTATCCTTTTCCAGTGCCTTTTCCCAACATCTGTTCCAGTTTGACTGTCACAACTGTGACTCCCGAGAAGCCAGGTCAAGGTGGATATGGTGACAACCAAATAAACATCAGTTACAGCAACCAACCCACTTCCAACTCATTTACCGTGTGGAACAACCAAGTTGGTCCTGGCATCTATGCGGATGGCTTCTACTGGCAGGCAATAGGATACTAACATGACCATAAATGTAAACAACTACGACGGTAGTACCTTTATTACTATTCCTGATTTATATCTCAATACGCTAAACACCAGTTTGGAGTTGCCAGGTCGCGGCCTGCAGGGATACGGCACGGCAATCAATCAAGACCTGCTGTGGATCATGCAGAACTTTAGCAGAAGCACACAGCCTGATTCTGCTGTTCGTGGGCAACATTGGTGGGACACCACCGATGGCACACTAAAAATTTACGACGGTGCCAACTGGCAAGCTTCGGGAACCATCTTTAACAGCGGATCAGCACCCAGCAATCCAGTAGACGGGTCCCTGTGGTGGAACACCAGTCACACCCCAGCCCAGCTCAACATCAGCATGGCTGGAACCTGGCAATGGATCGGCCCAGCCGGAAACGAATACTGGACCAGCACACAAAATAACATACCCTACAGCAATCAAGTTTATAGTATTGGATCGGCCAGCCAACAGATGGCAGCGGTCCATACTCAAGACCTGCATGTTTATCGCAACACTGTGGTAGACAGCCACCTCACAGTCAACAACAGCAGTGTGTTCACCAACAGCGTGGTTTTGCAAGGCAATGGCACCGTTTACAGCAGCTGGATAAACAACAACGCAGTGGCCAACAGCAAAACATGGAGTCGCAGTGTTGACCTCAACACACTGAATGAATACATCACAACTGATACCAACACCAACCCCAAAAATTGGTTGCAAGTAACCAGAAACACCGACTCGGTGGTCAGCATTTCACTGGTGACCAACAACAACAACGTGGCCGTTACTGTGGATCAGGCCGGCAACGTGGCACTAAACAGTGGCAGTGGTGGACTGGTTTTCCCCGATGGCAGCCGACAAACTTATGCCACATTCAGCAGGACCCGTGCATACTACACCAGCAACGTATTTGTGGTGCCCAGCAATGTGACTCGTGCTCGAGTCAGGGTGTGGGGGGCTGGTGCAGGGGGTGGTGGCAATAATGACTTTGGCAGTGCCGGCGGCGGCGGTGGTGGAGGATATGTGGAAGCCACAGTGATCTTGGTGCCCGGCGCCACAATCCCAGTCACAGTGGGAAGCCCGGGGCTGGGCGGCAGCAACAGTGCAGTGATCTTAAATGACGGTGGCAGCGGCGGAAGCAGCAGTTTTGGAACTTACATAAGCGCAACAGGCGGCCTGGGCGGCCAAGGCACAGTTGGTGGCGGCACAGGCAGCGGCGGCGGCGGTGGCGCCGGATATGGATCGGCAGTGTGGGGTGCCGGCGGCAATGGTGGCAGCGGATTTACCATTGGCCTCAGTGCTCTGGGCGGTCAAGGAGGTAGTGGTGCCATGGGTGGCGGTGGCGGATCAAACGGTGCATATGCCGGACCCGGCAGCTTCCCTGCCGGTGGAGGTGCCGGTGCGGCCAATGACAGTGCCGGCGGCAACGGAGCCGGTGGTCTTGTAGTGGTGGAATACTGACATGAATGTATGGGCAAGAATGAGCAATATTGTGGTTAGAGAAATTACCACAGCAGATCCCACAGGCAGGTTCACAAGTGACATCACATGGGTGCAGGTTTTGCCAGTTGCCACGATAGGTGGTGATCCCACAGTGGTAGCACCGCGCTGGACTTATGAAAACAACATCTTTTATCCGCCACAAATTGGTAACGCCACAGTTTACATTCAAAGCGGGGCACAGTTCAGCAACCTGGTTACCTTTACGGGAAATGTTTTTATCAACAGTGGAACCGGTGAAATAGACGAAAGCTGTTGGCAACAGTTGGCTGTGGTCAATATAAGTGCTTCAAACAGCACGGCACACTTTGTCAGCTACAGCAGTCATATATTCGATTTGGCATTAAATGTGGGCAGCGTCACATATGTCAACAGCCCTATTAGTAGTTACGATGGTCGTGGGGAGTTTGTTGGTGGCGAGATAGCGGCGCCCTCAAAAGACGCGCAGGAGAGCG
>Ga0214164_1000795_pt1 | contig 19709 bp, 19 predicted proteins | sample TroBogepilimnion_13_FD_153003 | JGI IMG/M metagenome (GOLD analysis project Ga0214164, IMG submission 153003) | Freshwater microbial communities from Trout Bog Lake, WI - Practice 03JUN2009 epilimnion v4 | ecosystem: Environmental > Aquatic > Freshwater > Lake > Epilimnion/Euphotic zone ...
TTGCGGTTGGGACGAAAAGTTTTTGGCAAAACTGCTATTTAAAGAAATTTAGATGCGTTTGCCCTGGCTAATACTATGTACTAATTCTGAAAAATAAAAAAACGCTGCTTTGGGTTGATTTTGAAATTATAAACCTCCTTCACAAATCTTACTAAACTTAACGTAAATAACAATTTTTTCAATTCCAAACGGTAATACACAAGCAAAACACGCACTTAAATCAAAATCAGTTAATACCATGCCAAAAATAGCAGCACCAATAAAAAAAGTTGAGGCTAAACTATCTCAACTACAAAAGCTATTTCTTTTCTACGTGTACCACATACTTCTCTTTGAAATAGTCCTCTGGGAAAAGACTGTAAATGTCGATTAACTTGGGTCTCACGTTGCTGTCGCTAATTTCTTGATGCAAATCTCCACCTTTCAAGCAAATCAATCCGTTGGGCAAGGTAGCCGCATTTCCTTTCCTTAATAATGGGGCGGACCATTGCCATAAATCTTTCAAAGGTGCCACGGCCCTACTGACTGCAAAATGAAATTTCCTGCTTTTTATTTCTTCTGCCCTGCAATGCTGTGTGGTAATATTGGTAATGCCCGCACCAGCTGCAACCGCTTCCACTACTTTTAGTTTCTTGCCAATACTATCAACCAGATGAAAGTTTACTTCTGGGAAAAAGATAGCCAGAGGAACTCCCGGGAACCCGCCTCCACAACCGATATCAATTACTTCCATGCCTGGTTGAAAGTCTACTATGGCTGCAATAGTCAAAGAATGTAATACATGATGTGTGTATATATGATCGATGTCTTTCCGGGAGATGACATTTATTTTTTCATTCCATTCAGTGTACAGACCTCTCAGAGCCTCCAACTGGTTGATTTGTGCAGGCGTAAAGTCAGCAAAATATTTATATAATAAAGTCATAAGTCGTAAGTTGTAAATTGCAAGTGATATTTTGTAAGCCGTATTCTATCTATTTTCTCTACATTTGATTTACAACTTACCTCTTATCACTTACGACTATTATTTAATTCCATTTCTGCTTCGGCTTACGCCAAAGTGCTGGCACAACGAATATATAATAGATGAACATCCAGATATCCAAAAGAATGAAGAATGGAAACAAATCCAATTCATTCAACTTTTTCATACTCCTGAAATAAATAATCCCCTGAATTAACCACCTAAAGCAAAGTATCGACAACGTAATCCACCAGTTAAACAATATCGCCGAAGCTATACCATAAGGAAACAGCATCCCAAAACTGATAGAATATAATCCCAACCAAAATTTGTGCTTGGGCTTATAATATTTTGTAGTTGTATAATGCCGATATTTCTGACGCATCCAGGCACTCCAAGAAGGTTTTGCTTTGGTAAGTGTATGAGACTCATGTTCTACTACGATAGCGGTATTGCTTTTGGTGGCAACTTTATTGATAAACAAATCATCATCTCCGCTTGGTATCATATTGATGGACGAGAACCCTTTATTCTTCATAAACAATTCCCGCTTATAACTCAGATTCCTGCCAACCCCCATGTAGGGGATGCCCGCCAAAGCATAAGAGAAATATTGCAAGGCAGAGTGGAAGGTTTCAAAACGGATTAGTCGGTTAAGTACACCTGGTTGCTTATGAAAAGAACCATATCCCAGTACTATTTCAATCCCCTCAGTATATGAACGCTGAAAATGTCTCACCCAGTTTTCACTGGCTGGAACACAGTCCGCATCTGTCAATAATAGCGTCTGATATTTAGCCGTTTTAATTCCCATCGACAAAGGAAACTTCTTTCCCATTATCAACTTCGCCTCTTGTTTCAGTTCAAGGTGCTTCAAGGCAGGAAAGGCCTTGCAAAACTCATCTATAATATATTTACTATGATCTGTAGAATTGTCATTCACCACAATAATCTCATGCCGGGCTGGATATTCCTGTACCAATACACCCGGAAGATTGTCCACTAAATTATCCGCTTCGTCGCGCTCACAGATGATAACAGATATCGGTTCATTGTATTTTTCCTCAGTAGCTTTAGGCTTGAAGAAAGCCAATCTTCTGAATAAAAAGAGGTAATAAAGTATCTGTATACCCGCAACGGTACAAAAAATGATGAAAACAATTAATCCAATCAGGTTCAAATCTAAATTCAACAGCATCGAACAAAAATAATGGTTCTTGCAAAGCACAAAAAAACAGTTATCCTAAAACGTGAATAAATGTATACGCTTACAAAGCTTTGTGGAAAAATACTACCTATTTGCCTATTTTGCACCCGTTTTAAATTATATATAATGGAACGGATTAAACTAAACTTACCCGAAAGCTTTTCTTTTTCTACGACAATTCCCATCCGAATTTCGGATGTTAACTATGGCGGGCATGTTGGTAATGACTCATTTTTGTCTTTATTACACGAAGCGAGACTACGTTTTCTACATCAATTTGGATATAGCGAGATGAGTGTAGAAGGGGTAGGCTTGATTATGAGCGATGTAGGCATTGAATACAAAAGAGAACTGGTATATGGGAATACAGTGAAAATATCTGTTGCTGCAACTGGATTTGACAGACTTGGTTTCGATCTATATTATCTGATTGAATTACTTGATGGTGACCAGACTGTTCTTGCCGGCAAAGCTAAAACAGGGATGATGTGTTTTGATTATGCCACTAAAAAGAAAGCAACTATCCCAGCTGTTGCTATAGAGAGGATGACAAGTTAATACCTTAACCCAGATCAAAAAAGCTGGGTTAAGGATCTAAAAATTGTTTTTCCACATCATACTTTCAATAGGCTTGTTGGGTTGACCACTATATTTAGCGTTCTTCTTTTGGTTGTATTTTACCGCAATTTCCCCATCTACCGGAAAATAAATCAATTGCCCAATAGGCATTCCTGCATACACCCTGACAGGTTGTTTACAAGAAATCTCGAGTGTCCAGTTGCCACAGAAACCAACATCACCTTTGCCTGCAGTTGCATGAATATCTATCCCTAACCTTCCTGTGCTTGATTTCCCTTCCAAAAAAGGAACATGTGCGTGCGTCTCGGTGTACTCTTCCGTCACTCCCAGATAAAAAGCACTAGGCAAAAGCAGGAATCCTTCCTCAGGTATCTCAAAATAAGTGATTGTATTGTGCTTCTTGGCATCCAGTTCGGCAGAATCGTAGGTTGCCAACCATTTACCTAGGTGTACATCATAGCTATTGCTGCCCAGACATTCCCTTACATAAGGTTCTATCTTAATAGTACCCAATTCAATTTCTTCCAATATGCGGGAATCCGATAAAATCATTTCTTCTCCTATTGATTATGATGCAAATAAAAATAAAAAACAGAATGTGCCAACGTTTATTTAAAACAAGTCAGCAAACTAGTCCAAAATCAGTGTCCGATATCCTGATGCTCAATTTACCCCTCTGTTTACAGTTCTGGTTTACGAATACATTTCTGCACGCAACTCCTTCACGCGCTTATCTTCCAGATATTCATCAAACGTCATCAATCTGTCAATAGCTCCTTTAGGCGTCAACTCAATAATACGGTTCGCAACTGTTTGCATAAACGTATGATCGTGTGAAGTCAACAACACAATCCCCGGAAACGTATTACATCCTTCATTAAAGCTCTGAATACTTTCCAGATCCAGATGGTTTGTTGGCTGATCCAATACAATACAGTTTGGATTCTGCAACATCATACGGCTCACCATACAACGCACCTTCTCTCCCCCACTCAATACATTTGTCTTCTTGCTGATATCATCCCCGCTAAACAACATCTTACCAAAGAATCCTCTCAAGAATGGTTCATCCGCATCGGTCACGTGTGCTGGCACAAACTGACGCAGCCAATCAAGCAAAGTTTCGCCCTTCGTAAAGAATTCATTGTGTTCAACAGGCAAATAAGCTTTGGTAACAGTCGTTCCCCACTCAAACTTACCGCTGTCTGCTTGCATATTCCCATTGATAATCTCAAAGAAACTAGTGATAGCCGATGGATCTTTACTCAAAAAGGCAATCTTATCACCCTTGTTCACACTAAAACTTACTTTGTCAAACAAGGTACGGCCATCAACAGTCCGCTTTAGGTTTTCTATATTAAGTATTTGATTACCAACCTCTCTCAATGGCTGAAAAATGATACCCGGATACTTCCTGTTGCTTGGCTCAATCTCCTCAATAGTCAACTTCTCCAAGGCCTTCTTTCTACTCGTAGCCTGTTTACTCTTAGAGGCATTCGCCGAGAAACGGGCAATGAAATCCAACAACGCGGCACGCTTATCTTCATTCTTTTTGTTCTTATCATTCAACTGACGGGCTGCCAACTGACTACTCTCATACCAGAAAGTGTAGTTACCTGTATACGTTTTTATCTTACTCCTGTCCACATCAGATACATGCGTACAAACAGTATCCAAAAAGTGACGGTCGTGGCTCACAACCAATACAATATTCTCATAATCGGCCAGAAAGTTTTCCAACCAACCAATCGTTTCAATGTCCAAACCATTCGTAGGTTCATCCAACAATAAGATGTCTGGGTTGCCAAACAATGCTTGTGCCAGCAACACCCTCACTTTCATGTTGCTCGGTATGTCTTTCATTAGGCTTTGGTGCATACTTTCTTCAATACCAAGACTACTCAATAGCGTTGCTGCATCGCTTTCAGCCGTATAGCCCCCCATCTCACCAAACTCCCCTTCCAGTTCACTCGCACGCATATAATCCTCCTCTGTTGCATCAGGATCCATATAGATGGCATCCTTTTTCTGCATCACTTCCATCATTTTCTTGTGCCCCATCAACACCGTATTCAGCACCGTTTCATTATCAAATGCAAACTGATTCTGGTTCAATACAGCCAATCTCTCCCCAGGCGTAATGTCCACAGTACCCTTATTAGGTTCTATTTCACCAGCCAATATCTTCATAAATGTACTCTTACCCGCACCATTTGCGCCAATGATACCATAACAGTTACCCTTCGTAAAATTGATGTTTACATCATCAAACAATACCCTTTTACCAAAAGCTAGGGTTACATTCCTTGCACTAATCATCTCTTAGAAAAATTTATTTTAATGGGCGCAAAACTAAGGGTTAGCCAACAACTATGGTTTATAAGCTTTAGGGTAATCCAATAAACTTTAAATTTATCTTCCTTGCCTACCGATAAAGGTCTATTAGAGTAAGATTTTCCGACACTAAAACTGCATCTGTATGTCCATTGTAGAAGCATACGTCCATTCGCTTTGATTACTTTAATTCTTAGCCATTTATCTACTTTGATGAATATGGATAGGGTCAAGGATAAAATTTTTGGCCTTCATCAGCGGTTTCATAACAATGCCAACAGCAAGGGGATTGGTTTCTCGCAAATAGGTACGATACAGGTAGACAGCATCGAGAATGTCGGAACCAGATTTAAATAAGGATGATTAGATTGGGTTGCTGGAAGCGCAATAACAGAAAAGGATTTGGTTGACTTGCTGCGGCAACTTTATGCTGAGAAATAGAAATAGATTAACCGGCAGTCGAGTACGCATCATTTTTTTCGTGGCAGGAACTACAAGCATTTACGATACGGGTAATAAACTTAGTTGATAAGCACAATTAACTAAGGTGGCATGAACAACCAACATAGTGAGTGTCGATGTGTTTTTTGTTAGTACGCATAACCAATGATATTGGCATGAACCATCAGCAGGCATGGCATGATTCGTTTTTTCATAGCAGGTATAACCAATGGAGTAGGCACAAATCAATTTTTTGATAGATCGAATCATCTACAACCATGGTACGAATCAACTCTTGGGGTTGTCCAGTTCAACTGAGACTATAGTCCTATTAGCTTTTTGGAGAGATGCGGCCCTGCTTGAAAATATGAAGCTAACCCTTTTCAACTCCAAAAGCGTCTAGGATGTAATTTAATGGACACCACTTTGTGAGTGATGATTGCATTAAATTTACACCTACAAAAACTCCTAGCCACAGCCAATTGATACTGACGAAATAGGTAAGTAGGATGCTTATTAACATAAAACTTCCTGCCACAGCCCGAACAATTCTTTCTCTCATAATTATTTTTTAATGTGTTTAACTACTTGCTGCCTCAACAGGCACTATAAATGCCCTTACTGGGAAAGAAGTAGCTGTATCTTTATTATATTTTTCTATAAGTTCCATCCCCTTCATCGCAATTTCATCTTTCGTAAAGCTGAAAAGCATCAAGGAATCAAACTTTTCCTCACCTACTGCAAACCAATCCAATAAAGAACTCTTAGCATCTGAATCCTTAAATCCAATTACATCGATTGCACTAAATACTTTGATTTCTGCTTGTTTGAATAACTTAGAGACATCATCTCGATACTCCTTTAAACAAGTTACGATAAAGAACTTCATAATTTTATTTTTTTATTGTAAGAGAATCTTTCCCACGCATCATTTTAAAATATAACAACGGCACTACCAATAGTGTAAGGAAGGTAGAGGTTATCGTTCCGCCCATCAACGAGATAGCTAATCCTTGAAAGATAGGGTCGAAAAGGATGATGATTGCACCTAATGCCACCGCTCCTGCTGTTAGTAAAATTGGGGTTGTACGTACCGCCCCAGCTTCGATGATTGCCTGTTTTAATGGGATGCCTTCTCGTAAGCGGATATTGATAAAGTCTATCAGCAATACCGAATTTCTTACCATTACCCCTGCCAAGGCTATAAAACCAATCATTGAAGTAGCAGTGAAATAGGCGTGTGCCATCCAATGTCCCAACACAATACCTATGAGTGAAAGAGGAATAGCAGCCAACATCACTAAAGGAACAGTGAAATTTTGAAACCAGCCAACAATCAGGATGTAAATCATTAAGATTACAACGGCAAACGCTATCCCTAAGTCCCTGAATACCTCAAAGGTTATCTGCCATTCACCATCCCACTTCAAAGAATAGTTATCTTCAAACTCAGGCTGTTGAGTGTATTCTTCTTTCAAAGTAAATCCTTTGGGAACTTGTACTGTTTTTAAACTATCAGAAACCGCCGCAATTGCATAAGAAGGACTCTCTAGCGTTCCAGCCATATCAGCCAACACATACACCACTTCCTTTTGATTCTTTCGGTAGATACTCTTTTGTTTTATCTGTTTGGCAACAGTCACTACATCACGGATGGGTACTGTATTACCCTGCATACCTATTACTTTCAAGTCGAGTACTGCATCCATATTTGTTTTGTCTGCATCGCTTAATTGTAATTTGATACCTGTTTGATTATAAGCAGCAGGTTGATACATATTGCCAACATTCATACCTGAAAGGGCAGCACTGACAGTGGCAGTTATTTGTGCCGTTGCCACACCCAAACGCATTGCCTTTTCCTTGTCGACCGTAATATGATATTCGGGTTGGTCAGCTTCTACATACCAGTCTATGTCCACCACATCGCTTGTTTTATGGAACAGTGTTTTCACCTGATTGGCTATCTTCATTTGTTCGTTATAATCAGGCCCATAAATCTCTGCAACCAACGTGGATAATACAGGTGGACCAGGTGGAACTTCTACAATCTTCACGTTGGCATTGTATCGTTTTGCGATTGCTTGTAACGGTTCACGAAACTGTTTGGCGATGGCGTGGCTTTGGATGCTTCTGTCCTTTTTATCAACCAGATTCACTTGAATATCCGCTTTGTTATCACTTCTTCTCAAATCATAGTGTCTTACCAAACCATTGAAACTGATAGGTGCAGATGTACCTATGTATGCCTGATAATTTACCACTAGCGGTTGTCTTGAAACATAATCAGCAAGGTCACGAGTAACTGCTTGTGTCTTTTCTAGCGTTGTTCCCTCAGGCATATCAATCACTACTTGAAACTCATTTTTGTTGTCGAAAGGCAACATCTTTACTGCCACCGCCTTTGTATAAAACATGGAAAGACAGGTAACCAGTATGGCTACGATGCTCAATATAAATGTCCAACGTTTCCAACGGGACTCCAATAAAGGATGTATAAAGGCTCGGTATAGTTTATAGATGCCTGTTTCCTCTAGCGATAACGGCTTACTTTCCTTGTGACCAATTCCCTTTTTCTCTTTTTCCCTCAAGAAGATATAGCCCAAATAAGGCGTAAGGGTAAGGGCAACAATCAACGACAGCATCATGGCTATAGATGCACCAATCGGCATCGGACTCATATACGGGCCCATCATTCCTGAAACGAATGCCATCGGCAAGACCGCAGCAACTACAGTGAATGTGGCGAGAATGGTTGGATTGCCCACTTCATTGATGGCATATATCGCCGCTTGCAAAGGTGGCATCTTCTTCATCTTAAAGTGTCGGTGCATATTCTCGGCAATAATAATACTGTCGTCCACCACAATTCCCGTAATAAATACAAGCGCAAACAGGGTGATACGGTTTAACGTATAGTGCATGAAATAGTAACTGAACAGGGTCAGTACAAACGTGACGGGCACGGAAAGAAATACCACCAAACCGCCACGCCAACCCATTGCCAACATCACAAAAAGTGTAACCACGACAATAGCAATGAATAAATGGAACAACAATTCAGATACCTTTTCAGATGCCGTTTCGCCGTAATTTCTTGATACGGTCAATTGCACATCATTCGGCAATAAATCCTTTTTCAGATGCTCCACCTTATTCAATATCTGCTCGGAAAGCTTCATAGCATCAGCCCCTTTCTTCTTCGCAATTGATAGGGTGACAGCTGGATAATTAGACTTAAAGGCATTTGCCTTCGCCATATCTGCCCTTCCATAACCAAAAAACACATACTGATTGGCTGTTTCGGGGGCTTCAACCACCTTGGCAATTTGTTTCAGATAAACAGGTTGTTGTGCATTGATACCCACAACGAGGTTGGAAACATCATCGGCAGTAGTAAGAAAGTTGCCTGTTTCTACAGAGAAGGCGGTATCTTTTTGCAATAGGGTTCCTCCGGGCATCTGCACATTACTACCTTGAATCTGCTTGGCAACAGACAAGAAGTCAACATGGTTTTCAGCCATCTTATCCTTATCCAAAATAATCTTCACTTCTCGGCTTCTGCCACCCAAAATGTTTATATCAGAAACGTCAGGAATCTTCTTGATTTCATTGGTCAATTCCTGACCGATTTGTTTTAACTGATAGTCGCTATAATGTTCGCTCCATAGTGTCAAGCCCAATACAGGCACATCATCAATTGCCCTTGTCTTAATCAATGGAAGTGTAACGCCCTGTGGCATCTTATCCATATTCTTCATCAACTCGCTGTAGAGTTTTACCAAAGAACGTTCTACATCTTCCCCCACATAAAACTGCACGATAATCATCGCCTGTCCCTTCATAGAAGTAGAATAAACGTATTCCACACCCTTTACATTCGAGATCATCTTCTCTAAAGGTGCAGCGACTTTGGTCTCTACATCCTTTGGTTCTGCACCAGGATACCCTATGAAAATATCCGCCATTGGCACTTGTATCTGAGGTTCCTCCTCACGAGGTATTAGATAGGTACTGTATGCGCCAATCAACAAGAAGGCAATCATCAACAGTATTGTCAACTTCGATTGAAGGAATGCTTTTGCTATATTACCTGAAAATCCATTTTCCATTATTATATTTTAAGAGTAAAAAATTGCCACTAAGGCACTAAGACAGAAAGAAGCACAAAATCAGTTCCTATTTATTTCTTCACGATTACTGTTGCTCCGTTATATAATTTCCCCTCTGAGCTTACTATAAATTGCTCGTTCTTTTCTAAGCCAGTCAGTACTTCTACATTATCGCCGATTGTCTTTCCCAATCTCACCCAACGTAACAGAGCAGTATTGTTTGTGCTGATGGTATATAACCCTGTCAAGTCATCTTTTTTGATGATGCTTGAAGTGGGTACTGTAACCATACTAACTTCTTTTGAATCAGTAGCTTTTGGTTTTGATAATGCTAAATCTGCATACATACCCGCATACAGGCCCTTCTTTTCTGCCTCGGGGATACTCACTTTTATGATATACTGCCCACCAGAAAACTGTGAGGATTGATTGATTTGGGTTACCGTTCCTTTAAAAGATTTATTGGCTGATTTGATGTTTACTGAAACCTCTTCTCCTTGTTTTATGGCATTGATGTCAGTCTCAGGTACACTTGCGCTAATCTCATAGCTATCCTTTTGTTCTATTGAAACTATTGGCATCCCTGGATTGGCTATGTTGCCAGCATCAGTAAACTTCTGTGTTACTATCCCTGCGAAAGGGGCAGTCAATGTGGTGTATTCCAACATTGCGTTTACTTCATTGCGCATTTCTTTTGCAGCTTCCACCTTTGCTTTTACTGCGTTGTATTGAAGTGTTGCATTGTCCAACTCTTTAGCTGATGCACTCTGTTGTTTGTATAAAGCTGTAAAGCGATCATAGTCCTTTTTGGCACTTATTAAAGCGGCAGCAGCTTCTGCCATCATAGCTTCGGCTTGTCCTCTTTTGGCAATGATATCGCTATTGCTAATCGTTGCAATTAACTGACCCTTATTGACATTATCACCCACTTTTACGGTTAGTTTGGTAATATACCCCATTACCCGTGTACTGATATTAGCGGTTTGTGAGGCAGCAACTTGACCACTGACATTAACGGTTTCATTGTTACTATCCATCGGTGTTGCAACAGTCACCCCAATAGCGGAATCCGTGTTTTTCGAACTTTCTTCCTTCTTAACTTTTGACGAACAGGCACTTAATACCACTAAGCTAAAGCCTATAATTATATTGGTTACTTTTTTCATTTGTATGTGATTCTTCATTTTTTAAGTTATTATTTGTTAGTAGATGTAGTTAAGAATTGTAAGTATGCCTTGGCAGCATTTTGGTTGAATATTGCTTGTGCCATTGCAAACTTTTGTTGAGATACTTGGGTGGTTGCCATCAAAACATCGGTCGTGTTTACCAACCCCTGCTTGTATCTGTTTTGTAATATCCGTAGCGACTCCTCTGCTTGGGCGATGGCTATTTTTTGGGTAGCTATTTCTGTAGTGGCATCACTAATGTCACGCTTTGCTTTACTTAGTTCAAGGTTACTTTGTTCTTTTTGTTGAGTAAGTTCTACAACGAGTCTATTTCTTTCCAAAGTTTGGGTGGTAATAGTATTTTTAGTTCTATTTCCCTTGAAGATATCCCAAGACAATTGCGCACCAACCAAGTAAGCATTTGCGCCAAAACCTAGCATACGGCTGTCATTCAATTGATAACTTCCAAAGGCATTTAGCTTTGGCAACTCAGTCATCTTGCTAGATTTTATCATTATATCCGATGCTTCAATAGCTTTTTGAATTGCCATAAAGTCCGAACGATTGGATGCAATTGTTGCAGTAGAGTCTGTGTTGGTATCCATAGTTGTATTATCAGTAGCCGTATAAATGATACCCGTAGGTTGACCCATCAACAGACTCAAATAGTCTGAAGCATTGCCAATATTACTTTTCGCTTTGGCAAGGTTGCTTTCAACCGTATTGATTTGTACTTGCACATTCAGCACGTCGGACTTTTGTATTAACCCTTGTTTAAAGTGGTTGTCTGTAAAAGTATAAACCGCTTTTGTGGTTTGCAAGGCATCTTCCAAAACACTTACGGCATTGTAAGCCAACTTTAGTTGCAGGTAAGCCTTTTGAACTTGAAAAGTAATATACTCTTTTGTTCTTTTTGTTTTGTACTGATACACTTCCGTTTGCATCGCTGCACCCTTACGCATATACAACATATCCATATTTATCAATGGCTGTTGCACTTCTATTTTAGTAGTAAAGTCGGGTGTTCCGTTGGGATGATTTAATAAGTCTGGAATGAAGTCAGCTTGCGAAATTGATTTCTGTTGCAACTTAAAGCCGAAAGCATTCAAAGGGTTGTTGGTACTCATTGCCGTGTAAGAAAGTCCAACTTGCGGTAAATAGATAGCCTCAGTTTGTTTGTAGTTGGAAGAAGCAATCTGCTCATCCAGCTTTGATAAGTTTACAGCCCTGTTGTTTTGAGTAGCCTTACTGATTGCATCGGCAAGCGAAAGAGGGGAAGTATTTGTTTGGGCAAATAGCTGACTTAAACAAGCCAACATACCCAATAATCCCACTAAATGTTTTGTATATCCCATATCCTTTTTTTGATTAGGACACAAAACTATCCGTGGGTTTCCCAAAGGACTGTGACATTAGTTACTTTGAGATTTGTCAAGAGATTCATAAAACAAAAATGCCTTGAATCATCTCAGATACAAGGCATTCCTAATTCACTAATAAAGTTTCTATTTCTTCACCCCCACAAACCTGATAATTTCAGCTTTCCCTTGGTGATATTTCCCTTCTGTCAATGCTATTTGTATCGTCTCTATTAATTCAATTTCCAATTCTGCAAAATCCCCCAGAAGCATTTCTTCTGTGTAAAGCATTGTAACATCTTTTGGCCCACCAGATGTGTTTTGCAGTTGCTCTGGGTTGAAAGCCTCCAAAATAATTCGCCCACCAAGCTTTAACCAAGTAATTGCCTTTTTATGAATTTGCTTTCTAATAGTCACAGGAAAATGAGCATAAATAAAGGCAACCACGTCAATACTTCCCAATGGATAAGCAACTTTAGTAGCATCCTCAATTGTGTAACTTAAACGTACATTTTGCCTATTGGCTAGCTGTAACGCCTTGCTTTTTCCAGCAACACTCATATCAAAAGCATTTACCTCCCAACCTTTTGATGCAGCATAAACTGCATTCCTGCCCTCGCCCTCACAGGGTAAAACAATTACTCCTTGTTTCAATTTATCAATTTGCTCAGCAAAAAACACATTTGGTTCTTCGCCATAAGCATACCCTTCTTCTCTGTAACGTTCATTCCAAAAACTACTCATACTTTTTCCTATTTAATTTCTTCCTTTTTAAATGCACTTGCAAGTAACGCACCTGAAATGCCAAAATATAACATACTGTTCATGGGTTTGGAACTAATCATACAATGCCCACTGCTACAACCCACAAACTTCCAGTAAAAGTACCCTATTATTGCCCCAACTAAAGCACCATAAAAATAATCGCGGTACTTAACTGCCCATATTTTTAGTTTATACTTTTCCATACACTTTTTTTTAACGGATTGGGACTACCAAAGAAACTGTAAATAGTTACTTAGTTCTAAGAATTTTGATTGATAATTTGTTGAAGATTAGCGGCGGACACAACACCTGATTGCCTCCATACAATTTTCCCTTTTTTAAAAATAATGAGGGTAGGAACTCCCTGTATTTGATACACGCTTGCTACTTGCGGATTTTTATCTACGTCAATCTTTATGATTTTTGCTTTATCGCCTACTTTAGTTTTTAAATCTTCTAAAATAGGTTTCATTTGCTTACAAGGTCCACACCACTCTGCAAAAAAATCTACTAAAGTGGGGGTTTCACTATTGATAATTGTTGAGAATGTCTCTGCCATTTGAATTATTTTTATTTCTATAAATGTATTTTAATCATTTAACCCACCACTTCCATTTGCTCTTTAATCACCCTATCTGTAATCTTTGGTTTTTCAGTTTGCCAATTACGGTTGTAATGTACAAACAAAGAAAGCCAAATAGTCCTAGATAGTCTCATCAGCCAAGGCAGCAAAAGCACTAATAAAACACCATTAAGTCCTAGCCACCAAAACACCCTGTTATCATCTATCGAAATACCTATCAACACCCACCAAGCTATAAAAGTAGCAACAGAAATTGCCACCGTAAGTGCATAGCTAACATAGCCAGTGCCTACATAAAAGCCTACTTCTATTTCGGTAGGTTGGCTACAAGTAGGGCAGTTGACATTCATTTTGATAAACCCCTTTTTGTAAGTTGATTTATTGCAATAAATATCACCCTTTCTGCATCTTGGGCATTTGTTTAATAGTAGTGCTGTTAAATAATTCATAGTTGCTTTTTATTTGCGCAAAAGTAAAAGGTAGCTATCTGTTTGGTTTGTGACATTTATCACGGTTACTCTTTAAATATCAAAACAAATAAGGTCAAACACCTTTTGTTACTATACCATAAACCTTTCGACCTTTTACTTGCAACTTATAACTTATAACTAACTACTTTCCCCCAATCCAAAAATAAATAGTGATAGTATGGATTAATTAGTCCATCTTGACCACCTACATATACATACATCTATTTTGTTAGTTGCTTTCACGCACACCCATCAAGTCAAAAAGATGTATCCCCATACTTCGCTGCCAGTCTTTTCACTAATCCTTTTCACAGATACTATATTAAATAACGCTCAGCCAACTTGCGATAAACCCCATCCAATGCCCGATAAACCTCACCCAACTGACGACATAGCATACACGAGGTGCGATAAACCCCACCCAACTGACAACATAGCATACAAATGGAGCGATAAAGGTCACCCAAGGTGTGACAATCCCCACCTCATGCCCGATAAACCCCATCTATTTTTCATAAATTTTCAACAAACACTTACAATTCACCATTAAACTTTAAAAAATGACAAAGTCACAAACAGCTAAGTTCTCATCTTACAACAGAATCGTTACCTTCCTTACAGCTTATGCAACCATTTTCGCAGGGCTTACCCGTTTGCTGCAATGCGGCACGGACTTCATCGCAGCTTTCACGGCACTAAAACACATCTTGCCAACCTCCACAACCACCAAGTCCACACCCGTTACAATTACAAAAAACACTGACTTCTTGAATCTGATTGACCTAATGGTGTCCCTTGCTAACCGAGCCTACCTCTTTGCTGTGGACACTGCCAGCGAAGTATTGCAAACAACTTTTAAAATAGAGGCAAGAGCATTCAAAACTTTACCGGAAGCCGAGCAAATATTACTCGCTCAAAATGTATTGATTGCCCTCAATGCCCACAGTGTAGCATTGATAGCAGGATACGACATTGCTGCCACCGAACTCACAAAAGCCGCTGCCGACATCACCCTTTGCCAGGACCAGATTGCCGCACCAAGCACCATCATCGGCAACAACAAAACTTTTAATGAGGAAATAGAAGCCGCTTTTGTCTTGGTAGATGCCGAAATAGCCCTTTTAGAATCCGCCATCAATGGCAAGTTCAAAACAGGCCCTTCCGCAAATACATCCCTGATAAGCAATTTTGCGAAGGCAAAGAAATTAGTAGAAACCACCAAGCACACCGCCCTTGTTGCAACAATAACAGATATAAACAACCTGCCAATAGAGGGTGCAACCGCATCAATAGCCTTGGAAAAAGAGACCAAAGAAAGCACCTCCAACATTGAAGGAGTAGTAGAAGTAGAAGAATTTATCAGCGGCACTTACAATGTCACCTATTCAGCAGCAGGTTATACAACCCAAGTAATCTCAACCAAGTTCAACCTCGGCGAAACTAAAACTGCAGCAATAGTATTATCAAAAGTGGTATAGCTAGGCTTTACCTACAGAAGCAGAATTTAAAATGAATGAAGAAGACTACTTTCATTAAAATTTAAAGGTCTTAATCCGTATAACTCGACATAGAATTACCCAATCAATTTAACGAAATTGTTAAAGGTAAAAGCTACAAATCCATAAGCAGGATTGTACAGGATAGTCATGCAGATACACACGTCTACATTTGCTATCGAAATAAGAATGGCAATTTGTTATTTCTTTTTCAAAAGATTACAATAAAGCTATATGAGAAGTTACTTGCAACTTATCTCCACTTCAAATTCCACGGTTATTTCTGCAGAAGTAAGTGCATTCAGCAATTATTGTTTCAGAGCTTGCCAGATGCAACAAATACTTCCCGGCAACCACGGCAATAGTCCCATACAAAATATAATAGTAGGTTCAATCACTTTAATAGATAGGAATATATGATTAACAAGGCAAAAAAATTCATAGCAGTGGCATTGTTCTCAATGCTTACAACAGCAGTTGTAGCACAGATAGATCCACATTTTACACAATATTATATGTATCCCTTGTGGCTGAACCCCGCCCTTACAGGCGCAGTTGATGGGAACTTTCGGGTATCTGTTATACAGAGACAACAATGGGCAAGTATTGCCACACCATTCAGTACCACAGGTTTGTCGGCAGATATGACTACCACCAAGAATATCAACTTTGGTGTGAACCTCCTGCAGCAAACCGCAGGCGATGTTGGTTATAAATACACCACTGGCAATTTATCAATTTCTTATTCAGGCATCCGCTTCGGAAAGGAAGGCGAAAAGGTAATAACCTTCGGAATGCAGGGAGGTATCTTGGGACGAAGCATCAATCTGGCAAATGCAATTGTAAACGACCAATATCAAAACCCGGGAGCAGGAGTTGATGAATCGGTTGTAAAACCAACTGCATCTGCTTTCGATATGAGTGCCGGTGTATTTTATTATGACGCTGATCCCGACAAAAAAGTAAACCTCTTTGGTGGTTTTTCTGCTGGTCACCTCACACAACCTACCGACCCTTTCTTGTCTGCAAACAATGGTGCAAAATTGCCTGTTCGTTACACAGTTCACGCTGGAGCTAACATTTTCTTGTCAGAAAAAGCTCAATTGGTTCCCAATGCATTGTTCATGCAACAAGGCAATACAAGTGAAGTAATGCTGGGTGGCTACTTGCAGATGGCTGTAAATGAAATGACTGACCTGACTGCTGGCGTAAATTATAGAATAAACGATGCCATAAGCCCTTATATAGGTTTAAAATTCAGTAGCCTCACCTTTGGTGCCAGCTACGACATCAATTCTTCTCAATTAGGTAAACTGGTAAATGGAGCAAGTGCCTTCGATTTGTCTTTGATGTACACCGACAGCCGGCAACAGAAAGGACACTTCAAATGCCCTCGTTATTAATCAAATCATCCTGATTACAGTTAAAACATCATAAATATATTTCTCCATGAAGAAAATTATCATACTCGGTTTAGTTGTATTGATTCAGTTAAGTGGATATGCACAAAGCAAATCCGACTTAAGAAATGCCAACAAATTCTTTAAAGAAGGGGATTATTACAATGCCATTTGTAGCTACGAAGTGTATTTAGGAATTAGAAAGCCCGTTAAATCTTTCTCTCCTTATACCCTGAAAAGAAAGACAACCCCTCCCGTAAATGACAGTATTCCTGTTGCCTTGAATACCATTGCAACAAGCAAATTATTAACTAGCCAGATTGCATGGCAGTTGGGAGAAAGCTATCGTCAACTGTACCATTACCAACGTGCCGAACCTTGTTATGCCCGCTTGGTTGCCTCCGATTCGGATGTAAACTATCCGCTAGGTCGTTATTGGTATGCCGTGAGCCTGCGCAGCAATAATAAATTCAATGAAGCAGAGAAGCAGCTTAAGCTTTTCTTGAGCGAGAATACAAAGAACGTCATCCACACCAACTTGGGCAACAAGGAATTGGCTACTTTGGCTTATATCAGGGAACAAATGAAAAAGGCTGACCAGTCCGTTTCATTTGGCAAGTTGAAAGGAAATGTAGGACAAGCTGAAGGTGCTTACGCCCCAATCGTATTTAATGATACACTGCTGTTTACCTCTGCCCGCATTGTGGATACTACCAGTAAATACAGCTACACAAACGACCATGTCAACCACCTTTTCTACAATACAATCGCAAATAGCAATTCGGTCATAGGACAAGCCTCAATTGTGCATTTCCCATCTAAATTGTCAGACAATGAAGGAACTGCTGCGATATCGCCCGACAAAAAAAGATTGTACTTTGCAAGAAGCGCGACCGATAATGGCAAAACGCTTTCTACTATCTATGTAAGTAATAGAAAGAGTGACGGCAGCTGGTCTGCGCCAGTAAAGCTTGATAGTAAAATAAATATACCTGGTCACAACTCCATACAACCGTCCATTACACAAGACAATAAATACTTCCTGTTCTCATCCGACAGAGAAGACGGGGTAGGTAAGTTTGATATCTGGTGTAGTGCAATAGATGCCTCCGGAAACTTGGGAGAGCCTTTCAATTTAAAAAGCATCAATACCAAGGAAGACGAACAAGCTCCTTTTTATCATGTAAACAGTAAAACATTTGTATTTGCGAGTAAAGGATACCTCGGCATGGGAGGATTTGATTTGTATGCCGCCAAAGGAGATATCACAAACTTAGGAACCCCTACGAACCTAGGCTATCCTGCAAACTCACCAAAAGATGACATCTATTTCTTTAGTGCTTCAAATGACAGTTTATTAAAGAAATCTTATGTGAGTTCAGACAGATCATCTGACTGCTGTTTGGAATTGTTTGCAGTGAACAAGACTTATCCAATAAAGCACAAGCAAAGCCTTACCGGACGAGTGTTAGATTGCGATGCCAATACGCCGATTGATGCTGCTAGTGTTACAGTAAATAACATCCCAGGAAATTATACTTTAACTACTACCGCTAATGGGGCATTCAAAGTGGCTGTAGCAGATTCTGTTACAGGATTCGATTTCGCAAAGGATGGTTTCATTGCTCAGTCAGTTCCTTTTACAGCTGTAGCTAAACCTGCTGCTGATACAGTCTATCAATTGGCAGTTTGTTTAACAAAGATTCCAGTGAAGAAAGACACCGCCGCAGTGGTTGACTCTGTAAACATAAGCGACAAGCCATTGATTGTCTATTTTGATTTCAATAAATTTGACATCAAAAGCGATTACTACCCAGTACTTGACCAAGTGGTTGATTTGATGAAGAAATATCCTACAGTGACGCTATTGTTATCAATTGATGGATATACGGATGGTAAAGGATCTGATGCATACAACTTGAAACTTGGACAAAAAAGAGCTGATGCTTGTAAGCAATATATCCTAAGTAAGGGTGTGGATGCAAGACAACTTGCAGTTAAATCATTTGGTAAAGCTGCACCTGCAGCTCCAGATACTACACCGCCAGACAACAAGGACAATCCAGCGGGAAGAGCTTTGAACAGACGTGTTGAAATGCGCATTAAAGCGAGCAAGAAATAAGGAAATCATACTTAAAGAAACAGCACCTCAAAAGGGTGCTGTTTCTTTTTACAGTAAGCTCTTTATGTGATTATTGGTATCGAATGTATAATTAATGGTATTTGATAAAATAAAGAAACCACCCCGGCCAATCAGCCACCCCTAGAAGAGGGTAATTGGGTGGCTTTTATCAGATCGTCTGTAAACTTTACTGGGCTTACTTCTCTTACTAAAATGGAAGCACAAGCCGCAGCTTATAACACGTCTGGCATCGGTGCTTTTACGCAGCCCGTAGAAGTATCTGTGCCATGAACCCTTTAAAAAAGATTGTTGTGAAGAATCAGATAAAACAATCCGCAACACTTGTGAGATACTAAAATCTTTTCAAACCCAACAATTTAGATGGTGCTGTGTTGAAGTTTTATACTAAAATTTGCAGACTAATTTAGATTCTTAAAATGAAGAGACTTACTTACTTGTTACTGCTTTCCTCCCTCCTGTTTGGTTGTAAACACAAGGACAGCAACATACCAACCATTGCTTTTGTAGATGCCTTTGAGGATAATACCATTGCTCAAGCTAAGACGGGCTTCTTTGATGCCTTGAAAAAGAATGGCTACTCCGAAGAGCAAAAGACCATCAATGTAATCTATCGCAATGCACAAGGAAACATCCCTACTTTGACGCAGATAATTAAATACTTCATCTCACAAAACCCAACGCTGATTGCTAC
>Ga0214164_1000800_pt1 | contig 19651 bp, 25 predicted proteins | sample TroBogepilimnion_13_FD_153003 | JGI IMG/M metagenome (GOLD analysis project Ga0214164, IMG submission 153003) | Freshwater microbial communities from Trout Bog Lake, WI - Practice 03JUN2009 epilimnion v4 | ecosystem: Environmental > Aquatic > Freshwater > Lake > Epilimnion/Euphotic zone ...
AGTGCTGGTACTGCTTGGACTACAGCAGCAAGTAGAATTCAAAATAAAATTGATTCTACTTGGATGGGATTTATTCAATTCAATGGCACAAATAATAATAGCGGTATAACATTTGGTACTGGTAGTTCTACCGCAAGTGCTACATCTATATCAGAAAGAATTAGAATTGATAGTAGTGGCAATTTTTATCCTGTTGCAAACGCTTCATCTAGTCTAGGAGGTTCCACTGCATATTGGAGCACAATTTACGGTGTTTCATTTGTAGGAACTTCAACCACTGCAAAATACGCTGACTTGGCCGAAATGTATTTGGCAGATGCACAATATCAGCCAGGAACTGTTTTGATATTTGGTGGCGACGATGAAGTAACTACCACAGATATATCGCATGATCCTCGCGTTGCTGGTATCGTTTCTACAAACCCAGCTTATCTTATGAATGATAACTTCGAAGATGGTTATTATGTTCCTGTTGGATTAACAGGTCGCTTGCCTTGTTTTGTGCAAGGTCCAGTCAAGAAAGGCGATATTTTGGTTGCAAGTAGCATAAAAGGTGTTGCCCAAAAACTATCAGATAGTGAATACCGTGTAGGTTGCGTAATTGGCAAGTGTCTTCAAAATCATGATCTAGATACCGTAAAGAAAATAGAAGTAGTGGTTGGTAGGTTCTAATAAATATATCTAACAGGAACTCATAAATGCCAACCTTAAGTCAGCAATATTATCGAAGAAATTATAGCGGCGAGTCTATCACGCATGTAGAAGATAGCGAATTAAAAAGTGTATTCGTTACTCCTCGTGAATTTCCATATGATTTTAACGCTAGAACTGCGATTGTTTTGGGAAATGGGATAGGCAGAACTACTCCAGAAGTTCAACTCTTATTAAGACAAAATAACGGCAGAGTTGCTGAAGGATATAAACTTACATATGCTTGCAATGCCGCACATCGCGATACGGCTGCTGATTATTATATTTTAAAAAATAACATATTCTTTGCAGATATTCCGTTAACTAATTACAATAAGATGTTTGTTCCAAATGATATGTGGTTTGGATACCGCGATGCAAACTTGCTTCCTTATGTATATCATATGGATGCTGGCGCAAGTGCTGCTTATCTTGCTTGCTTTGATGGCGCAAAGAAAGTATTTTTATTTGGTTTTGATGGCACGGATGGCGTAACCAGCGATAATATATATGCAAACACTATGGGATATGACAGCCCAGAAACCATAGAAGATTTTAATAAATTTAATATGAATTTATATATGGTAATGTTTAGATATTCAGATACTGAATTTTATAGAGTTAGAAATCAACATAGCCATGATTTTTATTCAAGTTTAAAAAACCTGCCAAACTATCACGAAGTAACAGTTCGTGATGCGGTGATCTTAGGCGATTTCTAATAATTCATGAATTGTTTTAAGTTTTTCTTGTATAATACGGTTATTAAAACTATTATATAAACCAGGATGCAGTGGTTTTGGTGTATTGTTTAAATTGCACCAAGCATAACCTTTGTGCTCATTGCTTAAATTAGGTATGAACTCTGTTTTTACAAGCAACACAAATGTATGATAATTAAAATGTCCATCTGGTGATGAAAATAATTCAAGTGGAATAGTTTTTAATACAGGCGGAACAAACCCAATTTCTTCAGAAACTTCGCGCAATAAACCTTGCTGAATGGTCTCGTCTTTTTCTAATTGACCGCCAACCAATCCCCAAGTTCCACTATAAGTATCTTGATCTCGCAACAGAAATAAACCACGACCAGTTTTTGTGCTTATAAAAAGAGCGCCAGCCGCTGTTAGATCACTATGCTCCAGTACCCTTCTTGATACAAACCTTCCCAGCTTTTTTGCCATTGCGTCACATTCCAAACATATTGAATTCCAGTATGCGCGTTTGTAACATACTGACCACTGCTGGTACTTAGCGGATGAAAACTAATTACCCAATTTGTTCCATTATAAGTTATAATATCATTTGCTTTTGCTGTTAAGCTTGAACCATCACTATTTTGCCACACTGCTGCGCCATGACCAATAGCATTTGTAGCAGCGCCTAAATCATTAACTATCAGATATCTTTGTCCTGTTGCTGCGGCTGGTAAACCAATTCCTGGACCATTTACAGTAGGATCAACAATAGCATCTACGCTTGGTAAAGTATTTGATGGTATAGTGTTAGGGTCAACCGAAAAGAATAACTGTGTAGGATCATTTGGATTGTATGTTACCGTGCCAGTTACCGTTCTTTGTGTTTCGGCATTTGTAAGATATAATAAACTATATGCACCTACTATTTCACCAAAACTTGCAATAACTGGTTGCCATGCAATAGGAGTTCCCACTGTAGTAGGTATATCCAAGTTAGTATTGTTTATTTCTGGTCCTCCCCTATTGACTAAAGTAGCAATGCCATCATTGACAATAACTTGATAACCAGTTGGGGTAAAAAATTGACGAGCACCTAGTAAGTTAACTTGGTCAACAAGTGCCTGTGCAAGGTTTCCTTGCGCATCATAAACACTAGCAACAACACTTTGGATAACACCAAGACGCTTTAATTTGGCAGGTGTAGTAATCCATATAGGAAGTTCAAATGTAAGTGTGGCAATATCTATTGGATCATCGCTCATAACTGGAATATTTCTAGTAGTCCAGTTAGTATCAACCAGAAGTATATAACTTAAACTAGTCCAATCAAGATAATTGTCGCCATTTTGAATTTCCATATCTGGATTAAATTGACTACAAATTTGTTCCCATAGCTGCAATTTTTGATCAAAGTTGCTTGTCCATAGTTCCATCTTTACTGTTAATCTATAAGGAACTGGCATCAATCTTTCTAAACTAAAATTGTTTCCTTGTGTTATTGGTGCAGCATTTCCTGTCAATGGATTAATTGCTCGTTGGCGAAGCGCAATATTATCAACATGGTGCGGCTCTTGTATTCTTGTTCGGTCATATTTGGCATCGGTTATGTAAACAACGATCATTGGAACATTGTTAACACTGTTATCACTGTTATTTTTTAAGATAGCAGCAGCTTGTCTATTTGTGTCCGCATATCTGCAAGGCACACGATACAAAACTTGATTGCCATTGACATCGTTTCCAAATTCAACAAATGTATTTGAAAAAATTCTTACAAATTGATTCATAAATCTGCGTATTTGTTTGTCGTAAAAGAACTCCACTTGATTATCCTAATTTGTCTGGTTGTATTTTTAACAGTGAACTTAATGCTTGGCGTTGAGGTATTACAGCGCCATTGGCTAGCTTTGTAGTAGCTGCATTGTTTACAAATGTTCCTCGTTGTGTACCATTTAAATTACCAGTAATAGCAGTGCGCTGTACATCTTCAATCGCAACCCATTTTGTACCATCGTATCTAAACAATCTATTTGGTACATAATCTGTTCTAAGAACATATTGTCCTGTTGTTGGTGATAGCGGAAACGCTGGATCGGCAGTAACTGGATATCCATCTGGCGGAGCACCGCTTCCTGTCAAATATCCTGGCATACTAATAATAGGAGATATTCCATCAACTGCTGGCAGTAGATATAAACTATTAACATTGTATCCACTTTGCGGCACATCTGTTTCAGCTTGCGCAACAATTGCATCATTGATTTGCAAGTTCTTGTTATAAGAACTTAACAAATCATTAAGAGTCGAATTTGATGAATCTGATACTGGTTGATTAAGAATATCTTTATATTCTTGACCATCTACCATTGGAACAATTTTACAACGCCAAAGATGTGACCACCAAGTTTGAGAATATCCTTCTGCTGCACGAGTTGCTTCTTGTACCACATAAAATTTCTTTAGTGCAACTGGTATAGTTTCATCTAGCGGATAATAATCTCGTAGATGCGGCATTTCAAATACATCGCCAGGCATAATTTTCCTACCAAGTCTAGCAACCATGTCTGTGGTATGAAAAGTTACATACAGCGTGTCATTGTTAATGAATAACCCAAATTGACTTAAGTTAAAGTCAGTGTCTTGAATAGTATAATGTCCACGAAGATCATATACATCTTTGTCGTATTTTCTATCACGATTTTCTAAGAATAGCAAATCTTGAATATTTTGTTCACTTTGATTTGCATATTGTGGTTCAGTCAAATCAGTGGTTGTTCCAGTATTTGCTGGCCCAAGATACTTGTGAATATTAATTCCGACACAACTAATAGTAAACATTTCAGAGATACGACGATCTTGAAATTTATAGTCGTTGCTATGATTTTCTCTATATAAACTTAATCTTGGCATGGATAATCCTACAACATATTTATTGTAGGATTATCTATCGTGTTAAGGCTTTTTAAAAACAAAGTAGAAACGGTCGCCGTTATCTTGTTTCCAAGTTTCTAACTTAACATTATTTTCTTCTGCAATACGAACTGCGGTATCAAAATCCCAATGATATGGATCAATCCATTCATTATCTGGGCCAGTGCTAAATGGATTGGCGCGACAAAAAACTGTTCCGCCTAGAGCCAATAATTCAAAAACTTTGCCAAATCTTTCTGCTACCCATTCGTAGCTATAGAAATTTATACTACCAAATACGATTATTGCATCAAAACTTTCTGGTTTCCATTTAAAATCCATAATTTCAACCATATAATCTGCGTTTGGATTATAACGATCAATACCAATTAAGTTTGGAATTTGTGCTTTAAATTGATTAAACCCACATCCAACATCTAATACAGCACGAGGTTTAAGATCATTTACATCTTTGACAATATTCCAACCTGTAAAACGATATACTTCTGTGCGAGGTTTCCACATCTCGCCGCCCCACACACGGCATTGATACTTATAATCAACATGATTAGTAAATTCTTGTAAGGTTCCTTTAAATTCTATATCAACTCCTTGAAAAGTATCGCTGATATCTTTTTTAAACTTTTCCCAACGCTTTAAAGTCCATGGAAGTTCGTTTATATTAGTATTTTCATTAATACTATTACGAATTTCTGTATATCTTTCTAATTTAAATGAATCATTTAAATTTTTTAGTAAGAAGGCATAAATTTTCTTGTTCATCTAATTTTTTCCCAACTTTGATAAATAATTTTAAGATATCTAATTTTTTTACTAAATATTTATGATTTAGGAAACATGTATGAATTTTTCTGAGAATAATAAAAAAAATAAGATGTTGTTGCTTTTTGGGCCACAGGGCAGCGGAAATCATCTTTTTAGTAAAATTTTTGCCCTGCATCCAGATGTTTATGGATGGGAAGAATTATTAGATAACAGCAGTGAAGACAATTATTTTGTTCCACACTGGCGTGAACCAAATAATCAAATTTGGAATGATATTGAATCAATAACTTTAGACATTATGGGCGGAAAAAATTACGCAGTACTAAGTGCAAGCGTTCCATTTTGGAATAAAGATGAGTTACAAGTTCCTCCAATCAATAAATTAATGGCTAAATTACAAAGTTTAGATATAGAAGTTCAGCCAGTAATAATTGGTCGCGATAAAACTATTCTAACAGCCCAACAAACCAGACTTCGCGGTGGACCAACTTGGGGAAATATGACTCAGCTAATAAGATGGCTTGATGTTACGCCTTTTTATGTTAGCAATGAATTAGCGTATTTGTATAAAAAAGTTTATATTCGTGATATTGGAAAGTGGTTATCTTTCCCTGTTGCGTATACTGATCCTGCAATAGATAGCATTCTAGATGAAGACTCAAATGAAAAATATATTAAAAATGCAGATAACCCTTGGTTAGATGATATTGTTCGTAGAACGGGATATCCTGTAGCAGTACAGAAGAAAACCCCGCTTTGAACAGCGTGGTCGTCTAGTTTAATCCCACTAACACTAGACGACCACACATAAATTAAAAAGGAATAAAGATGACATTTAAAAAACATTGTTTGTGGCAACCATTAAAAGATTGCGTTGTTGGAAAAAGCTATGCACCAGAATATTATTCTTTTATTAAAGATATAGATGTTCGTAGACGATACGAACAAATAGCGCATGAAACCGAAGAAGATTACCAAAATCTTGAAAAGCTGCTGCAAAGTTTTGGTGTTAATACAATCCGTCCACAAGTAGATATAGAAGCTAATTTTAAAAACAGAAAACAATCTCGTGCATGGTTTGACCAATTTGAAAGACCTGTGCGTCAAGTAGATTATGTAACAACAGACTGTGTTGTACCTCCGCCAATGCAACCTCGTGACTGGATCATGATGATGGGCGATAAATTTATTCACTGGTTTATTGAACCAGACCAGAATGCTCAATATCGTAATATAGTAAGTTTTGTTCAAGAACAAAATAATTGGGTTTATCATACTGATACTAATCTAAACAGTGAAGGTTGGATGACAAAGATTGGCAAACGCATGACTTATGGCGGCGGCGGTCCAAGTTTTTCAAGCAATAATGTTCGAAAAGAATATGAAAAATTTATTGTTGAATTTGGCGATGATTATGAAAATTTAATTTATGATGATATTGGTTGGCGAGATAGTTGGTATCGTCCTCTAAAGCCAGGACTTATTATTAGTGTAACTGGTGAAGACAGATATGCCAAGGATTTTTCAAACTGGAAAATTATAACAACTGATGGCAGCGATGGCTTGGTTAGCATGTACAAGTATTTGCGATTTAAACAAAAACATAATCACAATTTGTGGAACTATGGAGAAGAAGGCGATGCTGCTCGTGCAGCAGTTGCCTATGAATGGCTAGATAACGGTTGGCAACAATATTGTATGGAAAATGTGTTTGATTGTAACATTTTAAACATAGATGAAAGCAATGTAATTGTATTCAACAACCCTAACAAAAAAATTTGCAATGAGCTAGAAAAACATGGTATAAATGTACATGTCTCTCATTATAGAAATCGTTATTTTTGGAGTGGCGGTATTCACTGTATTACCTGCGACCTTAACAGAGATGGCGAATTAATAGATTACTTCAACTAAAAGGAAAATAAAACGGCGTGGTTGTCTAGTTTAATCCCACTAACACTAGACAACCACACATATATTACTGTTCATACAAAAAGTTGTTGACGCTTGTGGGAAAAATATGATATTGTTATTATAAGGAAATGAAAATGGAAGATTATAAAACCGCAAAAAGTGCATGGGAATTTGGTAAAAATCGCAGTAGCTATCACTTTGATACAAAGATAACTGATATGCGATGGGATACCGTTCAGGGTCTTGGAAAATTTTCTGGCAATTGGGCAGAAGAATTAGAACAGCAAATTGCTGACTCCGTGCCAGTAAATATTGCTACCCGCAGAAATCAATGGCAGCGTGATCGTGGAATTGAACACAATAAAGTAAAATTACATACTGCAGAAACTAACGACTTCATAAATGTTGGCGCTGATCCAGAAATGACTATCTTTAGGGTTCAGCATGACCTATCTCCTACTTTTCAGAAAATGGTAGAAGCAATTGGTTTAGAACAAAATGAAAGTCGTCTTCATGTACAGTACCCAGGAGAAGCATTCTTAGGACATGTTGACAGATTTGATTTAAATTATCCTGGAGTAGATCAAGATGATCTTATGAGAATTGGAATAATGCTAAAAGATTACGAGCAAGGTCACTTTTTTCAATTTGGCAATCATCTTTACCAGCATTGGAGAGCAGGTGATATTCATACATTTGATTATCGTCATGTTCCACATTATACTGCCAATAGTGGGTTGTCACCTCGTGTAACACTGTTTACTACTGGAATTATTACAGATAAAACTCGTGCCTTCTTGAAGCAAGCAAGACACGCAACTGAAATTCAAATTTAAAAAAGAAGGAAAATAAAATGGACATTCAAAAATTATTTCCAATTTTTGATCCAACCACTGGATTGGCAATTATTGGAATTTATGCAGTTTTTGTTTTTTTCTTAACCAGTTTTTTTGCTAAAGGTTTTGATAAAAACAAGGAAAGTTTTCTAGTTGCTAATCGTGAGATTGGTTTTTGGCAAGGTTCGTTCTCAGCAGGTGCTGCGTGGATTCACGCACCAGGACTGTTTGTAGCAGCGCAGCAGGGCTATAACAACGGTTGGCCAGGCGTTCTATGGTTTAGTTTCGGTAACTTTTTTAGTTACATTGTTTTTGCTTATTTTATTAATAAGTTTAGAAATGAAAACGGAAAGTTATTCACACTAAGTGAGTATTTCAAAGGAAAATGGGGTGGATTTATCAGTCTACTTATTGTAGTTCAGATGTTATTATTAACGCTGCAATCATTAACTATTGATTTATTCGCTGGATCACAAAGTGTTGCTATTGTAACTGGATTAAGTCCAATTTTAGTTTCGGCACTACTGGTTGGTATTGCGCTTACATATTCGCTTCGCGGTGGCATTAAAGCATCTATCATTACTGATGTTGTAAAGATTGTAATGATATTTGTAGGCGTTGCCGTAGTTGGATATTCTGTGTACAGCGTAACAGGTGTACAGCCAATTATAGATGGCATTGCAGGTAAAGCAGGTAAAGGAACATCTCTATGGAGTGATAGTTTTGCGTTAGGTTTATTATTTGGATTTGGCGTACCAACTGTTATTGGTCACTTTGCAAGTGCATGGACAACCAATGAAGGATTCCAAAATGCTTTTAGTATGAAACCTAATGTTGCATTAAAAGCTTATATCGCTGCGCCATTTTACTGGTTAGTTCTACAACTTATTGGTGGACCACTTGGTATGATTGCTGCTTCAATGCATATTGATGCTGGTACTAAATCTGGGTTTGTTAACTTAATGGTAATGGCAAGTGTAGTAGGACCATGGTTAACCCTTGTATTCTTGATTACTGTATTTGCTGGTCTTATTAGTATCATTGATACAATGTTAATCAATAGTGCAAATATTTTTGGTAGTGATATTCACGATTATTTCAAAGGAAAAAATCCTGTATTGTGGAGTCGTATTGCCATGATTGGATTTGCTGCAGTAGGAATTACATTAGCAAATATTCCAGGACTTGATTTAAACACTATTTTCTTGTTCGGTAAAACATTTCAATTGTGTTTCTTTATTCCAGTTGTAATGGGTATTCTTGCGCCACACTTCCTTACCAAGTGGGGATTCATCAGTGGTGCCGCCGTAGGATCACTGATTGGTTCTCCAATATATGTTTGGGGATTGTTGCTTGGCGGTGGTCCTATTATTCAAGTAACTGGAACACTTATTCAAGTATTTGGTGCTGGCATTGTTTGTTATGTTGTTAGCAAAATAACTGCGCCACAGCAAATTACAGTTGCAGCATGAATAAAAAAATACTAATAATGGGCTTGCCAGGGTCGGGTAAAACCACCTTGGCAAAAGCCTTGGCACCAAAATTAAAAGCAGTTAACTGGAATGCAGACGCTGTTCGTGCTAATATCAACAGTCATCTTGGTTTTAGTGAAGCAGATCGTATAGAACAAGCTAGACGAATGGGTTGGCTATGCGATCAAGTTGTGGCAGCAGGTTCATGGGTGATAGCCGATTTTGTATGCCCTACACCAGCCACTCGTGCAGCCTTTGGACCTGCTACTGTTATTTGGGTTGATACTATTAAAGAAGGGCGTTTTGAAGATACGAACAAATTGTTTGTAAATCCAGAACCAGGCAGTTATTATTTTCGTGTAGATACACAGGATGCGCTATTCTGGTCAAAGTATATCATGGAAGAACTTGACTTTGATACGCATCCAACTTGGATTAAGGCAATGTTTAAAGGATTAAAACTATCATGACAAAATGGAATAATCAAGCACCGACTGTGCAACTACTTGGCCGATACCAACCGTGGCATCCTGGTCATACTGAATTATTTAAACGAGCACATGCCAAAACAGGTCAGGTTATGATTATGGTGCGTGATACTGGCGGCAGTGATGAGAAAAACCCATTTGATTATGCATTTGTAAAAGAACGCATTATTAAAGATTTGGAAGCAGCGGGTTATAAATTTAATAAAGATTTTCTCGTCAATCTTGTTCCTAATATTGTCAATATAACCTATGGACGAGATGTTGGCTATACAATTGAAAAAGAAGATTTTGATAAAGAAATTTTAAAGATTAGTGCAACACAAATTCGCAAAGAAATGGGTCTTTAATTTTTTTTAAATCGCAGCATAAAGATATTAACATCTTCGCTACTACTAAAAAACAGCGACCAATATGGATCGCCGCTGTTAAATCTAAAATTTAATGAATAATCATTGGAAAAACATTCATCGCACCAGTTTTTTAATGGTTGTTGTATTGTTTCTTTTAAAAAATCAGTACCTAATGGGGGAAAATGTGGCAACCCTATATTGGGATAAACTCTAACCAAGTATTTGTCTGGTGCAAGGGAGGTAATAGAACTTACTTCAATATTATCTATTGTTGGGTTCATTTATGAACTTTGCGTATTTCATCGATACGCTGTGTCATATACTCTATTATAGTAAGTCTCTTGTCATCAGGCATATCGTATGTCTTAGTTTTTAATTCGTTGTTGATTATATATGTAAAAGCAAACTCAATCATTTTTGCAATTGAATAATTTAACATAATAGTATTTATTGCAATTTTATGACTGTAGAAAAAATGTTGGAGCGGCAATTTCTAATGAAGATAATTTAATAAACTATGCTAAATAATAATATGTTAATATCAGTTTGTGAACATTGTAAGAAAGAATATGAATTAAAACCAAATACTCGTGGAAGATTTTGTTCCTTATCTTGCGGCAATTATTCTCGTGGTGCAATAGATGCAAGAAAAAGATTAGAAAAATATACTTTAAATCCTAAATTTTGTGTAAATTGTTCAAATACCATATCTTACGAAAGTAGAAAAAACAAATATTGCTCACACAAATGTTCTGCTATTGATTCTAACAAAAAAAGAATAAGAAAATTAAAAATTAAAACAACTGAAAAATTATATTGTAAGGTAGATTTTAAATTTTGTAAAATTATGAACAAGTGGTATTGTAATAAAAATTCAGATGGAACCGTTAGAAGGTCTAGTCCATATGTTAAAACAGAAAAACAAAAATACTATATGAAATCTCGTTTTAAATTCAATGTGTATGATTACCAAAATGAATTTAATATTTCTTTAATAGAAAATATAGGTTGGTATACTTGTCCTAGTAAGAAAAGAAAAAATAAAATTAAAAATATAAATGGTGCAAGTCGTGACCATATAATTTCTGTAAGTTATGGATTTGCTAATAAAATTGATCCAAAAATAATTTCGCATCCTGCAAATTGCCAAATTGTTATTCATAAAGATAACAAATTAAAATCAAGTAAATGTGGAATGATGGTAGATGAATTATTAGAAAAAATTAAATTATGGGATGAAAAGTATGGAGCATTATAACAGACTCGAACTGTTAACTTCTCGTTGGAAGCGAGAGATTTTACCCTTAAACTAATAATGCCACTATACGAAATCCGCCCACTCATTTTATTTAATTAAACTGTGGATATCAAAATCATTTAAAAGCCATTTGACCAAGAGTATGAGCCAAAGGATTCTAACAGATTCGTCTACAAACCGTCTATAAAACTTATACATCTTAGTCTACTTTCTTTTCTGTGTTGGCGGAAGAGGTGAGATTCGAACTCACGGTAGGCTTTCACCTACGCTAGTTTTCAAGACTAGAGCCATAAACCACTCGGCCACCCTTCCAATCATGGTGCCGCTTATCTGATTCGAACAGATCACCTATGAATTACTAGTTCATTGCTCTACCAAATGAGCTAAAGCGGCATTGGTGCCCCGCCCCCGATTCGAACGGGGAACCTCTTGATTCTAAGTCAAGTACCTCTAACCAGTTGGGCTAGCGGGGCATCATTTAATTATATTACAATAAATAGTTATGCTTGTCAACAGTAATCTTATATTTTATTAGGATATTTCTATGGTAATGGACCCAAAGAGTGCAGCAAAGTTAGGTGAAGTCTATGGCAAGGGCGTTACCGATGCTGTATTTGGTATCGTAGATGTTGTTAAAAATGCACCTGCACAGAAAGCAGCAAACAACCAACGAGTTATCAATCAAAATAAGATCACTGAAATTAACAATCAAATTGTTTGCAATAACAATGCTCTGCGTGAACAAGCAATGCGCGAAATTGCGGCAGAACAAGAACAGCATATGTTGTTACAAATGACACCAGCACAACGAGCAGCTTTTAAACAAAATAAGATTGATGCCGCAAATGCTGCTAAAAAAGCAGAACGCCGCCGCCAAGAAGCACATGATGAAATGATGCAATATTTTTGGGCTGCTATGATACTATTTGTGTTTGTTCCGCTTGTTGTGTGGATTGGTTTATTAATTTGGGGAATTGCCGACCCAATGGCATATTACTCTTTAAAGAGTTGGGTACCACTACTAAAAACATTAGTAGGAAGATAATGGCTGCGTTGGCAGGATTCGAACCTGCGACCAAATGATTAACAGTCACCTGCGCTACCGCTGCGCCACAACGCAACAACCATATTACTAATATACTTATATTTTATTATTTTGTCAAGCAAAAAATTCAACTAAATTTAACTTTTCATATGGTTTATGATAAAATATATTTTGGTTATGTACTATTATCTGCAAATTGTCATCCCAAAATTGTCGCCAATCTTCTAAAGAAATAGATAGTAATCTATTAATTTCTTCTTTATATGCCAAGAACCTTGAATCATCGTCTTTTATATTATCATAACCATAATCTATGAAAGTTGGAAATATAAAACCTAAATTTTTTAAGTGTTGAATATAACCACAATTGCTGAACGGTAATATAAAATGACCTTTAATTAACGGATCATATGTTTTTTCACTTGGGGTATATCCTTCACCCCATTCACAAATTTCACCAAAAATGCTTATAAAAGTATTTTCGTAATATAAAATATGCGGTGGACTATACCCAAATCCAGGATAATCGTCTATGATTTTAGATTCTAAAAAATCTATATCCTTACATTTTGGCAATATTTTTTGTGGTATCAAGAAATTTTTATTATCGCCTTCCATATAACTAACATATCCTAATTTATTGTTGTATGGTTTTAACAAATTTGAAATTTGAGGGCGGTATCTTAATGATTTTCTATAACTAAAAGTAGGCGAAAGAAATATTTTGTTTTTTGTTTTAGCATTTAGATTATTAGTTAGTACATAAGAATTTTTGTACCACATCCATTTAATAGTATCATTTGAAAATTTAAAGTTAGTATAATATGCTTTTGTTCTGTTGAATAAAAAATCATGATATAAAACGCGACTATGCTGGCGATTTGGATCATATTGATTTATAATATAATATAAATCATTATTTTTACATTCTTCTATTGTGTCCCTTGCTAAGTTTTCGTTTGAGAAAAATATACAAAGGTCAAGTTTTGTTTTAGATTTGACATTATCATTGAAATTGTATGAGTGCCACTGCGAACGAACATTTATGTCTACTATGTCATTTTCATTTGTCGTAATAGTATAATCATCGCCATTTAAATCAAAAAACATCCTAACATCATATAGCGTAGGATCACCATCAAAGTATATTTTAAAACTCATGCTATATTTAAGAAGGTTTGGTGCCCACAGAGAGATTTGAACTCCCAACCTACGGTTTCGAAGACCGCCGCTCTATCCAGTTGAACTATGTAGGCATTATATTGGTAGACGCTCTGGGATTCGAACCCAGCACCAACGGTTTAAAAGACCGCTACTCTAACCAAATGAGCTAAGCGTCCAAAATTCAAAGTCAGTGTGCAGCCCCCATCTATCGCCCACACCGTGACACATCCCATCGCCATTGCGGATTGTTTACTGTGCCTTGCCGTCTCTTATATTGGTCTCCGTATGGGGATTCGAACCCCAACCACACGACTCCAAATCGTGGATGCAACCAGGTAACACTTTACAGAGATAAACTTACAGAAGGTTCCTATATAATCCCATCGTCACCTACAACCGTTGGTAGTGATAGTTCTAGTTATTCCATCACACATTTGTTCATAAGAAGGTTCCCAGTCAATACAGGTCACCTACAACCCTCTCACCTAATTGCCATCGTATGGGGATCGAACCCATCTCTCAACCGACTCCGCAGTTGTATCCTATCCTATAGACGAACGACCAATAGGTTTGCAACCCTACTGTTGGCAAACTTGGTTGCGGTCGCTGGTGACGCTCCAGTTCTGTTGGTTATGAGCCAACCGTGGCACTTTTCCACTACCCCGCAATAATTTTGGTGGGACGGGTTGGATTCGAACCAACTCCGTTTCTATGTAACGGGTTTACAGCCCGCCGCCCATCCGCCGTCTGAGCAGCCGTCCCAATATCTTTACATTATCACATTTAAATTATTTGTCAAGCACTATTTTAGCTTGGATTTTCTGGTTTCTTTTCTTGGTATTTTTCAAATTTTTTCTGATCAGCAGGTTCAAACTTTGTACCGCTAGCAACACCACAGAATCTGCCATCACTTTGCTCTAGTAGAACTGTCCATGTGCTTGTTTTAGGACTTACCAACATTATCATATGGCGATTTTGAGGATCAAGAAATTCAGCAAAAGGTATTTCACCATATTGAGAATTTAAATATCCAAATATTTTCTCACCAACTGCACAAAGTGGGCCGTTTTCTTGCGCCAAAGCCGTGGTTGAAATTAATAACAGCGGTAATAGATATTTCATTTTTTTTCCTTTTATTAGGTATTTAATAAAATGGTACCGTCTACTGGTATCGATCCAGTTCTACGAGTGCCACAAACTCGTGTGCAACCTTTAACACTTAGACGGCATTAAACTAAAAAGTCATGATCATTGCTGACCATGACTTAATATACCAGATTATTTTTTGCTGTCAAGCTTTTAATTAAGCAAAAGGAAGACTAGTATTAGCAATTCTTGGTGGCAGATAATTTTGATTATTTGCCTTTGCATTGGTTAGTGTAGTCTTAACAATATTGTTTAATGTTGTTTGGTAATTCACCAAATCATTTGCACTTTGACCAACTAGCGCAATTATCTTTTTAAATTTGCCTGAACCAAATGATTTAAATTGTTGTTGGAATACTGGATCAATCGGTAGAAGTCCATCATTAACATTATTAGTTGAACGAGGAACATACCAAGATTGACCAGTTACAGTGTTAGTAAACTGCTCAACAATGTACTGAGTCTGCGCTGTGCCACTTCCACCAAGTGAATAAGGCACTGAACCAATATTTTGCAAATCATGGGGGCCAACGATTGGAGGACCAGCATCACCATTGCCAAAATTGCCACCTAAACTACCAAAACCAGTTGGTGGGTTTGAATCGCCTACAGGATTTGGATAATGTGCTACGCCGCCGCCAACAGGTGGAAGATAGTTAGAGATTGAAACTCCGCCGCCACCTGCTTGGTTTTTTGCGTTAACTGGGGTAGCTGGTGCTGCGGCAATGCCACCACTTGAACTAATTCCGCCGTAGATGCTTTTTACAACTGCAACCATTTAAAAAATCTCCATTTCTTTAATAGTATTTATAACAGTTAAAGAAAATAACATTGCCTATGCTGAATATTTTATAGCTATTGTAATTCTAGGTTGATTTCTGTAACTAGTAGCGCGATGTCTAATTTTGCCATCGAACATAACTAATCTAGCTGGATCATTATAGTACACTGGAGTAGGAAACCAATTCTCAACAGTCATAATAACCTTAAATGTTGGAGCGGACGAAGGGGGTCGAACCCTCGACATCGACCTTGGCAAGGTCGCGCTCTACCACTGAGCTACATCCGCATCTATACTATTATATAGTATTTTCTATATATGTCCACATAATTATTGCTTGTTTTTCATTTATACCATTTGCAATATAATTATCGCTGCTATGGAATTTTGCACGATTGCTAGCAAACAATGAGCCAGCTTCCCATTTAAAAACTTCATCAAGCGTTAAAAATTTTAATAATATTTTTTCCTCATGCGAAAGATATTTTTGATGAAATTCATCATCTAATTCTTTCTTATCTGGTTTAACTTTGTTTTCTTTTGCCCACTGTTTGACCGTCTTGATATACGGGCTTATCTCATTAAAAACTATTGTATGACTATTGTATGTTTCTAGTGGTATAATAAAAGTCCATGCTGGTGTTCTATTATCAGGATATGCTCCGCCTGTAATATGATCAAATTCACCACTAAGAACATCACTGTGTATACCATATGGTATCATGCTATGCAAAAGATGTGCATGTTCAATCTTGACAGATTTGTCAAAATGTTTTTCAATTTTTTCACTGAAAAAATCTATTGCATCATTGGTGCATAATTTAGTTTTAGCATCAATGTTTCCAGTATATGGATTTTTATATTCAACAAACGGTATATGTAAAATTTTGTTTTTAAATTCTTTAATTTCAGATAAAGATATAAAATTTGAAATGGTTTTGTTTTTTATTTCCATGACAATATTTATTGGGTCTTTTTCAATAAATATTTTTTTAGGGAGATATCAACTATGGCTAAGGCAAAAGGTGGCGCAAATGGCGCAGCAAAAATTACCTTCAAGAAAAGCAGCGTTAAAAAACGCACTAGTATTGGTAACGGCAAAGCAAGTCGTCCTAAAAATAAACATGTTCGCCGTTCCACTAAAGCATATGTTGGTCAAGGCAAACCATAAATTTGGCGTTCTCCCCAAGATTCGAACTTGGAACTGAAGTTTCGTAGACTTCGGTGATATCCATTTCACCAAGAGAACTAATGGCAGACCGTGAGGGATTTGAACCCCCGACAAAGTGATTAAGAGTCACCTGCTCTACCAACTGAGCTAACGGTCCACAAATTTGGTGCTGCTGACTGTACTCGAAACAGTTTAAACCACCTTATGAGAGTGGTGCGATAGCCGCTACCGCCCCAGCAGCATCATTGGTTGGCACAGTTGGATTTGAACCAACGACCTAACGCTTATCAAGCGTTTGCTCTACCGCTGAGCTATGCGCCAGTAAATTGGTGCTCCCTATGGGATTCGAACCCATGATCTCCGCCGTGAAAGGGCGTTATCCTAAGCCGCTAGACGAAGGGAGCATTATAATTGAGCGGGGGTAGGGAATCGAACCCTATGGTTGTTAGTTAAAGCACCCATGCAAACCCCAGCATTAACTTGTGTTGGCGACTCCAAGAGGGATCGAACCCCTATCCCCTGATAGACAGTCAAGGATAATAGCCATTATAAGATGGAGCCTTTTGTTTTTATTTCAATAAAGTGGTCTCGTTTATCATAGTATAGACCATCAGGTTCGTCTTTTATTTCTTTGAAGAACCACCAATTATGTAAATCGGGGAAACCGCCCCATGCCTCTTCATAATATATGGTGTATGTCTTTGTTAAAGTATGCAGACCGCCCATTACATAAACTGTAATATTGACGATGCGTCCATCTGTTGTTTCTAGATACAGTCCCGTTTCACTTGTTTTTTCCTTTTTTAATGTTATATTTTACACCAACCCAGGTTCCTGCAAAAGCACCCAAACACGCAGGAAGCAGTAGCCAGTGATTATCTACATAGCCAATTGTGGCAATACTAGCAACAAAGAATACAACGGTTGCCATAGATGATGCATGAAGTGCTTTGTTATTTTCAATGCTCTTAAGATAAATCGCATAGAAAATATCAACTACAAACATTGACAAGAATACTAATACAGCTTCTATCATTGCATATCCTTTAATAAAAATGGTGCAAGGTCTAAGGATCGAACTCAGTTCTTTGGTGCTTCAAACCAACGCAATTACCAAACTTGCTCACCTTGCACTAAAGTTGGAGGGGAAGGCGGGACTCGAACCCGCATAAAAAGGTTTTGCAGACCTTGGCGTAACCGTTCCGCACTCACTTCCCCATTATAGTGTATCTACAAACTCACGCAACATTGCATGATGACGACCACCGTGCCAATAATCTGGCATATATTGCCATGTATCAAACCAATACTCTTGGCTCTCTGGATGGCAACCGATGATACCTACATTGCCTTGGCGAATAGCCATAGCATCGCCGTTAGCATAGGTAGCAACAGTCTCAAACTTACGCTTGTTACCAACCAATGCACAACCATCATAGAAGTACATGGCTTCCTTGTCACCACACCAATCTACTTCTACCACAGTGCCATATGGACGAGCCGTGCAAGCCTGTGGACGGCGAATATACTGAACAGCGTCTACGCCATCAAGCAGGTTGAAATAGTGGCTACCAGCCCAATAAGCACCCATGCAGATACCAAGATACTTGCCACCATGCGTTACGAAGTCTTGGATCATCTCTACCTTGTCACCAAGCAGATGGTCAAATGACTGACTGTCACCGATACCGCCAGGAAAGGCTACGATGTCAGCCTCGCCCAAAATAGCGCCAAAGTCATCATCTACTCGAAAGGTCTCAACATCGTAAGCACCACTTAGGGCGGCAATAATGCCGTTTGTGGAGTCACGGGAGCATTGTGGGTGATGGGAAAATAGGGCAATCTTGCGCATATAATTCTCCTGAACTGCGGTATATTACTAATATACCATAGTTAAAATTGTTGTCAAGTGTTATTTTTTTGACAGGTTTGCCAATATTTTGACACAAAAACTTAGTTTTTTGACACTTTTTGGTACTGTTCATACCAGAATTTGGATGAAATTCGCAGTTTTTGGTTGCTTTCACGCACATATTCTAGCAGTGCTTTGACAAGTATTTGCTGTTCATTACGCCAATCATAGTTAGGATCACTTGCCATCTTTTCAGTAAGGTCAATTACCATGTCAATATAAGGACAGGTATCCTCTGGAATAACGGGTTTGTTAAGCGGTTTTGATGCTCTAGCCATATTACTAATATATCATGTTTTTTAAGGTTGTCAAGAGAAAAATGGCACAGGAATCCAGCAACGATCTGGAAATTTCAGTTTTGGAGACTGATAGTTTGCCAATTAACTTATTCCTGCTCTTTTAGACTTGTAATATTTCTTTGGTTTTCTATCCTCATTTAATTTGTTTTTTGCAGCATATGTATCCTGCTGCGAATGACAATTAGGACAGAGAAATCTTAAATTTTCTATTCTGTTGTCATTGTTAATACCATTTATGTGATCTAGTTGTAAAACTAATTTTTTTCCATTCCAATTAGAATCTTGATTACATTCTTCGCATAAATGCGGTATTAAATTGCGATTTATTAATCTTTCTTTTACTCTATGTCTTGGATGTGATGAATTTTCAACAAATACAATTTCATCCGAAAATGCTCTTTTTTGAGCCGCCTCAATTATTTTATTATAATTTTTTCCCGCAGTTGATGATACGAAACCTTTTGGCATATAATACTCCTTTGAGAGTATTTAGCACGATGGTTCAAAAAACCATCGTGCTATAATATTAAATTTTGCCTTGCTGAAACCACCTGCGTCCATTTGGAGCCAGTACTAGTCAAGGGCTACTCTTATGCGTGGGGAGTAGCGTCCCGTAGATATAAAAAAACCCCCGAAACTTTCGCTTCGGGGGCTAAGTGCATACTATGATGTGCATATCACATCAAGGCACACGCCCCCACCATCCAGAAACCTTCTGGCATGCGGCAAAT
>Ga0214164_1000802_pt1 | contig 19518 bp, 30 predicted proteins | sample TroBogepilimnion_13_FD_153003 | JGI IMG/M metagenome (GOLD analysis project Ga0214164, IMG submission 153003) | Freshwater microbial communities from Trout Bog Lake, WI - Practice 03JUN2009 epilimnion v4 | ecosystem: Environmental > Aquatic > Freshwater > Lake > Epilimnion/Euphotic zone ...
CCAAGGCACTTCTTAAACTGTGTGCCAGATCCTCAGCTGAGTCTCTGCTGTAACCACCTTCGTTGCCACGACCTGTAGTGGTCATGTAAGGCCAGTCCAAGTTGAAGTTGTTCTGTATGTCGCTCATCCAACGCAGACCAACGTCACTGAAGAAACTGTCATCATCGCCGGACCAGTTGTCGCGATAATCTTCCAAGGCTTGGTCATAGATGCTGTCTTGTGTGTCTATGCTGCCTTGTACGTCTTCTTCCAGCACGTCCATGGCGATTGATCTGGCCTCACTGTACTGCATCCTCATGTCCAATTCGGCTTCACTCATTTCTGATCCTTTGATCTCGCCACGTTCGATTCGATCATGAAACCTTATAACAGCATCGGCTTCGTCGTCGGACAAGTCCATGCCCGAGGTTAATGCATCATGGATACGTTCGGTCATGGGCCGGTCTTCTAACCATAACTCGGTGATCAGGTCTTCGCTGTCGTGTTGGAAATCTTGGCGTATCTGTTCGTCGCGCCATTCCATGTACATGTCGTCCAGCTCGCTTTCTACTCGATTGCGTGTGCGATCACTCATGCCGTAGCCCCAGTCGTCGTTGCTGAAAAAGTCTATGACCTGCCGTATGCTGTAGGCACGTTCGTCCATGTCCATGTCAGGTTCCAGCTCTTCATCTTCGGATTCGCCTATTTCAGGGAATATCAGTTCAGCTTCAAAACCGGCACGGATACCTTCAGCTTCGGCGCTGTTGGCAAATTTATTCAATGAGCTGGGGCTCATCTTTAATTCAAAGAGTTCTTGTTCTGTTAGTGTACGGAATTGATCAAATCTCATAATGTATTTATTTTATTCTTGATAAGGTACAAATGCTGGAATCTGTTTAATATTAGCGGCACGAGCGGCAGCAACACGGTGATTACCGTCCAGAACCCAACCTTCAGCATCGGCTACCACTGGTTTTTGCCTTATGTCACGTCCGGTAATATCAGCAATATGATCCCAGTCTAGGTCAATGACTCTGCGATAGCGATCATCTTGATCATACTTTTCTGGACTGCTTAATAATTCTGTGGGCACTAATTTTAAAATCCAGGTCTTGTGTTCTAACACTGGATCGTCTAGGTGATAGTCTGAGTGTATGCGTTTAATGTATTTTAACACCTGTTGATTGGTATACAAGCGTTCTTTGAATTCCCGATCTTCGTTGGTCTGCTCTAGTTCTTTTTGTAGAACAGACAAAGGTTCTTTGAATGTTCTGTGGAATCGCCCATGTAGTGCGGCCTGTAATTGTTTTAATGCTCGATCACAATCACTGTTACGATACAGTATGCCGATACCACCGTTGGCTTCCCAAAGGTGTATGTTTGTGTCGTAGTCGTCAATTAGAATATTAGGAGTACCATCGGCCTGACGAGCATATTTGAACTTTTCGTGATCAAATAACACTGAACGTGGCGGATTGTTTTGAAGATGATACTCTAACCATTCGGACTTTTCACGCGAACTTTGTTCTATATTTGACAGTAATGGACTACTTAAGATACTGTAACGGCCAGCCAACTTTAAAACACCGCTGATTAAGTGTCCAGCGTTTGACAAGGGTTTTAATTTTAAAAAGTATCCAGGTTTCCGAGCAATTTTGTCAATCTTACTGCCTGCTTGCCTGCGCTGTTTTCTGGCATCACGCCAGGTTTTAACACCGTGGTGTTGAGCAATAGGCCCAAAGAAGTCGGCTAAGACGCCGTCCATATCAACGTAAACTATAGGGCGGCTTTCAAGCCCATTGGCTAGCTCAAAAAATTTCATAGTAATGTATTTATTACTATGTACTGCTACTGTTATTTCTTAGATCGGCCAGGATAGTTTAGCTGGTCCCACTCTTCTGAAGAGACCGGCCACCAATTAAAATATAATGTAGCCACGTTCCATTCTTGCTTTGACGTAGGCTGTACGTGCTTCCATCCAACTGGCAAATAGTTTTTTTAGTGTTTTCATAGCATGTGGCCTTTTATTTTTTGGTATTCACGAGCATAGTATTCTACATCTGCTACAGTTTTTGGCTGTTGTTTTGCTATATATCTCTCCAGGTCGTATGCATAAGATTGTCTGGAGTTTAGGGCTTTTTCTACCCATTTCAATAATTTTGTCATTGTATTTCTCCTGAGTTATATCAGTGTTTTCACTGATATAACTATTTATCTCAGTAGAAACCATGAGAAATATTACAATTTTAACATTTGGTAAAGTCTTGGTATTTGAACCACTTTTTTGAGCGATGGAAGGTTTTAAGATTTAATCCATAGTATTCGCACTGATCGCGCCACTGATGGAAACTGGGTCCGTGCCCTTTACTGTCTGTGGGCATATTGCGACCATATAATTCTAAATGATCCCAACGATAAATGTCCCATTGATACTGATGCACCATTTCGTGAACAAGTGTATTCATGAACCACTGCGGGCAATACCACTTGTCCATAAGTCGAATATGACACCACGAACCTGATTCTTGCTGTTTTAGGTGCCATTGACAATATCCCCAGGCTTTTCTTACAGTACCTTGAACAATTAGAGGTTTGGTTAATTGATTATCAAATACATAACGATTCAGTATTTGATAGGCGTAGTCAATGTCACAGTCTGCGGGACGAAAATTTTTACGTCGCTGGTCAGTGATGCTTGGAAGCGGTAGCTCCATTATACGACGTATGGGATTGGGTCTTGCCATGAACTTGCCCTCAACAAAGTATTTATACTACGCTTTGTTAAGTGCAAGTTACAACTGATTTGGCAAACTTTATCTACGAATGCTGTCTAATTCTTTGAATTCGGATTGAGCTTGACTGTCCAAAGACCGTAACTGACGAATAGCTTCTTTGGCTCTTAGGCGTGAATTGGCATCACCTAAGGGCATGGCTACTAAAACATAATAATTATAGCGGTTTCCGTTGGCAATTACTTCGTTTTGAACTACTTCGGCGCCGGTAACATCTACAGTAGGACAGCGTGTTCTAATAGCAGTAGATCCAACGCTTGCACCATTTCCGTCGCGATCTGAACGGAATACTTTACTTTGGCTATCAACGGTACCGCCAGATCCCACACATAACTGTCTGTAGGCCTCAGATTCAGCTAAATCCATGGCCATCATCATATTACTGCTCGATCCAAAACCCACACCATATACCACATCTGGTGTATTTTTGGGACGTTTAACAAACCAGTCTGGTGCGTGTTTGATTGTGGACTGTATCTGCTGTGCCTGTCGCTGACGTTCTTGTTCAGCACGTTGTTGGACATTATCCAGCTGATTAGTTGAACTACAGGCCGATAACGCACCGGTTATTGCCAACACTATTGCTAACTTTTTCATACTACACCTCTTATCTATGGTTAATATAATACAACTGTAACAGAAAAATCTTTAATTGTCAACTTCGGTTTCCCAACGATTTACTATAGGACCTTTAAAATGATTATCCCTACATACCACTGCCTGGCTTGGACTTGGTCCAAAATTTTCTCGAACTACTACACATCCTGAGGGCAGTGGTGCAGTTTCTCCACAAGTGGCCTGCATAAATCTTATATAGTAATTAATTTCAGCTCGTTTCCTAGTGTCCCAAAAAGGCGCATTAGCACGTTGGTTTAGTAAAAAAGCCATTTGCTCTTGCTTATGAGCACAATCGGTTCTAAAATAATTAAGATCTGTGGTGTTCATAGTAGCAGTTTTTGGCCCAGTAAACCAATCAGCTGATGTTGGTATACTTAAACTTAAAATGATTGCAGTAATGATATTGTGGTATTTCATTGGCAGTAATACCCTAGTCTGGCTATGTACTGATCAATGGCACGGTCATACTGTAGTTGGTTATCTTCACGCTGAACCGGAAACTGTTTGAGCTCAGACAAATAACGAATATGACTATTACTATTGGCACAGTCTGGGTCGGGTCCATACCACTGGACAAAATCCGCATAAGCCGGCCTAGCCTGTGGTAACAGGTCTAGACTATTACAGACCAATGGAGACATTAAAAAACCAACTATGGCACAAAACATTATTGGCGGTGGAAGGTTACAGTTTGCTGTATGGCCTGGCGAGCAGTTGGGTAATCAACACCGGCATTTCTCTGCACATACCTAACAGCGTCGCGAGTGTTAAACTGTAATTGGAATATTGCTTCTGTGGCCATTTTTTCTAGACGACTCATTGTATTTCTCCTTGGTAGTTGATTAATAGGTTCTTAACAATCTGCGTTCGATTTCTCTTTGCCAACTGGCGTCAAGATCTGGACGAAGCAATATATCTTTGATGACTCTGGTACCATAATCCATGCCATAATCGTGTTTTTCAAAAAAGTCATAGTGTATCTGCCATCGAGTAACGTCGGTTCCACGAACATCTCCGTCGTGCAGTATGGGCAGGCGACGCCATTGTGCCACTAATCTATCAACCACTGTTTGCCAGTATTGTCGGGCCCATTTAGTTTTGGATTTTTTTAAAGCATTTCGGGCTGAGTCTAAACGATGCCCTAGTGCTTCCATTTCTTCGCCGATAAAACGATAACTTTTTATGTCTTCTATTTCAATAATTTTATTTTTCATACCATTACCGGATAGTTAATAATATAAAAAGTATAGCAGACTTTGATTTATCGGTCAAACAAAACCCTGCCGTAGCAGGGTCCATGGTGTTGTGCTAAAACAACAATTACTTAGATTTTTTTGCTGGTGCAAACATCTTGGCAAAATCCCAATCTTTTACTTCTAACTTTTTAGCAGATTCTGCCAAAGTATTGAAATATTCACTGGTAGTTTCATAAACTGTACGACCAAGATTGGCCTGTGCATCTACTAGGGTTTCAAGATCTTTACGGATTTTTTCGTTTTCAATATACGAAAAAGCCTGTTTGGTATTTTTTACTGCTGTATCAACTACTGTATCAAATGTAAACATTTTATTTTCCTTTTTAAGCGAAATGTTATTATATCAAACCCGACCGATTCGGCATTTGATTTACTACTACATTTATTTATCTATTTTGCCTTGCACTGCAACATTTTACAACCTGTTTGGTTAAAAAAGTTTATGGTCATATGATTTCAAACTAAATATTATATCTATTCGAATAGGAGATATCAAAATGTTTACAACAATCGTATTAATAGTAATAGTATGTGGTATTGCTTACACTTTAATTCAAGCATACAACAAAAAAGAATCAGTAACTGAAATTGTTAAAGAAGAAGTTGCTGAAGTCAAAGCCGAAGTTAAAGCCGAAGTTAAAGCGGTAGAAACTCCGGTAGCAGAAGAAGTTAAAGCAGTAGCCAAAAAGGCAGCACCAAAAGCCAAAGTTCAAAAAGCTACTACTAAAAGTACTACAGCCAAAAAACCTGTAACAAAATCCAAAAAAACCGCAAAATAATCCGTGTTAGACGTTAGCATTTACTTTCCCAAGGAAAGTGCCAGCGTCTTTGGTTATCATTTATCACAGGTAGCCGGAGATGCTTGCCATACTCATCACTGGAGTTATTACCACGATGTAGCAACTTTTATCAATGATGGTCGTGGTCGACGTATAGCCTGTTTTCAAATGCCCTATCCTTACAATAGTTATATTGAAGATCAGATTACTCAGCTGTATCCGCACGTGGATAAAATATTAATCATTGCCAGCGAATTACACAGAGATACTGTCGATTTCATTCGCAGGTTTGACCAAGATAAATTTTTCTACTATATCTGCGGATATTTAAATTTTAAATTACATAACAGTTATGTTGAAAAATTCTTTGACTGGTTCACTACCAGTGTGCATTTTTATAAAAATGTTCGTCCCAGTGTGCTCTATCAACTTGATCCTTATTCTGTAAAACCTTTTGCCTTTGATGCATTATTAGGTAGAAAGAAATGGCATCGGGATCGAGCATATAACTATATCAATCAACACAATTTACATCAGCACGGCATAGTCACCTACATCAATGACTATCAGATAAATTTTTCCAGCAATGATTCAACAAGTTGGATCTGGGGCAATCCTGACGTGGCCACTGTAGAAAACATTGACCAGGTACAATGGACAGTTGATCGAATTGAATATCATGGTTATGAAATTAGTCTCAGTCAAATAATTCCCATTGATATATTCAACCAGTCAGCCTACAGTTTAGTCTGCGAAACCAACTATGATAATGAATATGTTTTCTTTACAGAAAAAACTGTTAAGCCTATTATAGCACGTAGATTGTTTATCCTGTTAGGCAATAGATTTGCCTTAGAACGATTGCGTGGCCTAGGATTTCGTACCTTCAACAGTATAATCGATGAAAGTTATGACTGTATTGAAAATATCGAAGAACGGCATAATGCCGCATTAGAACAACTTAATTGGTTATGCAAACAAGATCAAGCATCTATATTGGCACAATGCCGAGAGATTGTTGATCATAATTTTGATCTAATGTACGGACATGATTGGTATAACAGATTTACTCAGACGTTTGGGCAACACTTTTTTTAGCCTGTTCGTATAAACTAAAACTGGCTAGATTTTTACCTTTGCTTTCGCACATGATATCAAAATCTTGATTAAATTCTAAGGCCCAGGCATTAACAGCACGATTCCAATAAAAGTCGCTGTGTGCTCTGAGTTTTTGTTTCTTGTAACCCTCAGTTAAGAGTTGGCTGTGATTGGGCAGTATATTGGTGTTGTGGTCAACTAAGACATCTTCCCTACTAACACTATAGTGACAAGTAGGCCTAACACCACGCCAGCTGTCAAGGACACGCTGTACGCGATGGTCCTGTGGGGTAATATATTCTCCCTCACGTATCCAATGGTGATGAATATCGAGCACAATAGGAACGATATCACTGATTGATAAACAGTCATTTAACCCCCAGGCGTTTTCTTCATTTTCAATTGTAATACAGTTGCGGGCTTCGGGTGAGAGGCGACTGTAGGCACTTCTGATGCCCGCTGGACCGGCTCTACCCGCGATGTGGACATTAATTTTAAAGTCTTGAAATTCTTTACCATAGCCCATGAATCGTGCCATATTAGCATGATATTCAAACTCCTCGATTGATCGATCAACTATATCTGGGTTATCACTAGCCAATACAGTAAACTGGCCAGGATGAAAACTGAGACGTACATTACCCTTACGAGCAATTTCGCCCACCCTTCCAAATTCTCGACTAAGGTATTGATCCACATCAGACCGAAGCCAAAAATAACTCCAACTCCGCTCAGTATAGACAGGCAAGATATCACTGCTAAGGCGAACCATACGTAGTCGTTCATCTAGTGTGCTAACCCTTTCAACAAGTCTGCGAGTAGCCTCTATGTTCTGTACCATTAGGTCCCATAATCGTTGTTCGGCTACTGCTTTACTTTGTCTATTTAGCCAGGCAACTGTGGTAGCGCCGGTGTTGTATTGTTTGGCATCATCTGTGGATTTAATGCCCTCAACTTGATCAGGGCGGTCAATCCATTTGCAGGCAAAACCAATACGTGGGTGTGTAAATGTAGTCATACTGCTATTGTAGCAGCATTTTATTTTTTGGTCAACTATAAATCCAACCTAGATTTTCTAAACGATGTATCCAGGTGAAAATGGGAGTTTCGAACTCTAATTCCCAACGTCCGTTCCATCCTAAATAAGTGGCACTAGAGTGAAACTCAGGTAAAGCATCGGTTTGTTCACTGGCCCAGGGTTCTGGATATACGGGATAATATCGACTGGACCATTTAAAACGATCTAAGGTCATTCCTTCAAAAGTAACAGCAACAATTTCTACTGCCATATCTAGTGTATCATTGGTCTTGTTGGCAAATTCTAATATAAATTTATTACTACCATTGGGCAAATCTATGTCAAACGACAGTTGAACATCATCAGATAATATTAACATATTTGTTTGATTATTAACTCCGCAACAGATTATCGGTGCTTGTTTACCGTGTGGTCTTAGGTGTATGTTAAACTGTGTATTGTATTTCATGTAAAAATTCTTGGTATTCAGGATAATAGTCAAATGCGTTTAGCTTATACACTCGATCCCACCGCATCAACCACATAACTAATTTAGATCTAAGTTCATCAACATTGTTAGGCTCTGGAGCATCCAACATGGATATAACCGATTGGCATTCTCGGAGTAATTGTTGTGCCAGGCCGCTGACATTACGTCCAGTTATTAAAGTTGCCATAGCGGGTTTTTGTTGCTCAAAAAACTTAACAAGGTTGACATATTGTTTTTTTATTTTTGTTCGAAGGGCAATAGGCAATACTGATATCTGTAGGTAATCGGGGTCAATCAACGGTATTCCCTGGACAGGCAATTGATTTTCCCAGGCCCATTGAATATACTGATCATAGTTATTAACATTTAATAACTGCGGAACTGACCGCATTACTAAATGAAATTGTTCTGACTGTTGTTCTTTTAACCACATGATATTTTTCATTGTGTCTTGTACGTGGGATCCTTGACGTATATAATCATTATTGTTTTTAATACTTTCGATACTAATTTCAATATCAAATGTACAAAACTGTTTTAGTTTTTCTATTAGATCACTATTAATCATCGTACCATTTGATACAAAACTGATAGATATACCAGTTTTTTTGTTATCTATTAGAAAATCCAATAATTCTGTAAATTTTTTATTAAGCAATGGTTCACCGCCCATAAAATGCAGCCTATTTAAATTGGGCACAGCCAATATACTTGCCGTAAAATTATTCCAAGACTCTGCGTCCTGTGTCCAATTACGGTTAGCTGACTCGTCTATTAATTGCCATTTCATGTACTGATTGGATATACTGCTACTAGCCGACGGCTCGCACATTTTACAGGCAAGGTTACATTCGTTACCCAGATCTACGTGCCAGTCAATGGGTAATTTTGAAGTAGAATAGTCGGACCGTTCAAATTCAGAGTAATAAGGACTTTGTTGATAACTACGATCAAATGCCTGTTCGGTGAATATAACCGATTTAAAATTTTCTTTTATGCGACGACTCTCATACCCGTGTTCCTCTTCGTGATAACATCCTTGACAGGCTGGAATGGGGGTAGCGGATTGAATATTTTTTCTAAACTGTTGCATTGGTGTACTATTATACCAACTGCCAACAGACATATTTTTTATATTGTATTGTGTGGGCGTTTGATGCGGAGGATGTTGTTCGCTACAACAAACACCATAACTACCATCCCAGTAGATATGTGTGTTCGTCCAAGGAACATTGCAAAATATTTTTTTGTTTGGCATTTTTAATCAATAACACCAAAGTTAGCCCAACGAGCATCGCCTAACGATACCCAGCCCAATGGACCACCTAGGCTTGGGTTTTCGTTAAAGACCACGGTACCTTTGTTGGCATTATAATTAGGCGGAGTTGGACTTGATGACATAAGCATATTACCTAATTGCAGTTGTGGAATCACAGTAGTACCACTGTCGGTTAATGTAATATTTTTCTTGTTAGCAACACTGATAATAAATTCAGTGGCTCGAGAATTAATTTGAGCAGTATTCTTACTCTGTTTGCCAATACCAATTTCTATTTCTTCATCCCAGACACTTAAGGCTGTGGCTGGATCCATGGTGTTAATTCCGACCCGACGACCTGCAGAATATAAAGTTTCACTCAGTAGTGTTTCGCCACTGGTCTGTAGGTCTTGTAGTACGCCAACAGTTCGTAACTGACTATTGGTTACAGCGTTGGTTAATGTTGACCCTTCAATGATTTTGCGTTGCCCAATTGTAAGCTGTGCTATGTCCAAACTTTCTGTTTGCAATCGATCAAAAACTTTTTGATAGGTATTGCTGGCAATATCAGTGACGTCGGCTATTATAGACTGATAAATTATTGTTTCTTTAGGAATAGTTCCGTGTATAATTAAATTGCCTTCTATAACAGCATCGCCTTTGACTTCTACTTCTTTGGCGTAGAGTTTATTTTCAAACACAGTTCCAGCATCTAATACAGTGACCTGACAGGCTGTAGCACGATCATCAATACCGGTACTGGCAAAGTTTTTTACTACACCACCTGTGATGTTATTGCCAGAAATAGTCAACAATTCGGTATTGATGGCTGTACCTGGTATTATGCCATCTATTAGACTAAGATGTTGCCCACGGCTATTTAAATTATCAGTAATACAGAGTTTGGTTAGCTCTTCAATATTAACACTGCGAATTTGACTGCTGATTAATTCATTTATATACCGGGTAGAGTCTGAATCTATAGTATTGATAATGCGTGTGCCAGCATCAAGTATGCGCTGTTCAAACTCTGACATGTCGGGTTGAAAACTTATTATACGCTGAGTCACTTCGCGGGTAACAATTTCGTTAATTACACTAGTTGATACTAGATCATTTATTCGTTGTGTAACTGCTGCATTGATTGATTCAAGTACCTGTTGTTGTACTTGAACTAAAACCTGCTGTGTTATATCGTTTACTAGATTACCAAAACTATCTTCTATAGCCATTATTGATCAAATTTAACTGTAATTACATGTTCGTAATTACGTTTTGTAAGTCCTTTATACATTAAATCTTTATGCACCGAAAACCCGACGGCTCCTGATGTAGCACTAAAGTTAGCCAACTGTTTAAAATACATAGTTTGTCGATTAAATAATCCAAATGTCTCTAAACTATTTCTAGATTGGCCAATGGCGTAAATTACGCTATTCCATTTAGATCTATCTCTTAGATCCCATTGGTGACTTTCTAAAAATATTATACTATCGTCTGTGTCTCTAATCAAACTGGGTTGGCTAAATTCACGGTCGCGGTAGTCTTGATTTTTATAATCACGTAATGTAGTTATGACATATTCCTGAGCTAGGTTACAAATCTTTTCCACTTGATCTCGTTGATCTTGATCCGAATCGGCATAGGTAAAATACTCATCTACAGCTATTACTGCATCAAATTTTTTATAGTACCTGTCTAGGTCTTCGCGGGCAATATAGTTAAATTGGATGCCTTGATCGGTTAAATAGGCCTGTGCTTCTGAACTGATGTCTATTACAGAAACTGGCTGTTGATATCGAGCAAATAAAAAACTACTAAAGCCTACACATAAAACACGGTTAGGAATCATATTATGGTATAGGCCGATGCTGTCTAGTATTTCTTGTTTTTTTGCTACAGCGTCTAGACGACGACTGTTATGTTTAAAAGCCAATAAGTTAGCATCGCCAACCTGAATAAAATCCAACATTTAATATCTTTCTAATTTGCTAAAGATATTTATTTGTTTGTGCGTTCTAAATCTAATGTAACACAATGAAACCCGCCCCCTAATGTTCGGCTATGTCGTAAAGTCAGTGGAATTACTTCAAAATTCTTAGACATTAAAAGTTTAATTAATTCAGTTTGTGCAGCATCTACAATTACAGTATTAGGATCAACAACCAGCATATTCATTGCTATCCACTTACTTGCATAGGGATATTGATAAAAATCTTGTGCTACTACATCTTCAACGTAAATCTGTTCCCAGTCATGGAATGCCCGCGGACAAGTAGCCGGAGTTACTCGACTACCATTAAGTAATACCAGTCCTTCTCGTAACGGAACAATAGTGCTGTCAATGTGTACACCTGAGTAAAAGTTACAGAGTTCTATGCTGGTGTCTGGGGGCAAGTTTGCCAGTAACCAATAATAAGCAGATCGATTACCTGATGCTGATTCTAAATATAAAAGTTTTTTAGGGCCCAGTCTAAGTACGTTGGCCGCATCTAATATTAGCCCTTGATCTCTGGGCATAGGGAGAAGACGCCCAGCTGACATGGTCACATGTGCCAGTGCTTCTCGCTCCATGTCGCGGCAAGGATACATCATGGCGCAATCTATTACAGTATCTCCAAAGATTAAAAATCTATCTCTGGGACAATAGTTATACATTCCACCTAATTCTTGAAAATTCATCACAGCCGGGCGCCATACTTCTACCCCGTGCTGTTCAAGTACATTAGCCAATACATCAAGATCTTCATTGGCTTCATCGATTATCCACTGTGGAACTGGACCACTGGGTACAGGAGTTTCAGTCCAGGTAGTCTTTTTAGATTCTTCAGCAAAGACCGGATCCTCTGTGGGCCAATTTGCATAATCAGCAATGCCTACTACTATTCTTTTTAGTCTATCCCATTCATTGTGACTGGAGATCATAGGTGTCCTGTTATTTGCAGTGTGTAACGTGGCTGTGTGCCAAGGTTGGCTGCCATGTGTGGAGCGTCGTATTTCCATTCTATCACGGTGCCAGCTGTCCAATTGACCACAGGATCGCCACAACATTCGGCATAGTGACCTGATTGCCAATCTTCTAAAAATATAATAGCACGACGGATAGTGTGTTCTTGTCCTGCCAGGCCAAATAGATCAATGTATCTGGTGTAGCGATCGCTGTGTGCTGGTAACACGGTGCCAGGCATCATGCGATAGTAACTGGTGCCAACGTCTTCCCATCCATAGCGTTGGAACTGTTGCACAATACGATCATTCCAAATTGGTTGAGGTTGTCGCATATCACACATTTCGCCGGTCAAGCGTGAAACATCATAGCCTAACAGTTGCCATTCGGCAACCTGTTCAGGATCGTTAAACTCTTCCTTTATGTAATTAAGAGACTGATATGATTTTTTGGTCCAAAAAGGAGTAACTAAGTATCTATTGTAGTCTTGTGTTGCCATAGTGTATAACCTTTATCGCTTCGTTAGGTGTTTTATATGTTCTCCAGGGATCAATAATTGTGCTAGGAGGTTCTATCGCACAGTATAACTGCTGTTCCTCAGTGACTCCGCTGTAGCCATAGGTTATCTGTTGATTGTGCGCCAACAATACTATACCTCTTACAGTCTCAGGATTTGACGATTCGGTTAATGGATCGATGTATACCGGATCAATACCAAATTCTTTAAGATAATGTCCTACCAACAGACTGTAACTGCCTTCAAGATAAGCCACACCTGGTTTATAGGCTTTACCGTGTATATAGACTGTTGCTGGATCTGCATTATAATATTGACAGATAAAGTCAGCCATATTTCGTGCCTGCTGTTCTCTTGCACTCATGATAGTATCAAAAATATCGTATCCTAAATCTAGGTGTTCTGCTAGGTAACGCAAGGCAATGTTATCACGTGGATGACAAGGCCCTGCATCTCCCATACCTGCTGTCATGTACTTAGGTCCCATGATACGCATGCTACTTTCAGCCAGTGCTCGAGTTACTACATCTACGTTGATGTTACCCTGCTTCACAGCAACATCTTGTATCATATTGACAAGACCTATTTTTGCCGATATAAATGTATTATAAAATACTTTAATACACTCTGCTTCGTCCCAGGTACCCACTACATAACGTGGATTATTTTCCATAATGGTTTTATAAAAGTCAATTAACAATCGAGCATCACCGGTTTCGCTTCCGTCTTCGGTACCAATGATAACCATTTCGGGATTAACCATGTCCCACTCAACGCTGCCCATGGCAATTAAGTATGGGTTATAAATGAAACGTGCATTGGTAATATTTTTCTTTAATTCACGACGTGTAGTACCAGGAAGAACTGTAGAGATTAGCACTATTAACTGTTCAGGTGTTGCCACTTGATTAACCTGCCGAAGTACATCATTTACGATTGTATAATCAAAGTCTTTGTTAGGCAAATGTGTAATTGGTCGATCTCCACCGTATATGGGATCGTGCGGTGTTTGCACAGCAATGAATACTAGATCTTGCCCTACAACAGCGTCAAACAATTGATTTGCAATTTTAATTTTGTCGCTAGATCGCGGATAAATATCATAGCCTGTTACATCATGTTTGGTAGCCATAGTTTCAGCGCAGGCCATACCTAATTTACCAACTCCAATAAATCCTACTTTCAATTATGTTCTCCTTAGATAGATTTTACAACATTATACACGATAACTTAATATCGCATTTACCAGACGGTGAGTCATTTTGGTGTTATCCTTTTGGGACTTATAACAGTCATAACGTAATTAATACGTCATCTACTCCTACACCAAAAACAAATTTTCAATGCTACTTTTATGATCAAGAACCATATTATGAGTTTAGTTTGGACATTATTAAAAATAATATTGAAAGTTCTGCAGCGTTACTCCGAAAAATGAATCGTTTTTGCATACTGGCCAATAGCGAACATTCAGAGTTAAAAGCACAGTTTATTAAATCTAATAACTACCATGATTGGTACTATTTTTTTCACGGGTTCGTAGCACTAGATTGGTATCGAGATTTTCAATATATGAATCCAAATTCATTTAATCAGTTTGATAAAGTATTTATATGTTATAATCACCTAATCAGTCGATTACGATCTTATCGCCTGCATCTTGTATCTAACTTGATCAACCAGGATTTAGTACAGCACGGCCGAGTAAGTTTATTTCTTAATGATAGCATAGGTACATGGCAAGAAGCAATAGCCGATCCCGAATCTTTACTGGACAATCGTGCCAAAATTAAAATACAACAGGCACTTGAAAATGTTACAGAACCGTTAACGATAGACACAGACGAACCAACTGGTAGTTTAAGTGCTACAGTCAACTTTGAGGATTTAACCAGTGCGTTATGGCATGTGGTTACAGAAACTGTGTATTTTGATAGTAAACTACACCTAACTGAAAAAATCTTTAAGCCCATTGTTGCTCAACGTCCGTTTATACTTGTAGCAGCACCAGGTAATCTTGCTTACTTAAAAAGTTACGGGTTTCGTACATTTGATCGTTGGATAGATGAAAGTTACGACAAAGAAACAGATCATTATATACGCATAGAAAAGATAACTGAGGAAATAGCAAAGTTGTGTGCTCGGGAGCCTGCAGATTTAATCATGATGCACCAAGAAATGCAAGAAACGTTAGAATATAACTTTAATCATTTTTATACTACATTTAAGGATCGTATAGTAGACGAGCTGGTAGATAACTTTGAAAACGTACTTGATCGAATAAACACTGATCCTACTCCAATTATTCACAGTATTAACCCACATCAACAGTTTAATTTTCCCGGAGGTTATCTACTAGAAGTTAAAAAACGTCTTAAGCAATAAATACTAGTATAAAAGTATTATAATAAAAAAAGTATTTCAAGGAGCTAATGTGGGCGATATCTTCAAGTTAATCGGCGACCTCGGGATGCCTGTAGCAACGGCACTAGCGGGTGGTTATTTCGTATACTTAACAATCAAATTATTATTACAGGGTGTGCTGGGCAGTATCAAAGGCATGGCCGGTATTATCACTGCCTTAGACAATCGTGTTAAAACAATGAATCATGACGTTATCCGCATTGATACCGTTGTGAGCAATGCTCTTGGCCTACGTCCCGATGTGGATCGTATCAGTCGTGCCGATGGTAAAAACGATGCCCGGAGAGACTAATGTTCCATTATGATTATGTCTGGGATTTATATCCTAACTACTTAAAATTAGATCGAGAACTTCCAGTTGCACATCTAGGGTGGAAACAGGGGGATCTATTCCGTTTTGAAGAAGTCAACGGAGAGCGGTTACTTAAAAAAGTTGATCCTATAGAAAAGTTTGTAAGAGGATACGACAATGACTAAAAAAATACAAGACCGCTGGATTGAACAGATGTCTAACGGCCCATTGTGGTACGACCAAGACATGTGGAAAGCAGGCCTAGTTGGAATGTGCATTGGTATAGTAATAGGAATAATATTTAGGGGATAAAAATGGCGTTGGTAGATACAGTATTAAACATGATTAGCAAAGGTCGTAAAGAACCGTTAACTGGCTCACGTAGCGAGCGTGAAGCAAAGATTAAAGACAAAGCCGGACTGGTAATCAATGTGTTTGCGGCATTGTTGGCATTTAACACCGTTATTGGTGGCGGACTGTCCAGCACAGTAATGAACAACACAATTAAGGCCAATGATCTATGGAATTTTTATCAGGCTAAAAGTATCAAGCAAACACAGTATGAATTATCAGCACAGACAAGCAATAATCCCAAGTTGGCCAAAGAGTGGTTGGACAAAGCTGCCAGCTACGAAGAAGGCCCAGAAGGTAAAAAGGCGTTATATGCTCATGCTAAACAGCTGGAAGCTGATCGTGATCTTGCTAAAAAGAAATCACCTTGGATTGGCTATGCCAGCACAGCGTACCAGTTGGCCATTGTGTTACTGTCTGCTAGTATTCTGGCAGTTCGTGTAGAGCTATTTTGGGCCAGTTTTATTGTTGCCACAGCAGGACTAATATTAATGAGCCAAGGGCTCTGGTTATGGTTATAACATGGATGTAGTAGAATTAGTCAACAAGTACGGGTTTCCCATTGTTATGGCAGTGGGAATGGGCTTTATTATCAAATATGTTTGGGAATGGGCTACCAAAGAAGTTAAACCTGTTATATCAGAAGCCAATGGCGTTCTTATTGCTCTTATTGATCGTATACGTATGCTGGATAACGACCTAATTCGTCTAAATCAAAAGGTCAATACTGTGTTGACCATACGTGGTAAAATGATTGAATCAGACCGTGTTATGGAAACTGCTCTAGTTGAAGCCAAAGCCAATAAAAAGTTCCACGAAGCCATGGAAGAAGCTGACAAAATTAGTCAAAAAATCAAGTCTGGGGATGATCAAGAAGCCGCTGGTGGTAGTAGCTGATATCAATTTCATATCACTGTAATAATTAAATCAATAAGTAAGAGTATAATCAATTAGGGATTTCCGTGTCAAAAGTTCTTTTTATTCTCAAGCGCCGTGAGGACTACAATGGTATTGTCCACAGTCATGTTGGCCTTAGTACAGGTCTTTATAATAGTGCCAGCTTTGTAAATCAAATGTTGGTTAACAGTAATATTGAAAGTAATTTAGAAGTTGCCATTGACAATAACTGCATTGATCGATTGGTCACTAAACATCGTCCTACACATTGTATTATTGAAGCACTTTGGGTAGTCCCTACAAAATTTACTGTACTATCAAAATTACATCCTAATGTAACCTGGATTATACGCTTACACTCAGAAATGCCATTTATGGCCGGCGAGGGTAATGCCATGGACTGGTTAGGTGATTACAGTCAATTTAAGAACATTGTTATTGCCTGTAATGCTCCACGTATGCTACGTGAAACACGCCTGTATCTACAACACCTAAATCAATGGGATACAAAAACCACAGAAGCCAAAGTTATTTACTTGCCAAACTATTATCCGCAAGAGTATAAAACTAAAAAGTTTGATCGCAACAAAGACTGGGTGGACGTAGGATGTTTTGGTGCAGTTCGTCCGCTAAAAAATCATTTACTACAGGCATTCGGTGCCATTGAGTTTGCTGAACAGGTTGGCAAACGGCTTAAATTCCATATTAATGCTGGACGTATTGAAATGCAAGGTGGTCCGGCCCTGAACAATCTTAAAGGACTATTCCAGCAGATACACAGTCATGGGCACGAATTGATTAATCATCAATGGACACCACGTGATCAGTTTTTAGAATTGTGTGCCACAATGGACATAGGCATGCAGGTAAGTTTCTCAGAAACATTTAATATTGTTGGCGCTGATTTAATTAGCCAAGGTGTTCCGTTGGTAGGTACAGCAGGAGAAATTCCCTGGGCTGTGACCAAGTTCTGTGCAGACCCTACCGACAGTGCAGATATTTGCGATAAGTTAATGTCGGCTTATCGTTGGCCTTGGTTAAATGTTAAAAGTAATCAATGGAGTTTAAGTAGTTATACTAATAAAACACAGGATATTTGGACTAAATACTTCAAAGGATAACTATAATGAGCAAACATCACAAAGTAAAAGCACAACATTGGCTAAATGGAATACTACACACCAAAGAATTATTCTTTGAAAGTTTAGAGGAAGCATTGGCACATATCGACTATAACATGCCACACAGTGCTAAAGTCTATAACAATGCAGGTGAACTAGTTCACGTTGAAAGTTCTGTTGGTAAACCTGTACCGGTTTATACAGAATCATACGCTTAATTTCTAATGTCTTTGATTATATACACACTGGTGATGACTCACATCACCATATTATCTGTTACACTCTATCTGCATCGCAGTCAAGCACATCGCGGAGTAGAATTCCATCCAGTAATCTCACACTTTATGAGATTTTGGTTATGGCTTACAACAGGTATGATCACACGTCAGTGGGTGGCTATACATCGCAAACATCATAGATTTAGTGATCAACCAGGTGATCCCCACAGTCCCCACGTACACGGTATTTGGAATGTGTTGTTCAAAGGCGTAGCATTTTATGTCCGCGAAGGACGCAATGCTGCAACCATGATGAACTATGGCGCAGGCACTCCCAACGATTGGATAGAACGACATGTTTATTCACGTCATAGTAGGCTAGGAGTTACCTTAATGGGCATTATCAATCTGGTGTTGTTTGGGCCCGTAGGGCTACTGATATTGTTAATACAGATATTTTGGATACCATTCTGGGCTGCGGGCGTTATAAACGGCCTTGGGCATTGGTGTGGATATCGTAACGGAGAAACTCGCGAACAAAGTCGTAATCTAATACCTTGGGGAATTTGGATTGGTGGCGAAGAATTGCACAACTCACACCATCTAGATCCAGCCAGTCCTAAACTTAGTATGCATTGGTGGGAATTCGATATTGGTTGGATGTATATCTGTATCTTACGATTCTTCAAACTTGCCAAACTACGTAACGAGTAATTTACACTTATCCCCATGCAACCTTTTGTAATGATGTACAGATATACGTCTATTACAATGAGGACAAGTATTTTTTTCTATTTTTCTGCCGTATAAGGGATGATTTTCTCCTTTATACTGTTTAAGAGTATCTGATAATCTTTTAAGAAAATCTTCACTATGAAGATTCTTTCCGTAATTATGATGCTGTTCACCGGATTTGCCGAACATAGGGTTACCTTTTCCTCTTCGTTTTGCTTTTGATTCTTCAGACCATTTAGGTTTAGGAATACCTTTTTGCCCAGTTCTACCATCGCCGCCATCTGTTTGATTACGTAGTATTCCGGTGCCGTTATCAATACGTCCGTACCATTGAATCATTCTACGTTCGATGGCTAATGCGCCTATGTTAGTAAGATTATTTTCAAGAATTATTACTTTAGACTTATCTTTAGGAGGATGAACAACATCATTTTTACAATGTTGCCAAGCACGTTTGCCTGTTCCCTTACCTATATAATACGGAGTGTTGTCTGAACGCAAGTATGCGTAGATGTAGAAATGTAAATACATAGCTGATAGTTCCTTAAAACTGTTAGAGAAGGTGGATATTTCCAGTATCGCGATCTTCACTTTTATTTAGCACCAGCTAGTCCTAGACTAAGTCTACGTTGGTGGGAATTTGATATAGGCTGGATGTGGATACGTTTATTAAGTCTGGTAGGGCTTGCAAAGATTAGAACGGATGCCATTTAAGGTAAAGTGTTGCA
>Ga0214164_1000804_pt1 | contig 19517 bp, 15 predicted proteins | sample TroBogepilimnion_13_FD_153003 | JGI IMG/M metagenome (GOLD analysis project Ga0214164, IMG submission 153003) | Freshwater microbial communities from Trout Bog Lake, WI - Practice 03JUN2009 epilimnion v4 | ecosystem: Environmental > Aquatic > Freshwater > Lake > Epilimnion/Euphotic zone ...
TAAATGTAAATGTTGCGCCATTTGGCAATGTAGTTGCGTTTGGTAGTTGGAATGTTTGTCCACCAGTTCCAGTTACATACCAATTTTGTACAGATGCCGAAGTTAAAACTTGAGTTGTTCCACTTGCAGTTAATCCATTAAAACCTTCAAATAAACAATTAGTTGATAAATTAAAGTTGGCGTCATAAACCGCAACACCATTTGCTACATTGGTTGCATAACTTGTACCCCAAGCAGTTCCTGTACTCAAAGGTATACCCGCACCTGGATATGTAGCATAAGGCAGTGCAGGTATGTCCGCAGTCACCAAAGACCTAAATGTGGGCGTTCCCGCACTACCAGATGCAGGTCCTGCAAACAAAGTATTGATTGGTTGTGTAGCCAATGTTCCTGTTAGTGTCCCTGTGGTTGTAACAGGAGACCCAGTCACATTAAATACAGATGCAGGAAGTGCCAGTCCTACAGAGGTTACTGGCTGTTGGGTTGTTACAGCACTAGACCCGTTGGCGTACATGTAACCAGTCAACCCAGTTACTGTAATGCTGTTAAACGCCTCTGAGGAACTTCCGTTAATCTTTTCCCAAGCACTTGTAGTGCTGTTAAATATCGCCCAGTCGCCAACAGACCATAATGAAATACCATTCAGTGTGGTTGTTCCTGCTGTCGAGACAACATAATAATTGTTGTTTGTGCCAACACTAGAGGTTAATGTAGGGCTGTTTGTAGCCGCATTCCACGTTCCCTGATAGGACGGTGAATTTAATGGGTTGGTAGTGGCAGAGGTTATTTGCCCCTGCGCATTGACCGTGATTGACGGTATAGCCACGCTAGACCCATAAGTACCCGCCGTAACCGTGGTATTAGCAAGCGCTATCGTTCCACTGGTTGTTATCGTACCGCCAGATAAACCAGTACCTGCGGTAATACTTGTAACAGTTCCTGTGCCGTATGGCAATGCAGGTATATCGCTAGACACCAAAGCCCTAAATGATGGTGTTGCAGATGCCCCAGTTGTTGGTCCTGCATACACAGTATTAGCAGTCTGTGCGGTAAACAACGGCTGTGCGCCAAGCGCAGTCAAAGCACCAGATGCGGTCGTAGATGATGTTCCACCACTTCCTATACCCAATGTACCATCCAATGTAATTGCGCCTGTACTAGCCGTAGAAGGGGTCAATCCTGATAGATTTGTTTGGAATGTTGTAACACCACCAGGAGATCCATTACTTGCTGAAGTAACCTGACCTTGAGCATTGACAGTAATATTCGCATTTGTATAAGAACCTGCGGTTACTGTTGTGTTAGCTATGTTAACTGTAACTGCACCTGTAAATGGTCCTGATCCACTTCCAGTAACTGAAACTCCAGTTCCAGCAGCTACAGATGTAACACCACTTACTGATGATCCACTAATGGCAGTTGTAATCCTTCCATAAGAATCTACAGTTAAATTTGTATTTGTATAGCTACCAGCCAATACTCCACTTGCTACAAGCCCAACTGTTGGATTACCCGCTACTCCACTACCATTTGTAACATTGATCTGCCCACTTGTACCATTTATTGATGTGGGTGAAATTGAACCATTATTTGCTACCAACAATCCAGATCCTGATGTTGATGCTAAATTAGCAACAATCCCAGTTAAAGCCAATGTGGGATTGCCTGTAGTTCCATCCGCATTTGTAACAGATAAGCCACTACCTGAAGTAGCTATCTGTACCCCATTCAATACACCAGAACCATTTTTAACTTGTATACCACTAGAACTAGTGTCTAATGATTGCGCTGCACCAGTTAAATTTATCTGTAAAGAATTTCCTATTCCATTATCAGTTAATGACAAACCCGATCCAGTAGCAAGATACCTAGCCTGTGTAAGACCTTGTGTTCCACTTACAGTTAAAAATGGGTAATTAAGAGCTCCAGCACCAGATATTGAAGATGTGGTCGTCTGTACTGTCACACCATTTTGGACAATAGGAACTGCCTCTGTACCCGTTAAAGGCAAAGCATTAGGCAGTTGGGTGATTGTTACTTGTGATGACATTATTTAGGTTCAGGTGGGCTAGGTTGTGTATAGATAACGTCAACATTTCCATTGTCACTTGGATTATTAGTAGACTGCTGAGTACTAAGAACCTCACCTCCATATGGGTAAGTAACAATATCATAGGGCTCAACTGCCACACTAACATCAGGTCTTGGAAATTGTAATGTAATCTTCTCAGTCTTTCTAGCAGGTAATCGATATGGATCTTTTTGATCAGCACAGTTTTGCTGACACACCTTTAGACCAGGAAAATTAGGATCAGGCATAGCCTGAATAATAGGTCTTTTCATCCTACATCTGTCGCAAATAAAGATTGCTATTGATGCATTACCCTCAGTATTAAGGAACATTGGCATATGTCACCTCGTATATACTGAAATGTTCGGGCTATAGTAAATAGGACTTTTATCTCTGTTCTCGTTTTCTGCCATGATGAAATACTTATCTGCTTGACCTTCTAAGTATTGAATCCTACCAACATCAACACCAGGCAATATCAAGCTCATTTGGTGAGCTAGCATCATCTGTATAGCCTGATTAAAAAATTGTGGTATCTCTAATTCACCATTTAACTGACCAACATCCATGACTTGGCGTGAGTACCAAATAGTCATCTGAACAAATGGATCACTTGGTGCGGGCCAAAGAGTAATCGTAGCTTGTGGAATAGTTCTGTTTAACCAGTACTGATAAGGCTGATTTGCAGTAAAGTTTTTGTTAGGTAAGTTTGTGTAATCATCACGGTTTAACCTAGCCATTGTCACTTCTGTTGAATTATTTCCAACATAGAACTCAGCAACATTTAAAGTACCACCAGCGGTTTCTCTCATTCTGTAATATTGAGCAGTAACTCCAGGATCAATGTCATACCATAGCCATTGCCCAGATACCCAAGTGGTTACTCCAGTATCTTCTAATAAATTCCATGTTATTCCATCACTAGACCATTCTAAATAAATGTGAAATGATCCCGAAACGGCTGGCAAAATACCAATAGATCCAGCATAAATAGGATTGTTCAATCCATAATTTATTCCAATATTTCCATTTGGAGATGTTTGAGCATCAGATGTCAACACATTGCTGTCAAATGCTAAACCAGTAACACCAGATGATGAGAAATAACCCCCACCAGAAGCTGGTGTAGGACGATTTAAACGCCTATACAACGCATTTAAAACATCTACCCCACCCACAGGTAGCAAGTACTCATATTGATCGGCATTAAGCCCATAAACCTCCTTGCTTATTGCCCAATAATTTATACCTTGATTGATTAAATTACTGAGAATAAAGAATAATGCTTGTTTAGAACCTTGTACTTGCTCAACAGTAAGCTCTTCCGCAAGTTTGCCCGACATACGAGCACCTTGATCTATAAAATTCTGTACGGTTACTACCGTTGTACCTACAGTTCCTGAATAAGCCATTTTTTACCATCCTGAACAGTGCCACCTCTTAAGAGATGCTTTAGCTCTTGGAGCATCTCCTTTGGAGTGCTCTACCACACCTGACATACGGGCACAGAATGAGTCCTTACGTGCGCCTCCTTGGGGCTGTGGTGCCTTTAAATGGCTTCCAGTCTCACGGTTGTACTTCTCTCTGCCCTTGGCTGTCAGTCCTGCACCCTTGGATACGGGCAACTTCTCACCCCTACCCACTGCAAGACTTACTCCCCCGTCTTTTTTCTTAGCTGTTTTAGCTGACTGAATAAAAGCTTCAGCCGTTGGAGCGCCTTTTGAGCCAGGTTTACGCATATGTTCTTTAGATCCATGAGCTATCCTCTCTTGTTTAGCATGAATATTCGCATAAAGTCCACCTTTAGCCATCTTTTTCCCCTCATCAGCTTTGACAAACTCTTTACCTACTTTCTGAGGAACGCCACCAAACCCACCTTTTGTGTGGGCGGCGGCTTCCATCAGCCTGTGTTGTGCAGGTGACTTACTAGGCATTATGCTTGTGACTCTTGCCATGACAGACGAGCAAATGCAGTTCCATTTGAACCAATCTGGCTAACTGTTACATACAAAATGTCTGGACCATCAGGATATGTTCCTGCCTGACTTGTTGGTACTGAATTAGACAATCCACCACCTAGTGCAGCATTACCAAACGGAGCAACTGAAGTTAAGTCCAAAGTTGTCTGACCCGCAGTGTTGGTAAAGAATGCAGCGATTGACTCACCGCCACTAATCGTAGTTGCAGTATTGGTGTTGGTTGCCACCTGAACAATAGACGTTGTATTAGTACCGTTTTGTGTTGGTGATGCAAATGCACTGAATCCACTTGTTCCACCAATCACACCGTTCAAAATGAACTGAACCAGGTAACTTGTGGTGGTCAACATAGCAATCTCACGCATTTGCAACTGCAAACGGTTGATAATTTCCTTAACACCCAATGTACCTACAGTTCCGTTATCCACAGAAGGAGCAACACGAATAGCCATGATAGGTACAGCAGTCGAACCAGATGTAGATACCGCTGAGGTCATACCGTAGTTGTAAATAGCAGATACGTCTTGCGTAAATCCACCATCCATCACAACAGATGAACCCCAGTGAGATAACTGAGCAGCTGAATCAGGAGAAGCATACTCAACGGCAACTGGTGCAGTTGCTGAGTAAGTAAATGCAGTCGCTGCTGCCCCTCCTGTTGTACCACGTGTTAATCCAGTCAAAGTGGTAGAAGTTAAACCTGTGTAGGTAAAGTATTCAATTACACCAGAAGTACCATTTCCAATAATACGACCAGTACCACCAGAAGGATTAAATCCAGAGGTGCTTAAAACTGTAAGCGTAGTATCTGTAGTTGCAACACTTGCTGTGATTGTTGTTAATGGCAATACAGTGTTTTGCTCATAGTGCGATGGCAAGTTGCCTGAACGCATATAAGCTTGGTACTGTACGTTATTGTTTTGGAAACCATAAACATAAATGATCTGACCATTTGTTGCTCTGAAACCAAATCGAGCTACACCTGCGCCATACCAAGAATAGTCCATGTAGAACATTTGTACTTTAGTCAAGTCAAGCAAATATCCTGATGGATTAGATATGGAATTTGATCCATCACAAACATCCCACCACTGTGATTGAGGAACTCTTACCTCAACAACACGAGAAAGTAGTGCATTTGCAATAGTTACTCCTCTATACTCAGGAGTTACATACAACTGTGTATCACTAGTAATGGTTGTAACACGATGTGTTTGACCACGAATCACAACATAGTCACCAACAACCAACTGAGTTGTAAATTGAGTGCTAGAACCAGTTACCAAAGAACTGTTTTGTGTTGCCGTAACAGTACCAGTAATTTGATTTACGCTATTACGCAATACAACATACAGTGTTTGACCATCAAACTGGAAGAAAATTCCGTTTTGGCTATCAAAGAAACCGATCTTATTGCTTGATCCATACCAAGAGTATGGGCTTACATGAGGAATAGAAGGTACTGTTGATGTTGCAGGTGTTGCACTTGGTATTGACAAAGCAGTATAAGTAAATGTTAATGGTGTTGGTACAGAAACAATCTTAAAAATACCGTTATATGCGGTTTGATCAAAACCTAACACTTGAACATATGTGTTAACTGTCAAGTTATGTGGAGTTTTACTTGTGACAGTTACTGTTGCACCTGATGAAGTCAATGTTGTAAAAGCAATCTGTGGCTTAAGAATAGTTCCAGTAGAAAACTGGATGCCTTTACCAGACTGGTAACGGAAATAACGACGAGTTTGACGGAACAACTGTTGATTAGGTACTGAAGCACCCGCTGTAAAGTTGACAGATCCATCATATGCATGTGTATCTACCCATCCAGATGGACGTGCATACAAGTTTGTCTGACCAGCAGTGTTAGCAATTGTCGTTGATGGTGTTCCATTGACATTAGTGAATGTAAATGTCGTAGCACTTGGTGTAGTTGCTACAGTTTGTGAACCATTAATTTGAGTTGCGGTTGAAGGTCCAGTCGTACCAGTAATGTAAATTGCTGAGTTAACAGACAATCCATGTGGGAAAGACGTAGTTACAGTTACTGTAGAACCTACAAATGTAAACGCTGTTGTACCAGTTAAAGCAATACCACAACTTGAATATGTATAGCCTTGGTAGCAATATGTTGTTGTAGCAGAGTAGTTATTAACTGTAGTAACTGGGTTAGCCACCTGAACAGTGATTGATGTACCCGCAGACACACCCGCTACCACATACGCCCAACCTTGAGCATTGGGGTCAATGGTGTCTTCAATAAAAAATGGTGTACCTGTTGCAATCGTCACGTTTGATGAAAACGTAACCACCAATTGATAGGTATTTGCTTGATTACCAGTAATTGCTGATACTGGTAAAGCAGAATTTGGTAGGTAATACAGAGATTGACGATTGTTTTGTAAGGAAACTTGTTCCCACTTGGTGGGTTGTTGTCCATATTCAAAGTCAGTATCAATCAAAGATTGAGGAGTTGATACTCTGATTTTGTCTACAGCATCATATGCACCAGATCTTTGTGCTTGCTGAAGACGTAATTGATTGTCGGTATTTGACGTTGGACCGTTATAGACTGAGAGTTCAGACATATTTCACCTATTTGAGAAGTGGGAGCCGAAGCCCCCACCGATTAACACTTTTTGGCTCTTCCACCATGCTTCTTAGCAAGTGGGGGATTTTTGAAACCTCTTCCTGCACCAGCATCTCTAGGAGTAATCCTAGATGCCTCATTGTAAGATTCGGAATCTTTTGCCCTTTGCTTAGCATCTGCAACATCTTGGGGTGATACATCTTTAAAGTCTTGACTAGATGAGAACTCCATAGTCCCACCTTTATCAAACTTTTTTACCTTACCACCCTTCTTGAATGTTCCAGATTGTAGTGAATTAGCCACAGGCTGACTAATGAAGTGATGTGGCATCTTTTCAGGTTTACCACTATCTACAACATTACCCCCTGTGGCGAAGTGCTTTTTTGAGGCATGACCTCCATGCTTAAAGCCACCAGCATTAGACTCATTAACTTGGCCAGTCTTACCATTTTTCTTGCCAGGTATTGCTGTATCAGCAGGACGGTCTTCCCAATCTCCGCCTTCAACAGTACCATGCTTCAAATGGCCTTCCTTGAGCTTCTTCTCAGTAGCCGCAGGAATAGCTCCGCCAGTTGCCTTGTGGTGCATCTTGTGGGCGTGTCCACCACGCTTGAAGCCGCCTGCATTGGTTTCCTTGATGCCTTTAGTGCCATGAGCCTTGTCTTTCTTGGCAGAATGCATCTCGGTGTTTTCAAAGTCATGCTCGTTGTCTTCAATGGTACCGCCAAACTTGGTTTTACCCTTGTTCATCTTCTCATCGGTATCAGCAGGAATCGCACCGCCAGTAGCCTTGTGATGCTTCTTGTGAGCGTGACCGCCATGCTTGTAACCACCTGGTTTATCTTCTTTGATAACGCCAGTGCCATGAGCTTTGTCGTTCTTAGATCCGTCAACAACCTTGGTCTTGGCGAATTTCTTAGCGCCTTTTTCAATGGTTGTTTTAGTCTCATCACGATCAACAGCACCACCAGACGCTTTTTTCATTGGATGTGCATGTTTCATATCCAATTTTTCGTGATGATGTAACTCTTTCTCAAGCTTTTCAATATGCTTGTGATCAGCAGAACCACCTTTTTTCATGCCTGTCAGTGCTTTACGAACCATCATTGCACGTTGGGCACGAGCATTTGGATCCATCTGACCTAGGGCATTAGCACCCATTGGAGACATAGGAGCACCTTGCATTGGCATACCACCACCCATAACCTTATGAGCTACTTTACCGCCCTTTTTAAAGTTAGGATTCATTGCTTTCATGCGCTCATGCATAGAAGGCTTTTTAGGTGACTTACCATGCTCAGCATCAAATGCGTGGTGAGCTCCATGCATCATTCCTCCAGCTGCGTGGTGCATACCCTTGTGTCCATGCTCTTCCTTGTGGTGTTTAACATGAACTTTTCCACCTTTTTTAAGCTTCAGAGATACTGAAGGCTCATCGGTGTACATTTTTACCATTGGTTTGAATTCAGACATGTTTGTCTCCTATTAGGCTTGAGTTACACCAAGAGCACCAACTCTAGTTGAGTTTGGACCAACAGCAATTGCAGGTACTGCAATCGTCATTACCAACCTTCTAGATCCGTTTGTAGCAGTAGATGCTGGTAGGAATGTACCACGAACATCCCCTGTTGTACTTGTTGCTGGTGAAGTTGTATCAGCAGCTACAAATGTTCCAGCATTATCAGCTAATGCATTGTTCCATCCTGCATGAACAACATAACCTGCATCAATAACACGAACTGGTAATCCTAAGATATCAGTTGTGCCAACAGTCAAAGCAGTTCCAGTACCTGCACTAACAGCAACAGAAGAAATCTGATAGAAAGCTTTTGTTGTGTTAACTGCTGTGGAAATAGAAGAGCTAGTTGTGATTGCTTGTGTCATTGCCTGACCATAGTAATCATATCCGCTGATTGTTGCTGTAACAGGTGCTACACCTAATGTGTATGTCAATCCTGTCGGTGTACCCGCTGTGGTTACAACTGCTGCACCTGCCGTTGTGGTCAGAGTGGCTGTAGTTGCTGTTACCGCAGTAAGGATATATGTAGTTGGGTTTGAATAACCTGTGATTGATCCTGTTCCACCATAAGTACCTGAAATAGTCAGGTATTGACCTGAAACTAAACCAGTTTGTGAGGTGTAAGAAATTTGACCACCTGTACCAGTAATTGCAACTCCTGCTAGAGTTGTTGCAGCTGCTGTGCTAGTAACCACTTGAACTGCACGTGGCACATCAAGTTGAATTACTGTTGTTCCATCATTGCGAACTACTGACTTAGCAGATGTTCCTGCTGTAAGTGTCAATGATCCTGCGGATGCTGGGGTCTGTGAAGCGGCAATATTTGCGGCTTGTAATGTCTGTGGAATCGTATCAAATACATAAGTGCGACCCAATGGACCAACACCTAATGACATAGGAGCTGGATCACCAAGTAGCGCATTGCCTGAAGCATACATCACCACTGCGCTTGATACAGTAGATGATTGAGACAATGTGTATTGATTGTTACCTAAGTTAGCTGTGATGTAAGAGTTTGCTGTTACACCAGAACCAACAATGTACTGACCAACAACTAGTGGATCACCTGAAGCACTAGATGTAACTGTCAATGTTGTTGTTGCAATCGTACCATTGAAAGTTGCGGTAGTTGCGTAATTGCCTGTGCCCATGTATGTAGCACCAGCACCTAAAAATAGATCATCTGAAAATAATGGCATTTTGTCTGCTCCTTGAAAAGTTTGACAATTTGTTTAAAGAAGGGGAGGGATTGTGTCCCACCCCCCATTTGGCTTAGATACCAGGTGTACCGTAAGCGCAACGTGGATCGGTAAATCCAACATCATAACGCTCTGTCGCTTTGTAGCGCATAGAGTCAGTCTCAAAATCACCTTCCATAGTCTTCTCAAGACGACGACGCATTAGAAGTTTAAATCCTTCTGGAGCATCTGTCTGAACCCACCATGCTGTAGATGATGTCAAACGTGACAATACTGCCGCACCTTCATCAAGCAAACCAATTGACTTGATTGGGTTGATGTCGTTGTTAGCATTACCAGTTCTAAGAACTGATTTCAACAACACTTCAGCTTGGAAAATGTTGCCTGGAGCCACGATCAATTGACGGGGAACCAAACGAATTCTCTTGCCGTTGTTGTCAACTGCTTGACGGATCTGAATCAACATTTGCTCTAAAGATGTCTGAGACAATACAGCAGCAGTTGCTAACTGGTTGCTGAATGTACCATTCACAATTGGGTGAGCTGTGTTAATCAAAGATACGCCATCACCACCTGGATAGGAAGAGTTGAACGCTGTGTTAAGCACGTTAGCTGACAACAACTCTTTAGTTTCTACTAAAGATTGTGCCAAGTGACGAGCATAAACTTGTCCAATACGGATGTGATCGCCATCTTCTACTAGTACTTTAGTCAATGCAAATGCAAGACCATATACTTTGTACAAGTAACGCTTGAGGAACAACACACCACCTTGTTGATAGGTGACGGGCGTACCATCGGGCAACTGGGGAGCTGCACCGAATCCATAAAGAACTGGCTCTTCATGATAGTTACGTGGAATGCCGTCTTCTTCACGGAACACACGGCTCCATTCGTCGGCTCGTTGGTCATAGACTCCATCAAAACACTCGTTAAGAATTGGCTCAACGATTGATCTAAAGTCCGTACTGCGCATTGGGGCTGCCATAGCTTAGTCCTTTCTTAATTATGCAAATGCGGTGAAAGCACCGAACATTTGTGAGTTACTGTTTACGACTCTTACGATTGTGTAAGCATCGCCCCATGCATTGTCAACATATGGTGCTAAGTCCACAACACGCATTTGACCTTGAGTTGCATTACCAACTGCTGTACTAGCACCTAAAGTTGCTTGTGACAGACCAGTTGTAGATGAACCAGAGGTTACGTTTGTGAATAGGTACTCATTACCAATTGTAGTTTGTGCCATTGAACCGTCAGCTTGGATTTCATAAACGATGTTGTTGTCGTTGTAGAAATAAGCTACGCAAGTTCCTGCTGTGTAAGCAGTATTTGCGGGCCAGTAGTTTGATACACGTGCTCTTCCAGTTGTATCTGTCCACTGTACACCAGCAAAAGCACCAGACCATGCGGCATTGGTACTGCTAGCAGTGATAGGAACAATTACACCATTAGAAGCAGAGTATGCTACTGGTTGTCCTTTGAGAATTTGGGTTGCATAACCCGATGTGATACCACCAGCTAACGCCTGAGCACGATCCAATCCAAAGGGGTGGAACGCAGGGCGCAAGCCAAATGGAGCATTAGTCGCTGACATAAGATCTCCTTAGTTAGCCCGAAAATACGGGTGTTTTACTTGGTTGCTGTTCAATAGAGCCAATACCATCGCCCTCAACATTTACAAGTGAACGACCATTACTATCTCGTGTACCTTGAAGATTCTCAATCTGTACTCTTATCTTGTCAGCCTCTTCACGAGGTTTATCATGATGTTGATAAGTCATTACTTCTTGATAAATATCCATCGGCAACTTGAACAATAACATCTCATTACAAGAAATATACCCAACATGTTCACCCGACTTAACTCGATACTCCTCGTAGCCTGGTAACTCATCCGATTTAACGGGAACGTAACCCAGCCTAACCCTCTTATCTATTGAGTCGTAACTATTGGTTGTTGAAAGCCAACACAAATGCCATCCATCCATATTTGGTAATTTTGGCAATGCTGATTGCGTCCACTCCTCGCTCCACATACGTTTACGTTCCTGCGTAGAAATGAACTTTTCTTCTGGTGCTCTGCGGTTCGTGTCCTCGTTTGACCGATCATTACGACCACCGTCACCTAAAGATTTTTTGAGTCTAGATTCCATAATGTTTTCCCCTAATTAGTAGCGACCGTTTTGGCGATCAAATTTGATAAATTCTTGAACCATCTTTGCTTTACGCACTGGGTTGTCCCATGCACCAGCATCCTTCATTGCTTTTACCCTGTCAGGGGATATTACAAATTGGGTGCGGTTTGAGCCACCATATGCAGCAGATGCTTCTCTTCCAGAACTTGTCACAACATTCCTAGGTCTTCTGACATTACGAGTTTCTTCGTCATTGTCTCTATTGTAACGATGTGGTAGTTCTTTTTGCAAACGGCTATCAAGTTCATCCCAATAATCAGGATCTTTTGGATCCCAACCTTGTGTAACCATCAGCTCATCTATCTTCTTTGCCACCCTTGTATCAGTGTCATTTGCATCTGGTCTATACCAACTATTGCGCCTCATCCAGTCCGCTGCATTTCTTTGAATTTCAGGGTCAGGAATCTCTACATTTTGTTGAGGTCTTCTAAGCTCTTGATCAACTTGGTTCTTAATCTGAGCCAACTGACGCATCTCATCTTGAGAATTCTGCCAAAGAGTTTGAGCCTCTACCATCGCCTGACCATCATTGTTTGATGTAGCCTCTGATAGTTTCATCTTTGCATACTCTAGACGAACTTGAGCATCCTCAATGTTCTTATCTATTCTCGTAAGCTGCTCAGCCTTGGTGTTTCGCTCCAATTGTCCAAGACGTTTTCTAAACTCTTCATTTTCACGCTGGAGAGCTTGTAACTTGATGTCTTTCTCTTGATTTGTCTTTCTGACAAGGTCTTTTTTAGCCCTACGTCTATTGCGTTTAGCCTCCCGTAGTTCGTCATCATCGTCTGGGTGGTCTGCATCTTGATCTAAACCCTCCTTTTTTGATGGAACTTCCTTGTTATCAACAACATCTCCATCAGATTGATCATCCAAGAGCATGTTTTCAGGTAAATCTACAGTAGCAGAGCCATCTTGACCCTCAATTACTGCAATTTCATCATTTTTTTCTGTGTTTTCAGCCATTTTTTACTCCTTTATACAAAAGCTTTGAATGAAAGAGGATTAGCCGTTACACGGGCGATAAGTTCATGGTCATTGATTGTCATAAATAACACAGGATCTTCATTTTGTTCATCTGTTGGGTCTTTTATCTCCCATCTGTCCCCACCCCAGCGAGGTACTCGAACAAAATCACCTACATTTGCCCATGATCCTTCGGGCCATGCAGTCATAGAATCTCTATTTTTAAATGCTAATGGACCTACTGATATGACCTTACCAATCATATTGTTCCATTTCTCATTTTCCTTAGTCTCTTCAACTAAGTAAATCATTCCCTTGCGCTTCTTTATACGCCTCAATTGGATGATAATCCTACCTCCGTAGGGTTCCATACCGCATTCAACATTAGGAAACGCCCAAGCTAATTCTTGAGGGTCTGGGGTATCACTAGTAACACTGATAGTTACTATTTTTGGCACATCTGTCATTTGTTTTCCTTCACACCATATCTCAGGTGCATTATTAAGTTCTTTTCAGAACGGGATCAGCCCTATTCAGGCTTGGTTTTTACCCTCTTCATCAGAGAGTATTAGATCAATGAACTCCAATGTTGCTGTTAAGCCTTGGTGCTCACCGACTAATCTTTGATACGACTCCCAATTGATAACCCCCTGTGCTAGAGATTCTTTGAGCTCAGCTTGTCGTATCTTAATTAAATGAATTAACTGTTGGATCATTTCTTCTTGGCTTGAGCTAATCCACCTTGGGGCTTGTTACCGCCCTTTGGTTGTAGACTAGTTCCATCCAACTTCTCGCCTTGTGCTAGACGCTTATGTTGTGGTACGTTTACGCTTTTTTGTTCATTGTCCGTTTGTGCCATTTGGTACTCCTTGTTGTGGCTGGGGGGCAGACTGAGCTTGCGCTACATTCTGTATGGTTTCATGAGTCAGCTTAGCATTCTCAATTTGGACTTTCGTCTGGTTATCAAGAACATGTTTCTGCATGTCAGAGGAAATCTTAGCTTGAGCAATTTGCATATCAGCTTGATCTTTTTGAGTCTTACGCTGAGTCTCTGCTGTTTGTGTATCTTTGACAACTTGTGCATCTGGTGGTAATTGTTGTGGCTTCTGTCTTTGTTGAGCCATTTGTATAATTTGTTGGAACATCTGTGCAAACTGTCCAAAGACTTGATTGCTATCCAACATTACATGTCCACCAACAGTTGTATAAACCTTGTCTATGGTAGCCGTCAGATGCGGATCTTCATAATTGTCAATAGGTTTGCCTGTAGCGTTCTCTACATAGCCATTTGACCTGTTTAGATACCAAAGGGTCATGTGCTGTTTTAAATGCTCTATGAGGTGATTTAGATAGGCTGGATCGGCAAATGGACTCTGACCAAAGAATGGATTCATTGCAAACTGCAAATGATCTTGAATGTGAGCAATGTGATCTTGTTGCAGGTAAGCATATGCAGGTTGTCCAATCAGCATCGCTGCATTCTCATCCGCACTTGTTCTTTGCTCTGGTGCTGGTGTATCTTTGAGTAACTCATTGATGTTTGGCACTTTCATCTGTTTGAGTAATCTAGCCTCTACTGCACTCAAGTTATACAACTCTGGGTGAGCATCAGCCCTAGCCACAACAGATTGCATCTGAGCCATTCTCTGCGTCTCAGAGAAGATATGTGGATCAGATACAGGCACTACATCCGTATTCTTTTGGAAGTCATCTCGGCTGATTTCTAAGTCCGCAACAACATCTCCACGTTGCATCTCATCAAAGTACCAACGATTCAATCTACAAAGAATCTTGAGTACTCTAGCTTGAGAGTTGTGTAGTCTTGCGTGAATAGCTGAGAAAACCACCGCACCTTGCTCAATCAATGCCTGAGTAGTTCCAACAGGCATATTGGCATTCATGTCAGCAATCTTCTCTTCAGCCGTAGTTACAACCCCTTTAGCGGCATTGTCTAACCATCCAAGTAACTCAAATAATACTTGGCTAGGTGGATTGAATGGCATAGGCATAGCAATTTGCCTAATGTCCTGAACACCTGGAGCTCCCTCAATCTCTACAATTTGGGTAACATCCACTTGCTGGGACTGTCCAGACATCTTTGCACCCTTGAGCTTAAGCATGGTTGCAGCATTGTTGATGTGAGCTGAATCAAGTAAGGCACGTAAAGAACCAGTAAGGGCAGCACTAAGACCCCCAATGAGATGAGGAAGCCCAATAGCATATGCACCCCTCCAAGGTATAAATTTAAACTCTACCACCCAGTCCAACTTAGTCATTGTCTCATCGGCTTCTTCCCAGTTCCGATACAGTCCAATTACTTCATTGTCCAACTTATCTATCATCAGTATGTAAGGGGCATTCTTTCCCTTACTCTGCTTATCATCTTCTAACTCTAAAAATGTATAAATATGGTAAACAGTCCTGAGTCCGTCTTTGTTACCCTCTTGAACTTTACCCTCAATCTTGTTATTGGCTTGAGATACCTTGCCTAATTCTAAGTCCTGTGTAGCATTGATTATTGAGTCATTGCGGTACATTCCTGATCTGACACGCCTATCGTACTCATACTGCGTGATTTCATGGACTTCTGCTGCCCTTTGCGCTGTGTAGAAGTTGGTTGCAGCAAACGGTAAGATAACTCGATCAATCGGTAAGAACTCGCAACATGGGCGTTTCTTTTCCTCATCAAACCACAACTTAAAGTATTGAGATCCACCAAGGGGAAGTTGGGTAAGTAGTTGTTCTTGCTCATCTCTGAACTCCTCTATCTGCTCAGTTATCTGCCAGTTTAAAAACTCAGCCTTGCGCTCAGCAGTCGCACCCTTAATATCATCCATCTTGCCAAGTATCTTCGTCTTGACAGGACCATCTGGTGGGAATAACTCTTTAATCGCCCTAGCAGCAAAGTCTACACAACCCTCTGCCATTGCTGGGTGTACAACCTTAGATGCCCCCATAAAAGTAGCACCACCAGGCGCATCATTACCCATTCCAGTACGCTTAATACCCTCTTCATACTGTTTGTCTCTTAATTCTCTAGCCTCTTTGTCATGTTCTAGTAAGTCTAAATAACGCATACAAATATCAGATAAATCTGATGATGCAACAATGTCCACTAAGTTATCATAGAACTCAGGATTGAACTCAGGACCATCTTCTAAAGTAACAATAGCAGAACCATCTGCCTGTTCTTCTGTCTCCATGTCAGGCATGTCCATGACGGCAGAACCGTCTTCTTGTTCTTCAATGTTTAAATCATCTGCCATTATTTAGCCTTTTTACGTTGTGTAAGCTCAAGACGCATGGTATCCATGTCTTTGTGGAGTTTTACCTTACCACCTTTTTTCTTTCCAGCATAAGTTTTTCCCATCAAAACCATGTCTCTAGCAGTTTCAGGACTAACGCCCATACGATGAGCAGTTTCCATAATTTTTTTAGCTACTAGTTCTAATTTAGGAGCTCCTATCGGAGTTGTTACCCCTGTTTGTGGCGAGAATGTTCCCCATGCTCTAGCTTGAGCTGGTACAGACTCCAAGCCTAATCTTCCCGCTATTTCCTCTCTCCACCAAGGTGCAAGCATACTCATTTCAGGATTTGTAACACTTCCTTTTGGAACTACTTGTTCGCCTTCTTTATGTTGCCAATTTCTTGTGTCTGCTAATCCTACTGCACGACTCCAATGAGCATCACCAACTGGTGTTGCAGTTTGAAATCCAGTTTCTGGAACTCCACTTGCTTGTATATACATTGGAACTTTTGGAGTCTTCATTGTCATTTGACCAGACGTTAAATATTTCTCCATAGGCCCAGCTTGAGCAGTTTTATGATATGCATGTCCAGGAACATTTCTTACATCTGCAGGAAATCTTTTAGTTCTTTTGTTTTCTGCCTTTCCAAGATGTTTAACAAATTCACCAAATCTACCTTGTTTATCTAAATAATATGCGGCAGTTCCTCTAGGTATTTCAGTTAATACTTCACTTCCAGGAGATGACATACCCATCAAGTGATTCATTTTGTTGTATTCAACTTTGGCTGCATCTTTTCCAATCAATTGAGCCATACGCTGAAACATTGGATCCATAATGTACCAAGGATCCATTCCTTGAACTAAAGCATGATGTTTTTGTGCTTCACTCATTGCATCAAGAATTCTTTGAGTATTTTCTGGCCCCATAACTCTTGCAGCAGCAGCAGATCCTTTTGGATTTTTTGCCATCCCAGGCAAATCACCAGGTAAGTTACCTACTCGATTTTTTCCCATTTGATATAAATCTTCTCTAGTAACTCCAAATATCTTTTTTAAAGCTGGATCTTCTGGAGCAACTTGTGCCGCTGCTTTAGCTGCAATTACATCTGGTCTATCATAAATACCAGGAAACGCATTTCTTTGAGGGTCTTTTACTGTTTGTTTACCACCATCTTCCATCCCACCATCTGCAAAACCAAATTTCTTTTTATCAAAAGGTTCTTTGCGTGGTAAATCAGATGACTTAGCCGCCTTATTAATCTTTTTAACTTCTGCATCTGAAAGTATTCTGTTAACTTTCATTGCGCCACCAATTAACCAACTACCCGTCATGTTTTGGTTTGTTTTGTACCTATAGTGACCACCATGAGGAACTTGGTCAGTAATGTGAGCCTCTCTAGCAATTACCTTTCCTTGCTTGTTAGTTCCCCTACGATTAGCTTCGGATTGCCAATCTACATCATGAGGCATCTCTATCTCAGTCCAAACTTGGTTGTGTGGTCTTATCGTTGGTGCAGTTATATTAGGATCGCCCCTTTCACCTATATGGGTCGCCATTGGAAGCTCACCAGCATGCCATCCTGGTCGCTCTGCAAAACCTTTGGTTGGAATATGTTCTGCTGGAATCCATTTACCCATTTCTACAGGCTCATGTTTGCCAATGAATAAAGGAAATAGTTTACCTGGATGCTTCTCATGAACCCTGAATAATTTATAAGCTTTGACTGTCTTATCAGGAGGACTCATTTCATCTTCAACTTTTCCACCCTTAGCTAAATGTTGTGGTTGCTGAGGTGTTCCTCCTCCCATAGCATTCATTGCCTGTCCTTCAGGGGTAAGACTTAACATGTTACCCATTGGTGGCTGTTGTTGCGGGGCTTGGGTAGGAGGAACTCCTTGCCCTGACTGTCCTTGTGGCTGTGCAGGTTGTTGAGGTTGTTGAGGTGTCAATTGCTGACCAGGTTGCTGAGGGTTTTGATCTACACCACCGATAGGCATCCCATTAGGTGTAGCTACCCCACCAGGTGGTACAAAGCCATCAGTATTCTTATTTGTAGGGTTTACATATGCCTTGGGAAACATATTAGGTGCTTCATTAGCTCCCACATTTTGAATGTCCAATGGATTGAATCTTTGAGACATCTCAAACTTCATCTGTGATAAAGAGGGTTGCATAATTTGTCCTAGTGTTGATCCACCATTAGCCATGTGTAACTCATACTTCATTGTATCTAGATCACCAGTTACATGCACATTGCCACCTTTCTTGTATATTGGCAGTCCTTCTTTTTTTATGTGCTCAATTAACTCAGGTGTTAAATCCATGTAATGTAATTTTGTGGAATTTAATTCTTTAGCTTTTGCATTTGCTTTTTCTAAATTTGGATGATTTGTTACTAATTGATCATCTTTATCTCCATTAAATACACCAAAACCATTATCATGCATTTGTGCATAATACTTAGCTTCCTTTTGAACTGGCATGGCATGTAATTGCATCTTTGCGCCATGCTTCTTACCTATGTCATTAAATATGTTGGGGATGCGCTTGTCATACGCAGACTTCATTCCCTCACCACCAACTTTAATGTCTTCACCTCTTAAAACTTTTGATGATCCTTCCCATTCTGATTTGTTTAATTTATCAGCAACTTCTTTACCAATATATTTATCAAGATCTTCAAGTGCAACACCATTTTCATGAATAATAGGATTTCCACTATGATCATAAGCAATCAATTGTTTAGTAGTTGGCATGTAGTTAATTTGTCCTACTTGTTTAGCCAAACTATATCTATCAGCCTGTTCATCTCCTGATGTCAATGCTATTCCATGATAGCCATTATCTACTGCATGTTTTAGTAGTTGCTTAGCTACCATCTCTTCCCAGTTCTTTTTAAATGGTGCATTGGGTACTCTACTACCATTGTTTAAGTTATCTAAAGCATTATGTAAAGCAGACTCTGGAAATAATCCCATAGAAAAAACTTTGCCATTTTCATCTACAACTAAATATTCACGTCTGTTATCTATATATCTTTCTTCTAATTTGTAATTTTTAGGTAATTCAGATAAATTTTGTTTGTAACCTTCATCCCTACCACGTTGATGCCAGTCAGATTGAATCTCCTCAACGTGTAGGATTTTCTTTCCTTCAGGTGTTCTGCGGTCAACTGTTCGAGCACTAGCTAACACATTAGGTTCAGCACCAAAATGTGCATGATTAGCTACAAAAGATTTTTGTCCTTCTGGTTGATACTTATATAGGTGTTCCTGATAGTTATCACCGCCAGGTAATTTGTAATGTTTGTGAAAAGTTTTAGTGTCTAACTCAGGGTGATCCAAGATATATTCCTGAGCATGCCCTAGTGTAGGGAATGGCTCATCAGTTACAGGCTCACCATGTCTGTCTACTACCCAATGTCTATCTCTTCGAAAATCATCAGGATCATAAAGAACAGTATCTAAAGCTCCAAACTCATCTTTGATAATCTTTGTATTTATCTTAGGTATTGGCTTAGAGTGCAAGTGAGCATGAAACTCTTCCTTGGTCATCTTAGGCAATCCATGTAAAGCCTCTAAACCTCGATCTTCAACTTCAGCTTTTTTGAATCCTGGTTTTTTACTGAGCTCAGTCATGAACTCAGCACCAGTACCTTTAGTCCTAGGTATGCTCTCAGCGGATTTGTTTAAGGGAGAGTAAAGATTAACTCCAGCCATAGATCCTCCATCAGCCTTGTGTTGTATA
>Ga0214164_1000805_pt1 | contig 19513 bp, 18 predicted proteins | sample TroBogepilimnion_13_FD_153003 | JGI IMG/M metagenome (GOLD analysis project Ga0214164, IMG submission 153003) | Freshwater microbial communities from Trout Bog Lake, WI - Practice 03JUN2009 epilimnion v4 | ecosystem: Environmental > Aquatic > Freshwater > Lake > Epilimnion/Euphotic zone ...
GCGGAATATTTCAATCAAATGGTGGGTATTAAATTAATCCATGTGCCATACAAAGGGTCGCCCGAAGCAATCCAAGATACTATGCAAGGACGTACAGCATTTTATATGGCACCCCTCGATACAGCTATTGGCCAGTTAAAAGGTGGAAAGTTACGAGTACTCGGCGTTACCAGCAAGGTGCGCTCAGAAACGATTCCCGATGTACCAAGCATTGCAGAACAAGGTTATCCTAGCTTTGATATTAATTTATGGTTTGGTGTGTGGGCGCCAGCAGCAACTCCTGTGGCAATCATTCAAAAAATAAATACTGATATTAACCGTGCCATGCAAGACCCAGACATAAAGGCAGCTTATGCTAAAGCTGGTATTCGTGCAAACCCAATGACGCCCGACGAGTTTGCAAAATTTGTCCGCGCTGAAATGGCGAAGTACCAAAAGATTGCTAAAGACGCCAACATTGAACCGCAATAAGCGTGCATTCACCGCCACTGTGCCAAGCACCTGCTAGCGAAATACGCTCGCCAAAGAGCGCATTTCCGCGTGGTGCGATTGATAGTCACGCCCATGTCTGTGGTCCCGCATCCCAATATCCGTATGCCCAAGAGCGCATCTACACTCCACCTGATGCCAGCCTAGAAGATTATCGATCGCTACTACAGATGTTAGGCGTTGATCGTGCGGTACTGGTACAACCCAGTGTGTACGGTATCGATAATCGCGCACTGATAGATGCACTAAAAACTGCTCCAGATCATTTGCGTGGCATAGCGGTGTTACCGCTCGATAGCAAGCTAGTGAAGGATAGCGAGCTCGAGCAATTACATGCTTCAGGAGTACGTGGTTTACGTTGCAATCTAGTTGATGTCGCTGATCCTTCGGTTGGCCTACCGATTCAAGCACTGACAAACTTAGCGCAACGTATTGCGCCATTGGGCTGGCACTTAGAATTACTCATACATGTCAATGAGTATCCGAACTTAGCTACTATCTTTGCGCACTTTCCGGTTGACTTAGTGTTTGGTCATTTTGGTTATTGCCATGCCAAGCATGGCATCCATAATGCGGGCTTTCAAGGACTACTAAGCCTGCTGAAAGAACGGCGGGCTTGGGTCAAGATGACAGGTCCCTATCGTATTTCTGCGCAATCAGCTCATACTATCAAGGTAGGCGCAATTGCTAACTTATATGCTGATATGCGTCCCTTTAATGATGCAGTACTGGCAGCCAACCCAAAGCAACTAGTTTGGGGGAGTGATTGGCCCCATGTGATGGTGAAAAACACTATGCCCCACGATGCTGACTTATGCGATCTATTTGGTGAGTGGGTTGGCGATAGTGATTTACGCCAAGCCATTCTGGTGAATAATCCAGCGATACTATATGATTTCCATTAATCAGCATTTCAGCTTACATAAACATGAAGTAACTCCAAGGTAATTAAAGCTACTAAATATTATGGATATTATGCTAACTGTTTTTTTGGGTGCGCTCTTTATGGTGCTTCCCGTTATAGCTGGACGCTTTATGTGGAAAAATTATGATCGTTATTTTGGTCGTAATGATCCCATTTATATGGATACCCTAGCGTATTTCGTGAAGAAACTAGGCCTATCTTTGCTAGTCATCTTTGCAGTATTAACTTTAGGGATGGTTTTCATCTTTCAAAACCAAGCCCCGCCAGTCATTGAAAAAGCAGCGGTACAAAGTACCGCAACAGCCTCATTGATTTAATTATTTATCAAGCGCGCCATAGACAAGCGCATTTACTTTCTCACGATGAATTTTACGAATCTCGCCAGGCGCAACTGCCATCATCACGACGACCATTTGCTCTTTGGGGTCAACCCAAAAAATTGTGCCGTTAGCACCATTCCACGTATAGTCGCCAACATTGCCATTAATTGCCGATAGGCCGCGCTCCATGCGTACTGCAACACCTAAACCAAAGCCATAACCAACTCGGCCTGGCTCTGTACCACCGACCATATTTTTGATGTCTTTATTTAAATGATTTGAGGTCATAAATGCCACGGTCTGGGGGCCTAACACACGCTTGCCATCGAGGCTACCGCCATTCAGCATCATTTGACCGAAGCGAATGTAATCACCTGCTGTAGAAAATGCACAAGAACCTCCGCAATCAAATTTCACCTTATCAGTCAAAATTTTGATGGACTGTGGCTTGCCAGTGATGGGGTCAAGTGGCAATGGTTGGGCTAAGCGTGCCCGCTGGTTATCAGCAACCTGAAAGGTCGTATCGGGCATAACGACTTTAGACCAAACGCGTTCTTGCAAAACACTGCCAAGGGGTTTATTAGCAATTTTTTCTTCGATTAAACCTAGTACGTCAATACCGAAACCATAATCCCATACTGTGCCTGGCTCATAGAGCAAGGGGATGGTCGCAAGCTTATCCATAAACTCTGGGCCAGTGTAATCAAAAGCTGCAGTTGCCGAAGCGCTTGGAAATAATTTATGTATTGCAGAATTACCACGCGCGCCATAAGTTAAACCATTCGTATGGCGCATCAGGTCTTGAATCGTAATTGGGTTCTTTGCTGGTAAGGTTGTTACGCTGCCATCGGCGGCAACTTTACCCACTTTGCTATCTTTAAATTGCGGGTACCAATTTGAGATTGGTGCATTCAAAGGCATTTTGCCTTCTTCATAAAATGTCAATGCACCTACTGTAGCCATTACTTTCGTCATCGATGCTAAATTAAAAATTGCGTCGAGCGGCATCGGCGTATTCGTTGCCTTATTTAAATAGCCATACGATTTATAGATTACTAGCTTGCCATTTTTTGCGACAGCTAAGACTGCCCCTGGCAGCCGATTGTTAGCGATTTCATCGGCAAAAAAAGCATCAATTCGTTTAATACCATCTGCGCTTATGCCTTGACTCTGGGCATTAGCCAGCGGCAAAGGTTGAGCATTACCAGCTGCATGAGAAATGCTAGAAGTTCCCAATAGGGCGCAAGTCATCAGGCTGAATAGGAACTTAGAATTCATTGGGTCTCCGTGCGTTGGTATGTTTTTTGAATGATACGACTTTATTTAACTTCTGCCTTAATCTTTTTTGGTCTTCCGCCTTTTAAGCCGTTTACCTTGGATGAAGCAGCTTTTGCCGTACTTTTTACACTACCTGCTTTTGCTAAATGCCCTCGCATAGTCCAATTTGGACTACCAAATATACCGGCAAGTAATTCTTGTACTGATAAGTCAGCATCTAATTTGGGCCAATGTAAACCTGTGCCCATTGGAGTTAATTCAAATTCAGCTATTACACTTTCAGGCATCCCTGCTAAACCCTCAGCCAAATGCGGTGGAAATGAAAAAGAACTCCCATTAGCTAAATCAAGCACAATTAATTTTTTTCTTTTATCGTAATGCGCGGTAATTGCAAATAGTCCTGCTGCCTGCTCTAACTTACCAAATGCTTCGGCTTTTTTAATTTGCTTGCGTGAAATTTTAATAATTGGCATGACGTTATTTTAACCTATCATGTTAGGTTATTTTATATTGCCTTGTCAAAAATAAGTCTTCAAGGCCTTAAAAAGACTTTATCAACTTGATATAACTAAATAGATATATAAGATCAACTTTATATTATTTAAAGAAATAAACAGGTTCTAGGACAATCCTTTCCTATGTACCAATATGACCCAATCGACCAAGCCCTCGTAGATGAGCGGGTAATTCAATTCCGCGACCAGGTAGATCGTCGCATTAACGGCAGTCTGCCAGAAAGCGAGTTTCGGCCTTTACGCTTGCAAAATGGGCTTTATCTGCAGCGGCATGCGTACATGCTGCGCGTTGCTATCCCCTATGGCCTTCTAAGTAGTAAGCAATTACTTACTTTAGCGGATATTGCTGATCGTTACGACCAAGGATATGGCCATTTCACGACCCGGCAAAATATCCAATTCAATTGGGTTGAGCTTGAGCAGACCCCAGATATTTTGGCTGAGTTAGCTAAGGTAGAAATGCATGCAATTCAAACCTCGGGAAATTGCATCCGCAATATCACTAGCGACCCCTTTGCTGGTGTTGCCGCTGATGAAGTCGTCGACCCACGGCCAATTTGTGAGTTACTGCGTCAATGGTCTACTTTGCATCCAGAGTTTGCCTTCTTACCGCGTAAATTTAAATTTGCCATCAATGGCTCAACAGAAGATCGCACCGTTCTCTTGTGTCACGATGTTGGCATTCAATTACACAAAGATAGTAATGGTGAAATTGTGGCTGATATTTATGCCGGTGGCGGAATGGGTAGAACGCCCATCCTAGGCAATTTAGTTCACACCAATTTACCCTGGCAAAAATTGCCGAGCTATTTAACTGCATTATTGCGGGTTTATAACCGCTTTGGTCGTCGCGATAATCTCTATAAAGCCCGCATCAAAATTTTAGTGAAGGCCTTAAGTCCAGAAGAGTTTGCGCGCCAGGTGAATATTGAATGGCGCCAGATTCAAGAAAGTGATCACAACTTTACCCCTGCTGAGTGGCAACGCGTTGCACAACACTTTACTAAACCAGCGTATCAAATACTCCCATCACTCGATGCAGCTGCGGTTGCAGCACAAGCTGATACAAGCTCACGCCCAGCTTTCCAACGTTGGCTAAAGCGTAATGTACGCGCCCACCAAATAGCGGGTTATGCTAGCGTCGTACTTTCCCTTAAACCCCATGCCACACAAGCTCCTGGTGATGCGACTGCCACGCAAATGCGCGCGATTGCCAACTTGGCACAGGCCTATAGCTTTGGGGAATTACGGGTAACGCATGAACAAAATTTAGTGCTTGCAGATGTCGAGCAAAGTCAATTATTTGCCCTCTGGTGCGCAGCCAAAAAATCAAATTTAGTTTTACCGAATATTGGCTTACTCACTGACATCATTGCTTGCCCTGGTGGTGATTTTTGCTCATTAGCAAATGCTAAATCGTTGCCTATTGCCAAAGCGATTCAAGAACGCTTTGATAATTTAGATTATTTATTTGATTTAGGTGATTTATCCGTCAACATTTCGGGATGCATTAATTCTTGCGGGCACCATCATGTTGGCAATATTGGCATTCTCGGCGTCGATAAAGATGGTGAGGAGTGGTATCAAATTACGCTGGGTGGCGAACAAGGTGTAAACGCTGCTATTGGCAAAGTAATCGGGCCATCATTTGGTGCGCTCGATATTCCTACCGTCATGGATAACATTCTCAAAGTGTATGTCAAGGAACGCCAAAGTGATGAGCGTTTTATCGATACCTATCGCCGCTTAGGTATTGCGCCATTTAAAACTGCTGCCTACCTAAATCAAAAATTATCTACGGAGCTTGTATGAAAACGACTGCATTAATTGAATATCGCTTGGGTCATCGCGCTACTTTTATTCAGAATGAATGGACCGTTTGGGGCCTACCGTCAGCTGAAGACAAATCAGACCAAAATACCAGTGCGGACTTGCCGCCTGCAGGCAAGGTGATCGTACCCTTCTCTTGGTGGCTAGAACATAGAGATACCGCTGAGATCACCAGGCGGACCTTCCACAGCGAGATCGCGGTGTGGTTTGCAGGTACCGATGACGTCCTCGCCCATGCTGCAGTGATTGAAAAATCATCAGTATGGCCTTTAATAGCTGTTCATTTTCCAATTTTTACGGATGGTCGCGGCTATAGTACTGCCGCATTGTTACGTGAGCGCTTGAATTGGCAAGGCAATATTTTAGCCATTGGAGATGTGCTGATCGATCAACTACGGCAAATGAGTCGGGTTGGTTTCGATCAATTTTCTTTGCGCGCAGATCAAAATCAAACCTTGGCCTTGAAACAATTCTCGCTATACAGCATTAATCTGCAACACGCCTGGCGCGATTCTCGCAGTCAACTTATTCAAGCAGCTAAGCATGACTGTCTTGAAGATGAATTGCAGGCCGCTTAGTGAGCAAGGTATATTTAGTTGGTGCCGGACCCGGCGCTGCCGATTTAATTACTGTACGCGGAGCGAACTTATTAGCGCGCGCGCAAATTGTTTTTCATGATGCTTTGGTTGAGCCTGAAATGCTTACTTTGTGTCCGCAAGCGATCCTCGTACCAGTCGGTAAACGCTGTGGGCAGTTATCATCTTCGCAACGTTTTATTAATAAGCGTTTAGTTGATGCTGCCCAGCGCTATGAAATTGTGGTGCGCTTAAAGGGTGGCGACCCCATGCTATTTGGCCGTACTGATGAAGAATTGCGGGCCTTAGAAGCGGCAGGTGTGCTAACTGAGGTCGTGCCAGGTATTACGGCTGCGCTCGCCGGTGCAGCGGCCATTAAGCAATCGTTAACTTTACGTGGTGTAGCTCGTAGTGTGGCCTTTATTACCCGAGCACAAGCAAGCAATCTAGTCACAGACTCTGCTGGGCAAATTGTACCCATATCAAGCCTTCCCAATGCACCTGCTACGGCAGATACCTTGGTCTATTACATGGGCCGCAAAGATGCAGTGAGCATTGCACAAGAATTAATTTCTCAAGGGCGCTCTATGAATACACCTGCGCATTTATTAGAATCTGTAAGCACACCACGTGAACGCATCTTTACTACTACCTTAGCTGAGCTTGCAGATAATCGAACTGAGTCGTGGTTTAACAGCAATTCTCCGCTCTTAATCATGGTTGGTGAAGCTTTAAGAGGCAGACAAGAATCTCAAACGCAGATTCAAGATGGGGACGCAGCTTTAAATTGCTCGGCTACTGAAATCGATGATAGCTTGCAAGACCTGCGTGTCTTCGCCGACAGCCGACGAAGCGCTTAAAGATACTTGCGGAAATTGCAGTTGGCAGGCTTCAAGTAATTTGGGGAAATCGTTGCGTAAATGACCGCCCTGCCCAAAAAATACTGGAATCACTTGAATCTCAGTAGCACCTTGGTCTACTAATTGCGCAACCGCCTCTGCCAGATTTGGCGCCATCATTTCTAAGAAAGCTACTGCACTCGGAACCTGCGGCTGTTGCTCGCGCCATAAAGCACTTAGGCGATCAAACGGCTCCCGCCAGCGGACATCACGCGCACCATGGCCAAAAAAAATGAGGGCTTTCATAGCAATATATTCATCCAAAGTTAACCCAACAGATTTTAATCGGACTAACAAACTGTCGTGTATATTTATTATTTCATTGTCACCATTTAACTATGTCAAGCTTACTTAATCAAACTTGGGTCATTGCGCTGCTTAGCGCCTTACTAATTGGCTCAGTCTTAATGGCAGTGCATCAAGCCGAGGTAATTGCTCATAAAGTTGGTGAACCCTTTGGTACGCTGATCTTAGCGCTTTGCGTCACCATTATTGAGGTGGCGCTGATTGTATCCATGATGCTTTCAGGTTCAGAGGGTTCAGAATTAATCGCCCGCGATGCCGTCTTTGCCGTAATCATGATTGTGATAAATGGGGTTATCGGCTTATGTATTTTTATGGGCGGCCTGCGCCATAAAGAATTGAGCTTTCGTATCGAGGGTAGTAATACTGCCCTAGCCGTACTCGCAGCTTTGGCTATTTTTAGTTTAGTAATGCCCGTTGTAACGACCAGTAGCCCAGGGCCGACCTTTAATACTAGTCAGTTGGCCTTCGCTGGTATTGCCTCACTAGCGCTATATGGGGCACTTGTCTTTTTTCAAACGGTAAGTCATCGCACCTACTTCTTACCACTGCAAGCTACGCAAAAACTCGATGGTGTCGCTCATCCTCCGCTACCGAGTAATCGCAAGACTATTATCAGTGGCCTTCTCCTAATCGTTTCTTTAATACTGGTGGTTGGCTTAGCTAAAGCACTAAGCCCGGCTATTGAAGCTGGGGTGATGGCCATCGGCGCGCCTAAAGCTGTTGTCGGTATTGCGATTGCCACTTTAGTCCTCTTGCCCGAGGGCCTGGCTGCAGTTAAAGCAGCACGCGTCAATCAATTACAAAGTAGCTTAAATTTATCGCTGGGTTCAGCGCTTGCTAGTATTGGCCTAACCATTCCGGCTGTTGCTATTATTTCGATTTGGTTTAATTTACCCATTAGCCTTGGAATTAATTCAGTAGGCATCATTTTTCTTTTTCTTACTTTCCTTGTTAGTGTACTTACCCTCGCCATTGGCCGAACTACCCTCATGCAAGGCGTAGTGCACTTAATTATTTTCTTTGAGTATCTATTCCTGAGTCTGGTACCTTAGCTCTAGTTACATCAGTAGTGCCAAACAAAATCCGACTCACTTCGCTGTACCCCAACGCTTCACGAATCCCGACAAATACCAAATAAGGCAGAATAATTAGCCAATAAATAAAGCTGGTAGCCGCTAAGCGATAGGGATCGCCTTCTTCAAAATGAAGTAGCGACTCAAAAAAGGGTTTGTGATGGAATAGACCCTCTAGGCCAGCCTCAAAAAAACTAAGGGCCAAAGCTACTACTAAATACACCACAGAATGGCGCATCAAAATCCAAAAAATGGGCCTCCCCTTACCAAGGGACATAGGAAAAAGACTTTGCCCTAACAGCATAAATTTAGCGCACAAGGCTGCTTTTATTAAGGCAAAACTGAGCGTCATCAGGGGCAATTCATTGGCGCGCAAAATTGCATTTGAAAGAAAAATTAGGGCGCTAAACCAAATACTTAAATATACGAATAAGACGGTAAATTTTCTAGCCTCATTGATCGCGCTGCTCTTTAGGCCCGCTAGAAAACCGGTATGGTGGGGAAGTAAGCTCAAGGGGTTCTTTATCAGGGTTATAAAGACTAAAGAGTAGCAGATTGCCCTTACCCTAAGCCGCAAGAAGAGATAAAACCCTACAAAACTTCAATATAATGACATATGGAATTTTTTTAGCGCTTTTTTAGCTCTTTTTGTCTTTCTCAGCCATTCCTCATTATTTATTCTCAATGGCAACTATGCTAGCTTCTCAAAAAATTAAACAGGCTCTAAAGTGGCTCATTTGGAACACTTTAAAACACGCGCTGAATTTCGTTAATAAGCATCCTCAATTACGTAGATCTTTATTTAATTTCTTGCGCTCGACTGGCATCTTAAAAATGCTCAAGAAAATGTATTTCAAGCATTTTCTCAAAAAGAATTTACCCTTTTCTCAATATATGATTGGCCCAACGATTGCCATTGATATTACTGAACAACAAATGACCGTCCGTGCCCATGCAATTTATGCTGATTTAAAAAGCCGTCTAGCGACAACTCAGCATACAAAGGCTAATTAATGCGGATTGTTATCGATCTACAAGGCGCGCAGAGCCTTAGTCGCTTTCGGGGCATCGGTCGATACTCTTTAGCGCTCGCCCAAGGCATTATTCGCAACCGTGGTCATCACGAAATTATTTTGGTCTTGAGTGGCATCTTAAGAGACTCTGTGCCTAGCATTGTGGAGTTATTTGCACCCATTTTGTCACGTGAACAGATTCGTGTTTGGTATGCGCCTGGGCCTGTAGCGGAAATTCGTCAAGGTACCGAGCTACGGCGTGAAGCTGCAAAGCGCATGCGCGAAGCTTTTATTACTAGCTTAAAGCCAGATCTGATTCATATCAGTAGTTTTTTTGAAGGTTGGGGAGATGACGCAGTTACCACCATTGGACCCTATATGTCTGCAGCTGGCCATGAAATTCCAGTAAGCATCTCACTTTACGATTTAATTCCCTTTCTGAATCAAGCAGATTACTTAGACATTATTCCGGGCTATAAATCGATTTATCTAGCGAAAGTGGCTGATCTTAAAAAAGTACCGCTCCTATTATCAATTTCTGATTTTTCTCGTCAAGAGGGAATCGAACACTTGCATATTGCCCCAGAAAAGATCGTGAATATTTCTTCTGCGGCTGACGATTTCTTTACTGATCAAGCGCCTAGTACCGATCCACAAGCACTTTTTGCTAAGTTTCAGATTACCAAGCCATTCGTCCTTTACACCGGCGGCGCTGATGCCCGTAAAAACCTGAAACGCTTACTGCTTGCCTATGCTAGCTTACCTATAGCGCTACGGGAGCAACATCAATTAGTGCTAGCAGGGGTTATCGCGCAAGAAGAGCGCGTTAAATTACAGGATATTTTGAAGGCAAATGGGCTCAATTCTGGCGAGGTCATTTTTACGGATTACATCACTGATAAAGAACTGCATACGCTGTACTTCACTTGCAAGCTCTTCATCTTTCCCTCCTGGCATGAAGGTTTTGGTTTGCCTGCGCTTGAGGCAATGCAATCTGGTGCAGCCGTAATTGCATCTAATGTGACTAGTATCCCCGAAGTAATAGGTATTGATGAGGCTTTCTTCGATCCCTTTTCAGTAGAATCGATTGCCCAAAAGATTGCCGCTGGCTTAAGCGATGAAGCCTTACGAACAAGGTTAATTGTCTATGGCAAAGCCAAGGCAAAAGAATTTTCTTGGGATATCACCGGCCAAAAAGCCATGGCAGCATTTGAGAAAACCTATGCAAAGCATCAAGCGCAATTACTAGCCCAAACTACAAAACCTGCTCCTCTCGATATTTCTAATGCGGCCTTACGTAATCATGTACTTAATCAACTGATCAGCGATTCCCCTGACTCGGTTTTTAAAAAATACAAGCCCCATAACGAAGATTTATTGCGTTTATCAGTATGTATTAGTCAAAATTTTCCGGTTGACGATCGTAAGCCGCAGTTTTTAGTGGATATCTCGCAATTAATTACAGTCGATGAAAAGACCGGCATTCAACGGGTGGTTCGGTCGTTGATTACCGAATTTCTAGCAAATCCGCCAGCAAATTGGGATGTGAAGCTTGTCTACTCCGATCGCTTTTCGCTAGGCTATCGCTACGCTACTGAATTTAGTAAGCAATTTTCTCAGCAACCGACAAGAGCTGTAGATGATAAAGTTGATGATCAAGCCGATGATGCGTTAATTGAAACACAACCGGGTGATGTCTTTTTTGGCCTGGATTTGCAATCAGAAAATATTCAAATTCAGAAACAGTATCTCAATGCGCTATTCATGAATGGCACCAAAATCTATTATGTGGTCTACGATTTATTACCCTTATATTTTCCCAAAGCCTTTCCTGAAACTGTCGATCACTTACATGCCCAGTGGCTCAGAGAAATTAGCAAGTACGATGGTATTTACTGTATCTCTAAAGCAGTGGCGGATGAATTTAAGGTCTGGTCGGCTAAAAATATTCCTACCCTCTCACCAAAATTCGATGTTAATTGGTTTCATTTGGGTGCTGATATTGAAAGCTCTGTACCCACTACAGGAATGCCGGCTGATGCGCATGAAGTCATCGCCAAAATTAAGGCGCGTCCCAGCTTTATCATGATCGGTACGATTGAGCCACGCAAAGGTTATAAGCAGGCGCTAGCTGCATTTGAGAAAATCTGGGCCAAAGGCGTCGATGTCAATTTAGTCATTATTGGCAAACATGGCTGGCTCATGGATGAATTTGCGAATGATCTGCCTAAACATCCTGAATTTGGTCGGCACTTTTTTTGGCTCAACCGCATTAGTGATGAATACCTAGAAGCGCTCTATGCTGCAGGCACTTGTTTACTCCTAGCTTCACAGGGAGAAGGCTTTGGTTTGCCGCTCATTGAAGCAGCTAGGCGGCATTTACCCATTATTGCCCGTGATATACCGGTATTTAGAGAAGTAGCGGGTGAGCATGCTTATTACTTTCAATGTGATGTAAATAATGCGCCCAATTCGGGTTTTAACGCCAACCCAGCAGGAGACTTCCCCTTACATAATCTGGCTGAAGCAGACCACATTGCCAGCAGCATAGAGACTTGGCTAGCGCTTTACCAGGCTGGAAAACACCCCAAGTCGGATCAAATGCCTTGGCTTACCTGGAAAGAAAGTGCTCAGTCCATTCTGAAAAGCTTATTAAAATAAGGTTTATGGGCAAATTACCTTTGCAAAGCCAACCTCAAACGACCTCATTTAACTCGTTACCCCCTTCCTTGCTTTCGCTTTGGCAGTATCGGGCATTTATCTTTGGCAGTACCAAGCGCGAATTTCAAATGAAGTATAAAAACTCGTTACTGGGCTTTGCTTGGCCGATTCTCAATCCTTTGGCACTCATTTTGGTTTATACCTTGGTCTTTTCTAAGATCATGGGCGCTCGCTTACCGGGTGCAGAAAGTATTTACGCTTACAGCATTTATCTTTGTATTGGCATTATTGTTTGGAGCTTATTTGCTGAAATTACTTCACGCTCCCAAACTGTATTTTTAGACAATGCCAACCTGCTCAAGAAACTGAATTTTCCACGCCTATGCCTTCCGATCGTAGTGATCTTCAATGCATGCCTTAACTTTCTCATTATTTTTGCTTTATTCATTCTTTTTTTGCTTGTCACCAATCAATTTCCGGGCTGGGTCATTCTGGCTGTGATTCCCCTGCTACTGATTCAAATTGGCTTTGCAATTGGGTTGGGAATTAATTTAGGTGTACTCAATGTATTTTTTCGGGATATTGGTTACTTCTATGGTGTTGCGCTGCAGTTTTGGTTTTGGCTTACGCCTATTGTGTATTCGGTCAATATTCTGCCGGAAACAATTCGCCCGCTGATTGCTTTAAATCCATTAAGTAGCTTGATGGAGGCATATCAAACAATCTTCATCAAGCAACAATGGCCAGATTGGTCTAGCCTTTGGTACATCATTATTTTGGCCCTTCTACTTAACCTGAATGGGCTGCGTTTATTTCGTAAGCGCTCGGGTGAAATGGTAGATTTACTCTAATGGGTAAAATTGTCGTCTCCAATCTTGGAAAAGCGTATAAACGCTATCCATCAAAATGGTCACGCTTAGCCGAGTGGCTTATTCCTTTTAGCGGTCAGCGCCATGAACTGAATTGGGTGCTAAGTGATCTTAATTTCACCGTAAAGCCAGGTGAAGCATTAGGCATTATTGGCATCAATGGTGCTGGTAAGAGCACCTTATTAAAAATGATTGCTGGAACATCACAACCGAGCACTGGCTCAGTTGCTATTTCAGGGCATGTAGCCGCCCTGCTCGAGCTTGGCATTGGCTTTCATCCCGACTTTACTGGCAGACAGAATGCCTATATGGCTGGACAGCTCTTGGGCTTTAGTGTTGCTGAGATTACCGCGCTGATGCCCGAGATTGAGTCGTTTGCTGAAATTGGCGAATACCTTGATCAAGCGGTGCGCTTTTATTCTAGCGGTATGCAAATGCGCTTAGCGTTTAGCGTGGCGACAGTAAAACGGCCGGATGTGCTCATCATCGATGAAGCTTTATCGGTGGGCGATGCCTACTTTCAGCATAAGTGCTTTGATCGCATTCGCGAATTTCGCGAGCTTGGCACCACTCTACTGATGGTTTCACACGATAAGCTGGCGATTCAGTCGATTTGTGATCGGGCTATTTTATTAAATAAAGGGCAAATTGCCATTGAAGGCGAGCCTGAAGTTGTCATGGATTACTACAACGCCTTATTGGCTGATCGTGAGAGCGAGAATGTGCGGCAAGAGCTCTCCCACCAAGATCCTAGTAAGCCAAATAAAGTGAAAACGATTTCTGGCAGTGGCGAGGCGCTGATTCAGGATGTGGGTTTATTTGCTAATGATGGAAATCGCATCGAAGTCGTCCAAGTTGGCCAAGCGCTAAAACTTCACGTAAGGGTTAAATGCATTGAAGCAATTGATGCGCTCGTTCTAGGATATCTCTTTAAAGACCGTCTGGGCATGCCCGTTTTTGGTACTAATACCTTTCACCTAGGGCGTCAATTAAGCGACCTGAAGGCCGGCGAAGAAATTGAGTTTAGTTTTCAGTTTAAGGCTAATTTTGGCCCGGGCACCTACTCATTAGCGCTCTCCCTACATGCTAGCGATAATCATATTGCCAAAAACTATGAATGGCGCGATCATGCTTTAGTCTTTACTGTCATCAATCAGCAAGAGCACTTCGAAGGCGTGGCATGGTTGCCATCCACCGTTGAAATCAAACGCTAATTAATACTAGAAATAATCGAATGAACTCAAAAAATCCCAATTCCATTGGCCTATATAAAGCGTTTGAAGATCTGCATCGCGGTTCGCATGAGTTAATTAAATCTCGCTTAGGCGTCTATTTACCTTTTGTCGAAGTTATCAAATCAATCTACCCCCCTGCTCCGTCCAGTTCCACCGCTAATGTAGCCATTGAAGCCCTCGATTTGGGTTGCGGTCGAGGTGAATGGTTAGAGCTACTGAAGGAAAACGGGGTCAGCGCAGAAGGCATTGATCTTGATGATGACATGCTCGCCGCGTGCAGAGCTCAAGGGCTGAAGGTAGCCACAGGGGATGCCGTGGCCTATTTACAATCTTTACCAAGTAATAGTCGTAGCGTAATATCAGGCTTTCATATTGCCGAGCATCTATCGCTGGACGACTTAAAAATACTGGTTGAAGAATCACTACGAGTACTAAAGCCTGCTGGGCTATTGATTCTGGAGGCGCCTAACACCGAAAACTTGGTCGTTGGCACCTCGAGTTTTTACTTAGATCCCACTCACCAACGCCCCTTACCCTCCCAATTACTCACTTTTCTAACGGATTATTTTGGTTTTGCCAGATCAAAATTACTTCGTCTGCAAGAGCCCGCGCTATTACGTGATGAATCAACTCCGGTTAGTCTCTTTAATGTATTGAGTGCAGTAAGTCCGGATTACGCGGTGATTGCGCAAAAACAAGCAGAACCAAATGTATTGGCCCGTTTTGATACTTTGTTTAATCAGGATTACGGTCTTAGCCTAGCGATTTTAGCGAGCCGCTATCAAGCACACCTCAATGATGTTGAGTGTCAAGTACAATTTTTGACAGCACGCATAGATAAAATTTGGCGACTCTTTGCGCCTTTACGTTGGGTGAAAAACTTATTTAACAAAGACTCCAAGTAAGTCTAGTATGACCGAGCAAAATAGTTCTACATTTAGTTCTGCCGCGAGTTCTCTTGAGCGAGGGTTAGTTGTCAGTATTCCGCCCCGCTACCTGCCTTTTGCCCTTTTTAATCTCAAGAAAATTTATGGTGAATTAGGCTGTCAATCGCCCATTGAAATATGGGAAGTAGGCAATGAGCTCAGCGCTAATGCAAAAAAACAATTAAATGCTATTACCGACAAAATTATTTGGCGCAACGTAGCGGAGTTCACCCAAGACCTAAAGCATTGGCAAGGCTTTCAAGTCAAGGCCTTTATCGTCGCCCATTCGGCGTTTAATGAAGTGCTGTTATTTGATGCCGATGGTATTTTTCATCAAAATCCAGAAAATTTATTTTCTGACCCCGAATACCAAAAAACAGGCTATTACCTTTTCCGCGATTTAAAGCGTTGGGTCTTTGAATTTAATTGGTGGGATCGATTGATGTATAAATTCAATCTTCGTAAACCCTTCAAAGGTAATAAATTCCGTAACTATGCTTTCTTCCGCGAACGCCAAGCGTGGTTGCGCCGCTGTTTAAATAACGTGAAGCCGAGTAACTTTCCAGTGGAGTGGGATTACATTTGGCAAGATGATATGCCTAGAGAACCCGTCATCGAGACTTATGTAGATAGTGGTGTCGTTGCTATTAATCGCAGCAAGCGCCCTGAAACCATTAAGAAGTTATTTGAACTTAACAATAACCACCCCGATACGTATAAATATGTTTGGGGCGATAAAGAAACTTTTTGGATTTCAGCCCTCATGGCCGGCGAACCGCTCAGCGTGAACCCCAAATGGGCTTATGAAAAAGACGCCGAACAAAATCAAGCTTGGAAATCAAAGCAAAATCTGATTTGCCAAGATTGGAATGGCCAACTATTTTTTACCCAAAAGGGTGTGGTGTAGTGCCGCGCTTAATACTCAACTGCAGTACTATTTTTTAAGTAGTTGCGCTAAATAGCTATTAAGCTCTTTACCGATAAGACCGGCAGCATAGTCAGAGATATGATCAGAATAGCTATAAAGCAAGCGATCATTTTTGGACATCCCACAGACCCCTTTTGTTACGTCACACAGGATATCAGTGGTATCAAATACCGTTACTACACCTGGGTTACGCTGTGCTAACGCATGTAATAGTTCATTATATTTTTGTGTCATTTTGAGGTGACGCTCATACGTTAATGAACACCGTGCATTGAGTTTCTTCGGAAAAAACCAATTTAAAGCGGCCAATGAGCTTTGTCTTTGTACGCAATCTTCCGGAAATGCAAGCGTAGGATTATCTACTAATAAAACGACTTTTTTGCCGGCAGCCTTTAAGGGATTAATCGCATTTTGGACTGCTTCAAGAGCCACCTCAAAATAAGGGGATGCCTCAAGATCCTCCATAAACTCAGTCTCCTTCAAATTAAAGAGATTGCGTGTAGCAGCCACAAATAAGACCGCTTCAATTTTAGAATTTTGTGCAAAAGCTTGAATAGCTAGCGCAGAAGCGGGTAAAAATTTAGCATAAATTGGGTTGCTTGAAATTAGCGTCGTCACTGGAGTTTTACCATTTGATCCATTAGGGCCTCCAATAAAGAGCCAGCGACCATTTTCAGTAGATGTTCGCACTAAGCCACGAAAAATTGATTCGGCATGGCTGTCACCAATCAAAGCGTATTTAATTGGAGGGCGACTGTCTTGTAAACAGGTGCCAAACCAAGACTTGTCGATTACACCAAGACCACACTCTTCATTTAAATCAACGCCTGCAACGCCATCATTACCCGATAAAGGATCAATATTGATTTGATTGGCGACTCTAAATGGTAAGCCTTCACGTAATTTAATGTTAATTCCTGCGCCAGCAATCGCTATCATCACCACTAACAAGATGATCGTTTTCAGTTTCCCTTTGCTGCCATAACGAAAGGGTTTCTCTATATATTGATAAGTTAACCAGGAGAGTAAGATCGCCAGCGCAACGATAATGCTGCGCGCAGGAAATGGTGCCACTTCGCTATTGAGAATGCGGGCCAATGATAATAAGGGCCAATGCCATAAATACAAAGGAAAGCTAATTAAGCCAAACCAAACCAAAATACGATTAGACAAAACCTGTTGATTAAACCAAGGCATCCCACTATGGCTACCTGCGCCAATTAAACAAGCAGCCCCAAGGGTCGGCAATAAGGCCCAATAGCCTGGAAAAAGACTTTCCTTATTGATTAAGCTTATGCCCAATAAAATCAATGCAACACCTACCCAAGACAGCCAATTTGGGGGAATTAATTTAAAGAACTTAGGAGTGTATAAAACAAAATAAGCACATAAAGCGCCGATCAAAAGCTCCCAAAACCGCGTTAGAGGCGAGTAGAAAGCTGCAACCCGATCTAATTTAATTTCATCGACATTGAACCAAAAAGAGCCAATTACAATCACGCCGACAACCCATAACCAAAGATGCGGCTGGGGAAGGCGTGATTTAACCCACCATGTTGCCCATAAAATCAATGGCCAAAAGATGTAAAACTGTTCTTCAATGCCAAGGCTCCATAAATGCAATAGCGGCTTAGTGTCAGAAGTGTTATCAAAATAGCCGCTCTCTTTCCATAAAACAAAATTTGATAAAAAACTAGCCCCGCCAAAAACATGTTTACCTAATTGCTGGTATTCGCGTGCCACCAAAATACACCAACCTAAGGCCAGGCTAGCAAGTAAAACGGTAATTAATGCAGGAAAAATACGGCGTATACGTCGTGAATAAAAATGAATAAAACTAAATGTGTTATTACTTAAGCTCTCAAATAAAATCGTCGAAATTAAATACCCAGAGATCACAAAAAATATATCAACCCCAATAAAGCCACCCGGTACCAACTCTGGAAATGCGTGAAAGAGCACTACGGCTAGAACCGCTATCGCCCGTAATCCATCGATATCAGGGCGATATTTTATGGAAGCATTTGAGGTCGACACTTTACTGAAGCCTAAATGCATTGAGATAACCCAAAAAGTCTTGCGACCACCACCAAAAAATTTTATTTTCTCCGATAGTGTGAGCAATCCGCCAATAAAATAAATAGAGAAATACTAACAGAATAACTAGTGGAAGTAGAAAGCGTGAGCCTTTATAAGAAAGTTCATAATTATTTTTAATAGTGATTAAGATGATTAAAAATAAAAATCCTAAGATATGAATCCACCTTCCCCAATCGATACCAAGCATAAATAAAGGGAGTATTGGTATTAAAGCTAGCCCCGAATAGACTAAAAACTGCTGATATTTGGGCTTATCTAAAGCAGCCATTCCATAAAGCGCTAGTGGTACCAAAGTTAATAACAATAGAGGTATGTAGCTTTTATAAAAGCCCGAATGAATTTTTAGTGGTGGCTTACTGAGTATTTCAATCGCGTCGCACCCTAAAGAGCCATTTGTGCTCCATGGATTAAGGCTGGCACAAATAATAACGGTATCACTCAAACTACCCTTGAAAAAGAAATAAAGGCCCAGCAAAATACAGAATGCAATGCCGTAAGGAATAATAAATACAAAGACTTTGCTGTCCTTATTTAGTAAGTAAATCAGTAAAATAAAAAACTGTAAGAAGAAAAATAATCCCTCGTGCATCAGCGTTAAAACGGGAAAGCTTAGGCACAAAAACCAAAAATCCCATCTTTTATAGAAAATATTTGTAGTTGGTTTGGTAATCAACTGAAATAAAGCAAAGACGGAGAAAGTAGCAAAGAGTAGTAATTCTTTTCTACCCGAACCCATTGGGTCATTTAGATCAAACATTAAGCCCCAAGGGGCTAAAATAAGTACTAACTCGATTGGCCCAATTTTTTTAAGGGCGCAGATCAGAAAAAATGATCCGCATAAGGTTGCATAGAGTAAATACTTGGTGGCAAGTACGGTCTTAACGGGATTAATATCTAAATATTGATTTAGCCCTAAAGCAAATTCCCCAAATAAGCCACGACGAATAAAGCCGCTGGAATAATTTATTAACCAATCGGTGGCAATATAGCCATGAAAAGAATAGGTATTTTGAATTTCATTAACTTTAAGAAAATAGGCTAATAAAAATACTGCTAGAAATACTAAAGATAAAATCTGCAGCAATGAAAATCGACGGAACTCAAAGAGAAGAGAGTTTTTCATTACCGCTAACTTAAGGCTTTTCGAGATGTCGCAGAAGAATATTTACGCGCTCAAGGTTAGCGGCCGCAGTAGGATGCTTATCCAACTCATGAATGTAATACTTGCGAGGAAGATCTTCATTTTTTGCGGCTAATGTGAGGTCGACCGCATCGATGCCCATATTTTTGATCTTAGCTAAAAGCTTGTCATTATTATAAGTACCGATAAACCAGGCTTCATCAGCTTTAATAAAACCGACAACAAATCGCTCTCCTCTTTTTTTACTTTCTAGAGCCATCGTCTTTAAAACACCCAGATACAACTCAATTTGCTTATCTTGATCAGTAGTAACCAAGAGACTATCTTGAATTAAATTAAAAATCTTTGATGAAGTAATTAGGGCTCGCAAGGCTTTGGGAGAATGCTCTACCCACGAAAAGGAACGGCAGTAGCCATCGCGTTTAACTTC
>Ga0214164_1000807_pt1 | contig 19481 bp, 33 predicted proteins | sample TroBogepilimnion_13_FD_153003 | JGI IMG/M metagenome (GOLD analysis project Ga0214164, IMG submission 153003) | Freshwater microbial communities from Trout Bog Lake, WI - Practice 03JUN2009 epilimnion v4 | ecosystem: Environmental > Aquatic > Freshwater > Lake > Epilimnion/Euphotic zone ...
GAACACATCAGCACCTTGTGTGACCGCAGTACTGAAACTGGCAATACCCGGAGTGGGTTTACGTTGTCCAGTTTTGTCTGTGAATTGATACACAGCCACGCTGAGCTTGGGGCCAGCCGGCAAAGGCACAGAATCAAATTCTCGTTGTAGTTTGGTTGGCACCAGTTCAGGCTTGTGCTCAACACCCATTTTCTGCGTGGTAGCACAACCAGATAATATAGCCGCAAGCACCAAGGATAATAGTATTTTCATGTCAGTTGGTCATTGTAAAACTACCTAAGGGCACAGTTATAGTGGTTATGTTGCCCACATTGTCAGTTACCTGTAGCAGTATCTGATTGGGATTGGTTGGATCTTTGCTCCAGCGTATGGTATTGCCTTGGAAATTCATGGTTCCGCCGCAGGGTTGTCCTGCGCTACAGTTGTTGTTGGCAAACATAGCAGTGGCCAAGTTTTGACTGATCTGTGCGTAGATTCTTGATTCCAAATTGGTCAAAAATTGGTTGATGGGATTACTGGCCGCTGTGGCTATCGCCTGTTGTTGTGCTGATTGTAGCGCACTTAGCACAGCCTGTTGTCTAGTATACTGTTCGTTTTCTATGGTCAGCTGATATGTACCATAGCCCGAACCGTTGAAACTGGGGCTTTTGAATGTGAAATCTGGCAGTGGAGCTGTATGCCCCAAGGGCATAAACACAAAGATCACGAGTAGAGTTATTATCTTATTCACTTAGTATTTAGCCATAGCATGGCTTAAAACTAGTGCTATATAATTATTTTGCTATAATACCAGTCCAGTCATCACCTGGATCATTTTCTTTAAAAATTACAATTCTTTGTGATAAAATTTCGTAAAATGAGTCTAATTCTTTCCCCCATCTTCCCAATAAATGAGAAATTGCTTGTTCACAAAATTCCCAGTTTTTCTTTTTATATTCCGTCATTAAATTATTATGTAAATCTTTTAAATGAGCTAACATACTTATTTCGTCAATAGGCATATTTTCCACGGCGCAATACATGGTTATGGGATTACTAGATTTAATAGTAACAGTATCTAATTCTAGTATAACATATCTAGTTCTCAATAGATCTGCTTCTTTAGTTCCAAAAATAATATTCATTGTTAAGTTCCTATTAAATAGTTATCTTACTTTACATTCTTATAAAAATTTTATGATATTTTCTTTTGATTTAATTTCCGATATACATCGAGAAACCTGGGACAATTTTGATTGGGAAGGACAACCCACTGCTCCTTATTGTGTAGTAGCCGGAGATATTGCTAGAGATAGAGCTTTAGTAATTGATACACTTGAACAGTTAGGCGAAGCTTATTCGGCTGTCTTTTACATAGACGGCAATGATGAACATAAAGATTATTCTGCCTATCTTACTCAAAGTTATAGAGAACTTCGTGAACTAATAAAAAACGTACCCAACGTAATTTATATACAAGATAACGTAATAATTATTAACGGTGTTGCTTTATTGGCTACTAACGGGTGGTGGACCTATGATTTTGATATGAATTTAGACTTACAGCAAAGTTTAGAGTGGTTAAAATCAAAAGAAAATATCATGGCTAGTTCTGCTGGAAATTATACAATAGAAGCATTTAATGACGCCGCATATTTAATTAACAGTGTTCAAAGATTACAAACACAAAATGATGTTAAAGCCATTGTATTAATAACTCATACCGTACCAAATGTCAAAATCATTCAACATGATTTAGAATTAATTGACACATGGAGATTCAATTCAATGGGTAATTCACATTTAACTACAGTTTTAGATCACGATACGGAAAACAAAATTAAAACTTGGTGCTTTGGTCATTATCACAGATCAGTAGATAGAGTTATCGACGGCATTAGATACGTAAGTAATCCTAGGGGTAAAGGCAATACTGAATACTCACAAGTTGCTTACTACCCCAAAAGGATTAGTGTACAATACTAACTAGCTTCTGGTTCTAATTTAACTTGTAAAGGAAAGTTTTTTGATCTAGCAGATATGGTAACTTCTACACCTTTTTGTTCTGCTATTTCAAATGGAAGAACAGCAACTACGGCTGAACCAGCTTCGTGTATATCTTGAGTAATTTTAACAGCAGTTTCTGGATTGTAATTAAAAAACGTCATTAATGATTCTATAACAAAATCCATTGAAGTGGCGTTATCATTTAAATAGATTACCTTGAATAAAGGCGGTTCTTTAATTTCATTATTGATTTGTATTTTTGGAACAATATCTACACTTGTTGTCATTACTAGTCCTTTGTTATGTGAGGGACGGTGTCCCTCACTGTATTTACTATTATACTACGATTCGTAAGTTATAGCAATCGATTTGGGTTTCTTACTTTCAGGAATGATACGCTCTAACTTAATAGTTAAAATACCATCTTTAATCATAGCACTTAATACTTCAACATGCTCTGCCATAGGAAATGTTCGTATAAATCTACGACTACTTATTCCATGGTAAGTGTACTCGTAATGTTCGGGCATAACTTCAGGTTCTTTTTCGCCAGTAATTACTAAAGTATCTTCTTGGACTTTGACTTCAATCTCACCTTGTGTAAATCCTGCTACAGCTATTTGTACTTCTACAGTATTTTCACCGGTTTTTAAAATATTATACGGCGGATAGGTTTGCGAGCTGGCAGAATCTATTTGTTGAACGATACGATCAAATACACGATCCATACCTAAAGTACTACGATAAAATGGACTAAGGTCCATTGCTGTTATTCTAGTCATATTATTCTCCTTTCTTTTCTGAAAATTCAGCATCTACAACATCGTCAGTGTTTACATCTTGAGATTTAGCTTTTAGTTCCCAAATAGGTTGACTTGCCGCAATTAAATCACTAACTGCTTGAGTAATAGCGTCTTTGTCTGTGCCTTTATTAGCTTCTTCTACACGGTCACACGCTTCTTTGATTTTAGTAACTACATCTTCTGTAAGTTGATCTTTTACTTCATCAAGTTCTTTACGTACGGTATGTAATTGATTATCGGCAGAGTTACGAGCATCGATAATTTCACGTTGTTTCTTGTCATCTTCAGCATTAGCTTCTGCTTCCTTTATCATTGCTTGTATTTCATCATCACTTAATCCTGAATTTGCTTTAATAGTGATTTTATTTTCTTTACCAGTATCTTTGTCTTTGGCACTTACTTTTAAAATACCATTGGCATCAATATCAAGTGTAACTTCAATTTGAGGTGTACCTCTACGAGCTGGAGCTATTCCTTCTAAATTAAATTCGCCTAATAGTTTATTATATTTGGCCAATTCACGCTCGCCTTGGAAAACTTTAATTGTTACCGCTGGCTGATTGTCTTCGGCTGTTGAAAATACCTGAGACTTTTTAGTAGGAATAGTAGTATTTTTTTCGATTAACTTACTCATTACTCCGCCCATAGTTTCAATGCCAAGACTTAATGGAGTAACGTCAAGTAATAAAACATCTTTACGCCCGCCACCTAATACATCTCCTTGAACAGCGGCACCTACAGCTACAGCTTCGTCAGGGTTAACATCTTTACGTGGTGCCTTGCCAAACAATTTTTCAACTGCTTCTTGTACTTTAGGCATACGTGTTTGTCCACCAACTAAGATAACTTCGTCAATGTCTGCGGCTGTTACACCAGCATCTTTCATGGCAATTTTACATGGCTCAATACTGCGACTAATTAGTTCTTCTACCAATCCCTCTAACTTAGCACGAGTAATAGTAACATTTAAATGCTTAGGTCCAGTAGCATCAGCTGTGACGTACGGTAAATTTACTGAAGTAGATTGGCTAGATGATAATTCAATCTTAGCTTTTTCGGCGGCTTCTTTAAGGCGTTGTAATGCCAACACATCTTTAGTTAAATCACACCCGGATTCTTTTTTGAATTCGGAAACTAAATGATCCATAATGCGTTGGTCAAAATCTTCACCTCCTAAAAATGTGTCTCCATTAGTTGACAAAACTTCAATTTGTTTTTCGCCGTCAATGTTGGCAATTTCAATAATACTTACATCAAATGTTCCGCCACCTAAATCGTATACAGCAACTTTTCTATCTGCTTTGTCTTGTTTATCAACACCATAAGCAAGCGCGGCTGCTGTCGGCTCATTGATAATACGTAATACTTCCAAGCCAGCAATACGGCCAGCATCTTTAGTAGCTTGACGTTGACTATCATTAAAATAAGCAGGAACAGTAATGACAGCTTGTGTTACTTCTTCTCCTAAATAATCTTCAGCAGTCTTTTTCATTTTGCGAAGAACTTCTGCTGAGATTTGTGGAGGAGCTAATTTTTCACCGTTAGCTTCTACCCAAGCATCGCCATTGTCCGCTTTAATAATAGTATAAGGCATTAAGTCTATATCTTTTTGTACAGCTTCTTCGTCAAATTTACGACCAATGAGACGTTTGGAAGCGTAAATAGTATTTTTTGGATTAGTAACTGATTGTCTCTTAGCTGTTGCTCCGACTAAGATTTCATCTTTAGTGTAGGCAACAATACTAGGTGTTGTGCGTGCACCTTCTGAATTTTCAATTACTTTGGATACGCCATTTTCGATAATAGCGACGCAACTATTAGTAGTTCCGAGGTCGATTCCCAGAATATATTTTTTGCTCATAATTTTCTCCTTTAACTAAGCAAGATACTTCAAACAGACCCAAACAGCAGCATCTGTATTGTATTTATTATATGACTTTCTGAATTATATTAAAAGATAATTGGTTAAAAAAGTTTTTTTGGAAGTTGTTGATCGCGAAGTTTTTTACGCCAACGAGCTTTAGCCGCTCCTTTTTTGCGTTTGCGTTCTGTGGTTGGTTTTTCGTAAGTTTCTCTAGACCGCAATTCGTCAAGAAGTCCAGATTCTTGAATCTTCTTTTTGAATTTTCTTAGGGCTTTTTCAACATTTCCGTCTTTTACTAAAACCGAGCTACCGTATAATTTCATTCATTTTCCTGTGCTAGTGTTACAGGAGTATTTACTAATTTTGCGTTAATTGCTACTTTTAGTATACTTTGTTTACGGTATCTAGGAAGATCAAACATGTGCGGAAGTAAGATTCGTTCTAATTCAGAGTGTAATCCTCTGGCACCTGTTTTATTTTTAAGACTTATTTCTGCTATTAAATTTAGTGATTCTTCTTCAAATTCAAGTTTAATACCATCTTGATCAAAAATCCATTTGTATTGATCTACAAAATTATGTTTTACTTTAGTTAAAATTGAAATTAACTGTTCTTTTGTCAGCGGATGTAAAGTTACAGATGAACTAAATCTACCTACAAATTCTGGAATCATTCCGTACTTGACTAAGTCGTCTGGTGTGCTAGTTTGTTTATCTACATTATTTTCGTCTACTAACAATGCCCCAAACCCAATTGCCGAACCTTGTACACGATTTTTAAGAATTTTTTCCATTCCTACAAAAGCCCCGCCAGCAACAAATAAAATATTAGTAGTGTCAATTTCCACTGTTGCGTCAGTTTTTCTTCCGCCTATGGGACTAATTTTAATTTTTGTACCTTCGACTAATTTTAGTAGAGCTTGCTGTACACCTTCACCGCTTACATCTCTACTTACAGTTGAACTTTCGCTTCTACGAGAAATTTTATCTATTTCATCTAAAAACACAATACCTTTTTGTGTGCGTTCTACATCGCAGTCGGCATTTTGATATAGTCTAGTTATTACTGAATCAACATCATCGCCTACATATCCAGCTTCTGTTAATGTTGTGGCGTCAGCAATAACAAAAGGTACATCTAAATATTTTGCTACCGTTTTAGCCATTAATGTTTTTCCGGTACCAGTTGGGCCAATCATTAATATATTAGCCTTATCAATATTATTTTTTGGATTGTTAATACGTTTGTAATGATTTGTAATAGCAACTGCTAAAACTTTTTTTGCTTCTGCTTGACCAACAACATATTGATCTAAATAATCACGAACATCTCTGGGATCTGGTACTGCTACGTCTGAATTTTTCTTATTGAGTTTTTTATCTACTAATAGTGTACCGCATAAATCAACACATTCATTACAGATAGCAACATTATGACCAACTATTAATTTTCCAACTGAATCTTTGTGCTTGGCACAAAACGAGCAATGAGAAATTTTTTCAGTCATGTTATCCTAAACTTGGGTTATTTTTTAATTTTTCACTAATGCGTTCACGTTCAGCATCGCTTAGTAAATCAGGATCGTACTCTCCTGACCCTACTTTTTCTATTAAATGATTTATGTAAGCATCATCATAAATGTATCCGTCACTTAAATTTTTATTCACACGTATCCATTGAGCTCCGTTATACTTGTAAAGTTGGCTAGGTAAATTATCAACACGTAAGAACATATCGCCTTTGTCGGCAAATTTAGGAAATTCAATACCAAAACCTTTAACTTCACCTGACGAAGGCTCATTGTCTGCTTCTAATCCTAACTTTAAATTGATTAAATCTCTATCACTTAAATTAAGTGTTTCAAAGTGTTCTGGATGCTCCCACGGTAAATGGTCAATTTCTTTTCTATCTAATTTTTCTAAATATTCAATATAAGTATGTCCAGGGTTGTCAGCTTTCCAAACTTTCATGGCATGTTGCTGTTGTTCATTGCCATAAGGTTCTATATCATCTTGTAATTTTTGATAATCAGGATCTTGAGTTTTTGGAAATAATTCTTGTCTGCTAATTATGTCGCCCTTTGGTAATGCTTCGTTAGCTGTTTCAATAATTGCTTTAATTTCTTCTTCAGTTAATGGGCCATCGTCTGGTTCGTATTTGGTGTCTTCTATGATGGGGTTATGTACATATTCAAATTCCGGTCCGGTTTGAATCCATTCTCCGTCGGGGGTACGCACACCTTCAAAGTCAGTTTTAATAATTTCTGTGTCATTAGGTTTCTGACTAGATATACTTTTTTCTTTATCTTCTTTTTCCCATTCAAACACCTGAGTGGCGGCTAGTAGTAAAGTCAATGCCAAGGGATCAAATACGGATACAATTAAAATAATTACCCAACGTACAGATTTTTCTAATATATTTTGATCGGGATTATCGCCATAAATTAATGCCGCAATATATTTTATCGGTCCAACCTCAGCGTCCACTTTACGGACTTCGGCGGCAATTGGCGCTCTTTCCTCGTTAAGGGCTGATATCTTTTTTTGGCTTTCTGTAATGTCCGCAAGGAGGCGAGTACGTTCTTTCTGCTGGGAGCGGCGAACTGCGACTGATCGATCCGCCCCGGCTTCCGTTGATGAGCGACCCATAATTTGGTCCACAGCCTCGTCCATCTGTTTGAGTGCTTTGCGATTAGCATCTATATTCTCCCGTTCGGTTTTAATTTTTTCATCATATATGGCAATTTTAGCAGTGACATCTCCGGATACTAAACTTTGATCACTATGTGCTTTACTTAAAAAGCCAAAGACACCCATTGATGTCATAACCATTAACGCCGCCACAGAAAATGACAGATAAATTTTATACTGTAATCTAGCTCTATCCCAATGTTTGTGTAACCATAAGGTGGTAACTATTTTTCCAACTTCTAAACTTGCGCCCAATATAACAACCGGCCAAAATGCCGAAGCAAAGATAGCGGTTAATCCTAATATAGAGTAAGCAGCCGCAGAAATACTAATAATTAAAGCGGTGATTAAGGTTATATATCCTAAAAGCATATAAGTATATTTAGCTCCAAGTACGGTGGCATTCTGCTACCCATTCGTTCCCATCTTCTTCATCAATTTGCCATTTAACATCGGCAGGTATTTCTACAACTTTTAACTCAGCGTGAATATCATTAGCCTTATCAGCTAATTGTTTTACTACACTAACTAGCACAGGGTCATCTCGTGGTATCGTGTGATCAACAAATTGTTTGCCATTGACCATGATTTTTGATCCTAATCGGTTTTGAGTATCTCGATCTTGCTGAGGTTCAAACGTATATTCGATGCCAGCCAATTCTAAATACTTTAGTATTGCTTCGCGACTAAGACCAAATCCTCCGTAACAACTATTAATGACAATTTTTCTAACTCCACGAAGATGTTTAATTAGTTCGTCATACTCTGGTTTTATTTTTTCAACCATTTGTCAAGTGTGAGATTATAATCACGTTGCGTAGCTACCATTTGATTTTCTAAATTTCTTAATCTTCGTTCAGTGCGTAACTGTCTAGCCATTAAGAAAATAATTCCCGATAACATTAAAGTTAAAATAATACCCCACCCTGCTATTAATCCGTATACATAGTACCAAAGATTTGTAATACTATCTGTTAATACAGTTAACGGAGCCATTATTCTTTTCCTTTAGGCAACCAAATATATCCTTCTTCCTCTTCGTCTTTTCGAAATTGATCTTCTCTATATAACATTAATTTGTGTTGATATTCTTGTTCAGTTAACGCATGCCATCCACAACAGTCTCCAGTAGGGCTACGTCCGCATCCGCAAGTTCCTAATTTAGTGTCTGTTTTTGGCATCATCTAATTATCCCTCGGCATTTCAGAAGCTTCTTTAATCAATGTTACTAGTCCATCGATATCTGGAATAATAAGTTTAGCAGTTGCCCAATCTTCATTGTCATCACGTCCACTTATTTCAAACATAAATCCATTATCAACCATTTGAACAGTAAAATTATCACTGACTTTTTCCATTTTATCACTTAATTTTAATACAGGTTTTTTTGCAGCCATAGTATTCTCCTAATAAAAATATATTTTATAATACAATACTTTAAAAGTCAAGTCTTAAGTTTTCCTTTAACTTGTATTAAGGCTCCTCGATATCTCCAATCACCGCCGATTTCATCATCTATGCGCCCTGTGATTGGTTTGAAATTAGCCTTACCATTTTCTAGCAATTTAAATTCACGAAACTCATCTGGTGTCAATACAAAGGAATCTACAGGCCCTTCTATTTGGTTTTTAGCCAATTCTAAATCCATAAGTTCAATTACAGTAAATTTCCTACGTATAGTTTTCATTATTTCCCCCATTTGATTTTGTTCCATACTTGCTCGTGTGCGATATGTATCATGGTATTCAATACCGAATATATCGCTACAATAAGTATGGCACTGTCAATGTCTTTGGTTACTGCCCAACTAATAAAAAAAGTAATAATAGCACTGATAGATCTTCCTGTAACAGTTTTAATTACTACACGTCGATTAGCTTCTTTACGATTTATTTGATGAGGACGTGGTCTTGTTAATCCCATATTTTCCTTATTTTATTTTTACAAATTTACCTAACTTTATATCTTTTCACCAGCTTCAAATCCACGGAATCTTACAAATCTTGGAAATCTCAAACTGTAAGTTCCATCTTGGTTTTGTGTGACAGCATCTGCCGCAACTTCAACCACTCGACCAAGCAGGTTATCTCTGGCGGTCCAATATTCATCGCGATCAGTGTCGGAAAGACCACTGCCCACATTGACGAAAATAGTACGATCATCATCTACTCCTTCACAAATAATAGCACCCAATCTACCTTCATTACGACCAGTACCTTCTTCGAACCCAACTATATTTAAGTCTACTGTTATTACAGGTTTAAGTTTCATCCAAAAAGTACTGCGTTTACATTCATAAGGTGCTTCTATGTCTTTAATCATGATACCTTCAAATCCAGCATTAACAGTATCATTACTAAATCTTCTTAAAATGTCGTGTCCTTCTGCTGTATCCAAGTTAACATTAAATCCATCCATGACACGTATACAACTAGTATGTTCATTAAATGCGTCACGACAGTCTTCTAATATACCGGTACGTTTAGATTGTTGAGCGTTCCAATATCCACGTTCAAAATCTGCTAAGGGAATAAAATCAAATACAGAATAAACTAAGTCATCGGTATTAACTTCTGTTTTACGTTGTGCCTGTTTCATTAATGCTTGAAAACTTGTACCAATTACTTCTCCATCAAAAACAACGGCGTTACCATATTTGTTTAAAACTTTTTGTAATTTTGGTCTGATATTATTAAATGCTTCTTCGATATGTTTGAAATTTTCAAATGGTTTGCCATTACGGCTATACAAATTAACGGAAGTTTTGGTAACCATTGCTAGTACACGAACACCATCTAACTTCTGTTCAAGTCGTTTAATCCCTGTCATTTTACCGGAATGTTTATTACTGTCTGTGGCTAATTGACATTCAAATACTGGGATTCGCCATTCGGAATTTCCTAATACTTTGTTTAGTGTACGTTCGGTGATACCACAGCGTAAATCTTTAATAATTACTCTACGACATAAACTATTCCATTCTAAACTGTCAAATTGTTCACTCATAAATTCAATAGCAGTTTTAGCGTTGTGCCCAGTAAGACTTCTAGTACGTAAACCTTCTAACATGGCCCAGAACTTGGGCCATGGATTTGGTCTATTTTCTAATCCTTGTGTTTCGGGTACCTTTTTAACACCAAAAACATAGAATGGATTGTATGCTTGATAGCAATTAAACAAAAAGCATTGGGCATTGGCAGATCCTAACTTAGCCGCCATTAAGGCTTTTTCAATTACAGATTCTTTGTGTAATCGGCTGTCACTGCTTTCAAGGTCTCTGATCCAGTCTGCCGCCAATTTTATTCCTTGGAAATTTTCGCTAGTGTAATCTATTGACATATTATTTACCAAGTTTTTTGATGTGGTCAATTACTTCGTTAGCTTCAGGATAGCCTTTGAGGCCTTTGTTTTCAACCAATTGTTCTATCATGTCAAATTGTATATCGTGTAATCCGCCTACAAAAGTCATTATTTGATCTCTAGTAAGTGTATAACGTAGCAAATTAATTTTTTTATTAAATTCCATTATCTATTGCCTCGTTAATAAGTTTGGTCACAAGTTCATTCAATGGTTTAAATTTTCTACGATATTCACTAACATACCAAACACCGTTGTCAAACAAATAGTAGTACTCTACACCGCACTCATCGTAGTAATTCATCCATTCTTCTTTAGAGTTAAAAGTTCTAAATTCTGCATTTTTTTCCTCTCTGTCTCTCTGATAAAATGTACATTGTGTACTTACATGAGTAATATTTTCAATTTCTATATGCTCTAATTTATCATGAAAGTCATGTTTTTCGCCAATATCAGCACCTAAAGAACTGAGGTCACCTAGTGCGATAAGATTGTTTACTTTTGGACTTGCTTGATAAAATCTATCTAAAATAAATCCGTTATGTTCAATGTAACCATCCCAATGGCAGTAAACTGCCTTAATTATGTCAACGTGTTTGATAGCGATTGTTGAACGAGTTCCCATTATGCTGTCTCCTTGTACATTAATGTAATTGATGGATGAGCAATATAGCCGTCATAATCTAACTGGCTCTGCTCAAATTCTGTTAAGAAATCATCAGCTACAAGCCCGTATCCAACGATGTATTGTTGGCTACCATTGTCCTTCCATTCTACTTTATGACGTATATCTTCTACCACACGGTCTTCTTCACCTTGAGAGACATTGAGTACAAAATAATCTTCGCCACCCTTGAATTTCCAACGCTGGGGGCATGAACCTTCACCATCCCAATCATGGGCGCCATAGTTTTCTAAATATTGGCATTGTATATGTAATTTCATGCTAGCTCCTAACTGTTAATATATGTATATTATACTACTATTTTGGAAATTTGTCAACCATTTTTTGTATTTGGTCGTTATATTCCAATTGACTCAATCTCATATCATATACTAATTTTACTAGAAATAAAACAACCCCTGTGCCTAGTAATGTAATGAATTGATTGGCTGTAGGGTTAAAATAATTAAATAGTGCGGCCAAAGATATACTGCCTAAAAAAACTATACCAAAAAATAATACTGTAAAAATTATTGCTCTTGTTTGATTTTTCATAATAACTCCTTGTTTAAAAGTGCTGGTTTTTATTTCAAGTCTAAAACCAGCAAAAGCGACATGCGGGTTTCTGGAGTATCAAGGCTCTCCAAGGAAGGCTTCTCCCCATTACAGCCTAAATTAATCTAATCTACTTCCGGCATAAGCACGGAAACCATATTTTTCTAAAACCTTCTGGGCGGCATACGCACCAGCTTCTTTGGTGTCGATATTTTGGCAATTATGTTCCGAAGGATTCCAGATTGAAAATGCCTTATTGTAATTCTGTGTAATACCAGCGGCTTTCAATGTCTTGCCCATTTTAGTGTTGCCTTTGATACCAAAAATCTCAACCCAGGCAAAACCACAGGCATATTGATCAACACCACCAAGTTTTTCTTGGAAATAAGCATCTGCGGCTTCACGAGCGGCTTGTTTAGCTTCTTTTACGATTTCTACTACTTGTTCTTTAGTGTAATTCATTTTAGCTCCTTCTTTATTTGTTAATATATGTATATTATACAATCAATTTTATCAAAAGTCAACCAGATTAAAAATGTGGGTCCAAATACTCTTGTTTACCTGGAACCAAAAAGCAATAACGGCATCCAGTTGAGGTGTAATAAACTCGCCCATCTTTTGCTACTTTTTGGGTGTATTTTTTGCCCGAATCAGTGAAAATAAAACGCTTGGTGATACGGGTGATTTTACCGTCAAAATAACGATCTCCGCCAATTCCGTAACTTACTAGATCGCCTACTTTATATTGTACTGTTGTCATTTCCGCTCCTAAATTGTTACTATACTAATATTATACCCGAAATGCCGTTTTTGGTCAACCGATTTGCTTTCTTAATAATCTTGTGTAGAATGGCCGATTACATAAGACTTCCCATCCTCATACTTTTCTGGTAAAAAAGCATTCGTATAATCTCTACAGGAATAATAACCTTCTTCTGTGACGATCAACTCAGCGTCCATTGGTAATTTGGATAACGCTTCAATCATTTCTTTTACTGTTACTGTCATTTTATTGCTCCTTTTGTTTTACTATACAAATATTATAGCAAAATTGGTATTTTAAGTCAACCAAAATATCCAATATTTTTGGGTGGCGTAAGTCATTGATTTTGAATAGGAATTTAAACCCAAAATCCACCGGTTTTTACTTTTTCAAGCCCAGGGCTTCACGTTCTTCTTGGGTAAGTTTGGCCAATGCCTGTGCTTTCAGCTCAATTTTACGTTGTTTGGCTAACCGGGCTTGTTCTTGCCGATGAATGGCTTCCAAACGACCTTGCCACCACTCACGCATACCGTCATGTTTGAGGAAAACGAAATCGGCCTGACCGGCATCAACCAAGGCCTGGGTGGCCACGTGGGCGTAGGCCGCTAGTCGATCGCACTGATTTAGTAAACTAGTATAGCTCTGGGTTGTTGAAGTTTCGAAATCCTTCAGCAGGGCTTTTAGCAGTAAATCTTTTTTGTTGATAGCCACAGAGGCCTCCTTTCAATTATATGCTACTATTATAATTGAACAAGAGTTTTGAGTCAACCAAAATAAGTTTTGGTTTTTACAACACTTACGTTGTCGGAGGATATGGTGGTTGATCGGGAGAAAGTGTGGCTTGTGGTGGCAAGGTGGATGGCGTCACAGGTGGATTATTATAAGTTCCTATACCAGCATTAGTAAGTACTGATTGTGTAACACCTTGTCGTAAACACGCAACGACTGCTTGCCCGCCTATAATACTTAAATCTGCTACCGCTTCTAGATACTGAGCTGTTCCACCAACTGTTTGGTTTAATCCATAAGTTGGTAATTGTGATATAAATCCATTCATAGCAGATTGACTATGTTGATAATCATTGAAATTTATACTGGCTTTTGTTTGTAAATTAAATTCATAAGATAATTGTGAAGCCATACTATTCCAATATGTATTCAGTTGGTGTGTTTGATTCGGATAGGTTGATACTAATGTTGTTATTTCGGTATTTGCCGCGGCAATTAGTGCTACCATGGCATCATTAATAGTATCGTATGGTCCAGCCGCTGGACCAGTTGGAATGTCAACCGGACCAGTATCAGGACCATACACACCATTTAGTGTATCAACCATAGTACTGTATATTGATGATAAACTAGTAATATTCATTGTGTTTACTGTACTAACTGTACTAGTTAAATTTGTGGTAAAACCTATACCGGTTGAAACTCCTAAAATGTCCACGACATTTACCGTATTGCCACCATTTAAACTATTATAAAAGTTTAAAGTTGCTTGACTAACTGGAGATGTTTGAGCATTTATTAAATTTAATCCGTAAGTAGTTTGAACATTAGCTACAGCTTTGGCAAAAGAAGGCAAAGTGAGATTACTAATATTAATAATACCTTTCATACTTGTAGCCAATGCTTTGTTTGCTAAAGCCTGGTCAGGAGGTATTATTTGACTTAATCTATCGTAGGTTGTCATGATGTTGTCCTTAATGCCCACGATGGCAATGATTGGAGCAGTGTATTATTAACAGTGCCTGCAGTATCGGTGTATATAAACTGACTAATGCTGTTTACATTATAAACTGTTAAGGACTGAAAACTGTTGGGGAAAAGTTTGTAAGGATTGATTAAATCTGCCATTGTATTAATGTTGGCCGTTTTCACACCAAGAATTTGTAAAACTTGAGTTAAAGTATCTCCGGTAATTTTTGTCATTGCGGTATACATAGCTCTTTGATCTAAAATACTCACAGTAGAGGCTGTAGTTTGACTAGATGTTAAATTAAGAATTGTGTCAGCATTCACTCCTGAATTTACCATGATTAATGATATACTAGAAGATATACCACCAATAAGTGCCAGTTGCTGAAACACAGCTAACGGAGTTCCCATCTCGTCTAAATTTTTCAAATTAATTAAAGAGCCTAAATTGATTAAATCTTGTCCCCATAAACTTGTACTGGCATTTACCGCTGTAATATCACCGGTTACCATATTATTAGTATTAGTAAACATGTTACCTAAATAGGTATTGGCATTTTGAACAGATGTAATTTGTTGATTAGTAATTGTTACATACGATTCTGCCGAATTAAATGCTTGAACAAATTTAGTAAGATCACCGTTACCCATATATTTGTTTGCTGTGGTACTTAATAAATTTGTAAAGCCCGCCGATGTAGGTAGTGTAGAGTATGTGTTTCCTATACTGTCACCCAATGCTGGGCAAGTAGTGTTGCCTATAGTTTCTAAAGATTTAATAGTTCCAACAGATAAATTGCCAACTCCACTAGCTCCTAAAGTAATAGCAGTTACACAGTTACCTAAAGCACTACTGGTATTATATGAAGTTATAGCATTTGTAAAAGCCTGATTAACTATCAAGCCTTGGTTTTGAAGTAAACTAGCTCCTGCTGTTAACTGTAAAGGGGTCAGTGTACTAATTATTGTCATAATAATTACCCTATTCTAACAGTAGGATTTCCTGTTCCTCTAGAATGACCACAACTATCTGCGTCAGTACTAACAACAATAGGCAACCCACCAGCACGTACAGTTGAATTTGATCTAGCCACAGTAACGGCTGCTCCGGTAAGACACAAAGGTTTAATAATAGGAGGACGGTGTGGCGTAACGGGAGAGCCCGAAACCATTATTGGGGCGCCTCCTACTCTTACCGTGGGAATTCCTTTAGTGGCTTGTCCGCCACAAACATTTGGTATTCCTTCTGTAACTACTTGTCCTGGCATACTAACCCATCACGATTTTTTTACTTGGAACGGCAATACCTGTTGTAGTCTGTATGTATTTTTGTTTAATAGCATCAGCGGTATCGACTACCATTGTAACGTTTTTAATATTTAGCGTTACTTTTGCCCCTTCTTCTGATGTAAAAATCGTCTGCATTAGGCCCATGCCTTGTGGGCCAGGTGATACACTTAATGGTTCTACTATGTAAACATAGTCACTATCAAAACCTACTACTTTTCCAATTACTTCTTCGCTAGAAGATAGTTTGAATGTATAAACTTCGTTTTCTTTAATATTCATTTTATCCTTGTAAATGTCTGCGTAATTCTGTAAACCCGCCAATATAGTTATCGTCTAAGAAGATCTGTGGTAAAGTTCTTGCCGTAGGCACTGCTTCTAATAACTGATCTCTAGTCCAATCTTTGTTGATATTACGTTCTTCAAATTCAATACCTTTCATTTTAAGTAATCCTTTGGCTTGATCGCAAAATGGGCAGGAATTTTTGCTCCATACAATAGCTTGTGTCATAATTATTCTCCTTGTTATAAATTTGGTAGTGCGTCGTAGTCTAATGAATCGCTCATCACGCCAATGACATAATTGGTAGATTCGGATTCCTGTAGTGCGGTTTGTTTGTTACTGACATTGGTATGTTTGTTAAACCAAGGGATAGGCGTTGTTTTTGGGGCCGGAGTTTGATATTTAATACCAATTTCTTTAAGAGCATTTACTGCAGTATAGTCAACAAAGTCTTTGAGAATACCAGCATTTAATCCGATGACAGGTCCTTTTTGGAACAAATAATCGGCCCATTGTTTTTCTTCCCGTATAACATCTAAGTACATTTGATAAACTTCCGCTTCACATTGTTGTTTAGCTCGAGCAAATCTTGAATCTTCTTTTACAACTTGATTAATTAACCATGCGGTCCAATCTTTATGTAGTATTTCATCTTGTAAAATTAATGAAATAATATTGCCGTTACCAATAAAGATACGATTTTCTACCATGGCTAAACTTGTGGCAAACGATACCATAAAACGGAAAGCTTCTAATCCATAACTGGCGTTAAGGGCTAACCAAATAGCACGAATATATTCGTCTTCGTCAATGTCTAATCCTGCTTCTTTTTGACAATTTAATTTGTTTAATTTATCATAATATTCACCAATGCTACTGGCCATATTGATAATTTCCTGGGTGTCATGTATAGTATTGAATACATCTTTAGGCACATTATATATGTTACGAATAATATGACTGTAACTACGGCTATGAATATTAGTTTCAAAAAACGACCAATTATACATTAGTGCTTCTAATTCCGGAATTGAACATACCGGAGTAAAGACCTGTGCCGGACCTCTGCCTTGTAAACTGTCTAAGGCAGTTTGTCTTAATAAATTACTGGTAAAGATATGGCGAACTGTATCGCTAGCTTCTTTAAAATCGTTAGTGTCTTTGGTCAAACTGATTTCTTCTGGCACCCAAAAGAATCCTCGAGCTTCTTGCTCAAATTTTACAATTTTATTGTATTTTACTTCTTCAAATCTCTGTATCGTTACAGGACCCGCTGGGTCTAGAAACATTTTACGATTGAGATAATCGGTTTTGGTTGATAAGTTATATTGTTGTTTGCTCATTTATATTTTCCTGATGCTAGCACAATCTTACAGATGTGTTCTAGTCTTTCTATGTGTTCATAGGCACGCCATGGGCTTGTGTCTATTGCAACTACTCCGTGACCTTTAATTCCAACTATGTCGTAGGCAATATTGCCTTTTTCATCTAATTGTAACATTTTATGACATTGGTCAGCAAGTTCTTGACTGATAGGTGGCACATCACCTACATTTGGTGCTACTCGTGTGTATCTATTTAATTCTGGAAACGCTTCGCTAATTGTACTTAAATCAATACCAGCGTGCATAGCGGCAATACAATATGTTGGATGGACATGAACAACCACACGAACTTCATTACTATGTTGTCCCATTTCTCTTTGTAGTCCGAAATGTAAGGGCAATTCACCACTAGGATTAAGATTGGCGCTAATAGCTGTATAATCTAAAACTCTGCTACTGTAAATTTTACGAGGAGGTTGATCATAATAGCCTGTGTCGATGGCAATCTTTTTAAACTGATCAGGCTGCAGAGTCTGCTTACGCACACCGCTAGGTGTGATGTAAAAGTGATCACGATCGTGATGTCGTATACTTACATTACCATCACGGCTAGTGATCCAATTACGTTTATAAGCATCTACTAGAATATCGCAGATAGTTTCTAACATCTAAATTTTCCTTAATTAAAATATTGTTTGACTGTGTTAAGACCTTGTAGTATCTTATTTTTGTCTTCTTCAGCACGTGCCTTGGCTTCTGGGGTAGTGGCTTTATCGCGTTTTTTACTGGTAATGTCCTCTAGGGCTTTTCTTTCGTATAAATTCCAAAATTGATTCATAAAATCTTTGGCATCAGAATAATTAGCCAATTCACCTTTACCAAACATGCCGTTAGCTTCGCAACTTTCGGCGAATCCTTTTACACCATTTACCAGCTTACTAATTTTTACATCTTCAACGTCGTTACCTGGAAATTGTTTAAGTAGCGGACTGATTTTAGGATTCTTTACTCCCATTTCTCTAGCCAAGTATATAAATGTGTCATAGATAAATGTAGTTGGTTCTGTGGTAATAGTTTGTATCTGTGTACCTTTTTGTTTGCTGAATGGAACTTTTTTACCATCAATTACTTTCAACTGTACCCCGGCATGCTGTATACTCATATCCAATAAACTTCCAAGTACGCTGTACATATTGCCTGTTAATAATCCTTTAACACCTCGCTCAGGAGTGACACGAGCGGCGCCCCATTTTTTTAAACGGTCAGGATGCCACATAAAATCAATTTGTACAAAATCATTGCCGCCAATGTTAAAAACTGGATGTCCTGGTTTACTTTCTGTAATATCTACATAAGGCGCTAGCCCTGCGTTGATGAAATCGTCAGTTAATGTATTCCAATATAAAGTAAACTGTCCTTGTGTCATACCTTCTGTTTCTGGAGCTACCATCTGTAAATCTATATCTCCATATATTTTTTCCGGATGTTCTATGGTATCTTCTTCGTGATAAGCACTTGACCCAGTAGGGCGTCCTCGATGTATTGGTCCAAGATTTTGTTTCGACAAATACCGATTAAAGTCATCGACAAAACGATCAACAACTTGTAATGCTGTGCCAACAACCGCAGGATGTAGCACTGTACTTTGAGTAAGTGTTGTATCCCATCCACCTTCTAATATAACGTCTTTTATTCGCATACTGACTCCTGCCAAGGATCTTGAATGCCAGCCCATTTTTGTACGACATAGCTCCAAGTCATTAGCTGATTGTAAGTAGGATATAAACAAGCCCAATCAAACCTTAACATTGGATAACTTATTAGGTCTCCTATACGGTATAATGTTAAACTTAAAATATATCCCAATATTTTTTTCATAATTTGCAACTTTCACAATCTTCTTGATCACTAAAGTCAATTACTTCTAAAGCTGTTTCACTTTCGTCTTTATCGACTCCTTTACTGCCTTGCTTATTGATTAAGCTATAATACAGAGTTTTTCCGCCCCATTTATGGAATAGCATTAAGTTCTTGGCAATTAATGTAGTAGGAACTTTTCTGTCAGGAAAATGAGCCGGATTGTAGAAAGTATTCGAACTCAAGCTCTGATCGGTGTATGCCGCGATAACAGCGGCTGTCTTAAGGTATTCGATACAGTCTTTTTGATCCCACATAAGTTGATATTTTGCTTTTAACTTATTGTAT
>Ga0214164_1000809_pt1 | contig 19438 bp, 20 predicted proteins | sample TroBogepilimnion_13_FD_153003 | JGI IMG/M metagenome (GOLD analysis project Ga0214164, IMG submission 153003) | Freshwater microbial communities from Trout Bog Lake, WI - Practice 03JUN2009 epilimnion v4 | ecosystem: Environmental > Aquatic > Freshwater > Lake > Epilimnion/Euphotic zone ...
ACCAACTGAGCTAATCTCCCATTAAATGCGTCATCAAGACCGGCGCCAATTATCAAGTTAAAGCAGGTGAGTGTCAACCTGAGAAACAATAAACTAAGGGCAAAGCAGTATGAATGTTCAAACAATCACCAGCCAAGCATTTGCTGACCAAAAACCAGGCACATCAGGCCTTCGTAAAAAAGTGGCCGTATTCCAACAGCTACACTATTTAGAAAATTTTGTTCAAAGCATTTTTGACTCTATCGATAAGCCAAAAGGCGCAACGTTGACCTTGGGTGGTGATGGCCGTTATTACAATCGTGAAGCCATTCAAACTATCCTTAAGATGGCCGCAGCGAATGGCTTTGGGCGCGTATTAGTCGGCCAAGCAGGCATTCTTTCTACGCCTGCTGCATCCTGCATCATCCGCAAATACAAAACCTTTGGCGGCATTATTCTATCGGCCAGCCACAACCCTGGCGGTGTGGATGGTGATTTTGGCATTAAGTACAACACTGAAAATGGCGGCCCCGCCCCAGAAAAAATTACCGAAGCAATTTTTGAGAAATCAAAAACCATAAAAACCTACAAGATTATTGATGCACCTGATGTGCCACTAGATGTAATAGGCGAAACTGACTTAGGTGGCATGAAGGTGCAAGTGATTGATGCGGTGATTGATTATGCCGAGCTGATGGAATCACTCTTCGACTTTAATGCAATTAAAGATTTGCTCGCTTCAGGCTTCCGCATAAAGTTTGACGCCATGCATGCAGTGACTGGTCCTTACGCCCAAGAGATTTTTATTAATCGTCTTGGCGCGCCAGCTGAAAGCATGATGAACTGTGTACCACTGCCTGATTTTGGTGGTGGCCATCCTGACCCTAACCTCACTTATGCACATGAGTTAGTGGAGATTATTTATGGCGAACACGCACCGGACTTTGGCGCTGCTTCAGATGGTGATGGCGACCGTAATATGATTTTAGGCAAAGGCTTTTTTGTCACGCCTTCAGACAGCCTTGCGCTGATTGCCGCCAACGCCAAGATGGTGAAAGGCTATGCCAAAGGCATAGCTGGCGTAGCGCGCTCCATGCCGACCAGCGGCGCCGTGGATATGGTGGCAAAGTCTCTAGACATCCCATGCTTTGAAACGCCCACTGGCTGGAAATTCTTTGGCAATTTAATGGACGCTGACCAAGTAACGCTTTGTGGGGAAGAAAGCTTTGGCACAGGCTCAAGCCATGTACGTGAAAAAGACGGTCTTTGGGCGGTGTTATTTTGGCTGAATATTTTGGCAATTAAACGCCAATCCGTTGAGCAAATTGTGAAACGTCATTGGCTACAATTTGGACGAAATGTGTATTCAAGACACGATTACGAAGATTTACCGCTAGACGCTGCTAATGGTGTGATTGAACATTTACGTAACAACTTTAGCGAGCTAGTTGGGAAATCGTTTGGTCGGTACACCATACAAACCTGTGATGACTTTAGTTACACAGACGCTATTGATGGCAGCGTAAGCACTAAGCAAGGCCTGCGCGTTTTATTCACCGATGGCTCACGTATTGTGTTTAGGCTCTCTGGCACAGGGACATCTGGCGCGACAATTCGCATTTACTTAGAAGCGTTTGAGCCTGACACCAACAAACACGATTTAGATGCGCAAATCGCGCTTGCTGAGATGATACAAATTGCCTTGCAGATAAGCGAGCTCAAACAAAGAACGGGACGCGACACGCCAACCGTCATTACCTAACAATCTCATTTAACTTTCGCAAGGCCGTGCTATGCTGACGGCCTTTTTTATTTCTTTTGCTTGAAAGCCACGCGATGCAAAACACACCTAACGCTAGCACCGAAACCTTTATCCCAAGCAAAGATGCTTCGCTTGAATACTCCATTAAAACGCTACAAGCCAAACTTTTGGATATCGGCTTTCATGTAGAAGAGCGTTCATGGCTCAATGAAATTGAGGGCATTTGGTCGGTGCATGTGACGGATCGTGATTGCACACGTCTATTTAGTAATGGCAAAGGGGCATCACAGCTTGCAGCAAGAGCGAGTGCACTTGGTGAGTACTTTGAGCGCCTCAGCACCAATTACTTTTGGACACATTTTTACTTAGGTGAATCCATTAGCAATCAAGATTATGTGCATTACCCGAATGAAAAATGGTTTCCACTCGCTGGCGACACATGGCCTGCTGGTTTGCTCAACAAAGAACTACACAAATTCTACAACCCTGAAGGCACGGTGTCAGCGACCAAACTGATTGACTTGAACTCGGGTAATGCTAAACGTGGCATTTGCGCAATTCCATACACACGTTTGCGTGACGATGAAGTGGCTTACTTCCCCGTGAACTTGATTGGGAACTTATATGTGAGCAATGGCATGTCTGCTGGCAACACGCTCAAAGAAGCACGTACTCAAGCATTGGCAGAAATTTTTGAACGCGACATTAAATACAAAATTATTCGCGAAGGCATTTGCTTGCCAGATGTGCCTGAAACTGTGATTAACCGTTACCCACGCATCGCTGCTGGCATTAAAGGCTTGCGCGATGCAGGTTATGGCATTTTGGTGAAAGACGCTTCATTGGGCGGCAAATACCCTGTGATGAATGTCACCCTGTTGCACCCAGAAGATCAAGGCTGTTTCGCAAGTTTTGGCGCACATCCTCGCTTTGAAGTAGCTTTAGAGCGTGCATTAACCGAATTACTTCAAGGTCGTGCGATTGATGGCCTCAAGAACTTTGTAGCGCCAGGTTTTGATATGGAAGAAATTGCCGATTCACAAAACTTGGAAATCCATTTTGTTGACTCAAGCGGCGTCATTAGCTGGAACTTCCTACGTAATACGCCAGATTATCAGTTTGTGGATTGGAACTTTGGTACAAGCACGGATGAAGATTATCAATGGTGTTGCGATACTATCCACGCAAGTGGCCACGAGATTTATATCTCAGACTTCACCCACTTAGATGTTTATGCATGCAGAATTTTTGTGCCCGGCATGTCTGAAATCTACCCTGTGGAGGAACTAGAGTGGGAAAACAATACTGTGGGTAACTTGGTTCGTCAGGGTTTGCTTCGTACGCAAGACCTTAGCCTAGAGGAAAGTTCTGAACTCCTTGAAACCTTGCTCGACCTAGAGCTAGCAGATGAACTCCCAGTGACCACACTCATTGGCCTTGCGGCAGATGCTGGGAGCGTTTGGGCAGATTTACGGGTGGGCGAACTCAAGGCATTATTAGGTTTAGCCGTGGGCGATGTTGATGTCATTTTAGAAGGCTGTGATTGGATAAGCCAATTTGGCGAACTACCAGAAAAGCGAGCCCGCGTTTACCGCTGTATTGCAGACTTAGTGCAATTGCAAGAAATGGCTGACCTAGATCACACTGCCCCCTTCAACGCCAATCTAGCACTCATGTATGGCGAAGAAACCTTACAACAAGCACAGCAATTGCTTAGCCGCGAATCTCGCTACTTTGGCCTCAATAATCTAGGCCAAAATATGGAGGGCAGCGAGATGCACAAACAGTTGTTATTGGCTTATCACAAAGTGAATGCTAAGAAACATTAAAACGGCAATTTAACTTGCGGCGCCGCAGCTAAAATCACCGCGCTAAAGGCGCTCTGAATTCGCTTCAAAGCGCTTTCAGAATCGGCCTCAAAGCGAAGCACAATGACAGGCGTGGTATTAGATGGTCGCATTAAACCAAAGCCATCGGGATATTCCACACGCAACCCGTCAATAGTAATAACGTCGCTTGCGCCTTCAAATTTGGCACTCTTTTGCAAAGCAGCAATCAGCGCATGCGGCTCGCCCTCTTGCATTTGAATGTGTTGCTCTGGCGTGCTCACACTATCAGGCAAGTTGTTTAATGTTTCGCTTGGATTAGAGACCTTACTCAAAATCTCTAGCAAACGTGCACCTGAATAAAGGCCGTCATCAAAGCCATACCAGCGCCGTCCTTTAGCTGGGTTGTTGCTATCGACTAAATCATTAAAAAACACATGCCCGCTCATTTCACCCGCTAAGTCTGCACTGGTTTCTTTGATTTTTGCCTTCACCAGAGAATGGCCTGTTTTCCACATTAAAGGCATTCCGTTGCGCGCTCTAATCCAAGGGGCCAGGTTACGCGTCGATTTCACATCGTAAATAATCGTAGCCCCTTGGTTGCGTTTTAGCACTTCTTCTGCAAACAGCATTAATTGACGGTCTGGATAAATAATCTTACCGTCTTTGGTCACCACACCTAAACGGTCACCATCACCATCAAATGCCAACCCAATTTCAGCATCGCCTTTTGCTAAGACTTCAATTAAGTCTGCTAAATTTTCTGGGACAGATGGGTCGGGATGGTGATTAGGAAAATGTCCGTCCACTTCGCAAAACAATTCTTGCACAGAACATCCAAGCGCTTCGTAGAGCTTTTTGGCATAAGCACCTGCGACGCCGTTGCCGCAATCCACAGCGATCTTCATAGGACGTGCTAGTTTTATATCACTGGCAATTTTGTCGATATAAGCCGCCGCAATATCGTGATGACTTTCTGCACCCTCGCCTGTTGTTAAATCGCCCGTTTCAATGCGTGATCGCAAGCTTTGTATGGTTGCGCCTGAAAGCGTTTCACCCGCCAACACCATCTTCAAACCATTGTAATCAGGGGGATTATGGCTGCCTGTGACCATCACGCCGCAGTTTGTGCCCAATTCATAAGCCGCAAAATAGACCATCGGCGTAGCAACCATACCAAGCTGAATCACATTGATACCGGCACTGCGTATGCCGCGAGACAAAGCACCCGCCAACTCAGGTCCTGATAAACGCCCATCATAGCCTATACAAATTGTCGTTTGTTTTCTTGCCAAAGCCTCTGTACCTAGGGCCTGACCAATGACTTCAACAATCTCAGATGTGAGCGTTTTGCCAACGATGCCACGAATATCGTAAGCCTTAAAGATTTCTTTAGGAACTTGCACGTTTAAAGCTCTTCTATCCAAAGTTGTTGAATCGCTTCGAGTATTTTTTCGTTACTATTGTTCGGCTCATCGATAAAACCATCCAATGCCATCACCCAAGCATGCAAATCGGTAAATCTAATGCCCTTGGGGTCAACCTCAGGATGCGCATCGTATAAAGCCTCTGCAATTGTTTGTACATCAGTCCATTTCATTTAGGGCCCCTAAAAATATTCAATATTGGCTTGAATTATACCGCCTAGATACGGTCAAGAGGTGGGGTGAAATCAATCCCAATATGATAAAATGATGAAATTATTTTTTAAGCCTTCGAGAAAGTGACTTATGTTTAGCCGAGCAAAAACGTTGAGCGTTGTAGATCCTGAATTAGCAAAATATGTAGAGCTTGAGCGCGTGCGCCAAGACGAACATATTGAATTGATTGCTTCTGAAAATTACACCAGCCCTGCTGTAATGGAAGTGCAAGGCTCACAACTCACTAACAAATATGCTGAAGGCTATCCAGGCAAACGCTTTTATGGCGGCTGTGAGTACGTTGACCAAGTAGAACAATTGGCGATTGACCGCATCAAAAAACTGTACGGCGCGGAATATGCAAACGTACAGCCACATTCTGGCTCACAAGCGAACCAAGCAGTTTATTTTTCCATCTTAAAACCAGGCGATACCGTCATGGGCATGAACCTTGGTCATGGCGGCCATTTAACTCACGGCTCACCAGCAAATCTATCAGGCAAGCTTTTCAATATCGTGCCTTATGGCTTAAACGAAAAAGAAGAAATCGACTACGACGAAATGGAACGCATTGCGGTTGAATGCAAACCAAAACTTTTGATTGGCGGTGCATCCGCATATGCGCTTCGTTTTGATTGGGAGCGTATGGCAGCGATTGCTAAAAAAGTAGGCGCGTATTTCATGGTCGACATGGCGCATTACTCAGGTTTGATTGCAGCTGGCGTTTACCCTAACCCAGTTCCTCACGCTGACTTTGTGACATCAACCACGCACAAAACACTCCGCGGTCCACGTGGCGGTATTATTTTGGCAAAAGCTGAATTTGAAAAATCAATCAATTCATACGTCTTCCCCGGCTTGCAAGGCGGTCCTTTGATGCACGTGATTGCTGGTAAAGCAGTGGCTTTCTTGGAAGCATTGCAACCAGAATTCAAAACTTACCAAACACAAGTATTGAAAAACGCGAGTGTTATGGCTGAAGAATTAGCAAAGCGCGGTTTACGCATCATTTCAGGCCGCACCGAGTCACATGTATTCTTGGTGGATTTACGTCCCAAAGGCCTAACAGGCAAAGCAGCAGACGCAGCGTTGGGTTTAGCGCACATCACGGTGAATAAAAACTCTATCCCCAACGACCCAGAAAGCCCATTTGTGACTTCTGGCATTCGTATTGGCTCACCAGCGATTACTACACGTGGCTTTAAAGAAGAAGAAGCGCGCCAAGTGGCTAATTTAATTGCGGACGTATTGGACAACCCAACAGATGAAGCAGTCATTAACGCAACCAAAGCTAAAGTACACGCTTTAACTTCCAAGTTTCCAGTGTATGGCGCATAAGTACGTTAAATGAAATGCCCTTTTTGCAGCGCTGATGATACGCAAGTGATTGACTCACGCGTGAACGACGAAGGGGACTCCATTCGTCGTCGTCGTCGCTGTGCTGTTTGTGACAAACGCTTCACCACTTACGAAACCGCTGAACTTCATTTACCACAAGTTGTGAAGCAAAATGGCACACGCGAAGAGTTTAACCGTGAAAAACTACGCAGCTCTTTCACGCGCGCCCTTCATAAGCGCCCAGTGCCAACTGAATATGTGGACAGAGCGATTGAGCATATTGTGCAAAAAATACTTGGTCAAGGTGAACGCGAAATCATGGCAAGGGCCTTAGGTGAGAGCGTCATGCACGAATTAAAAGCGATGGATAAAGTGGCTTATATTCGCTTCGCTTCGGTTTATCGTAGCTTCCAAGATGTGGATGATTTTAATAACGTGATCCGGGACCTTGATCCACCAACCCATAAGAAGTCTTAATAAATTATTGAGGTTTTAGATGAGCAACGAAACACCACAAAACGACGTCACCAAAATTTTCATGGCCATCACTTGGATTGCCGCGGTGTTGGCTTTAGTTGCGACGATTGCATTCTTTGCTTGGTGGGGCATGAAAGACCGTATCGAGTTTGGCAACGAGAAATTTGACCAAGTCGCATGGATTACAGCCTCCAGCAGTGCAGATAAGACCTGCCACCGCGGCGACATGGCTTACGACCTTCAGCAACACGTTTTACAGTCAGGCATTACTCGTGAAGCGGTGACTTCATTGCTAGGCCGTCCAAGCTGGGAGGAAGCTGGCCAGATGGAGTATGACTTGGGTAGCTGCATGCATGTGATTCACGGCATTCGTCTATTTTTTAATGAAAACAATCAACTCACGCACAGTCGCATCGTGCAACACTGAGCTTGAGCGCTAGGTAATCCATCATGTTTACCAAAGCCGACCATGAATACATGAGCCTTGCCCTGCGTTTAGCGGAACAAGGTTTATACTCCACCACCCCAAATCCTCGCGTCGGCTGCGTCATTGTTAACCAGGGTCGAATCATCGGCCAAGGCGCGCATTTAAAAGCAGGTGAACCGCATGCTGAAATCCTGGCATTACGCGATGCAGAAGCCAAATTCCCAAACTTGATTGAAGGCGCTGACGCTTATGTCACGCTAGAACCGTGCAGCCATTTCGGAAAAACCCCCCCATGTGCTGACGCTTTAATTAGCGCGGGCATTAAACGCGTGATTGCCGCCATGCAAGACCCCAATCCACAAGTTGCGGGTAATGGTTTAGCGAGATTATTGGCGGCAGGCATTAAAACTGAACATGGCTTAATGGAGGCTCAAGCAAAAGCGCTGAATGCAGGCTTTATTTCACGCATGACAAAAAACAAGCCTTTTGTGCGCGTAAAAATCGCGGCAAGCTTAGACGGCAAGACTGCGCTAGCCAGCGGTGAAAGCAAATGGATTACTGGCGAAGCTGCAAGACAGGATGTGCAACACTGGCGTGCAAGATCATGTGCGATATTAACTGGCATCGGCACCGTGCTTGCAGATGACCCACGAATGAATGTGCGCAATATTGCCAATGTCCGCCAACCCCTCCGCGTTGTCGTTGATAGCAAATTACGTATTTCGCTCAACGCTAAAATCTTAGAAGGTGGCAATGCATTGATTGCCCATGTGTCAGACGCAGAAGGCAAAGGTGAAGCTTTAAGAAAAGCTGGTGCAGAGTTAATCAAGATTCAATCAAGCGATGGTAGAGTATGCATCAAACAACTTTTAAGCCATCTTGCAGAGCGTGGCATCAATGAAGTCATGGTAGAAGCAGGCCAAACATTAAATGGTGCCCTGCTTGCGCTTAACTTAGTGGATGAATTTATATTTTACTACGCCCCGACTTTATTGGGCTCAGATGCTTGCGGTATGTTAGCGATTCCCTTGATACAAAGCATGCAAAACCGAATTCAGCTTAGCATCATCGACCTACGTCAATTCGGCCAAGATATCCGCATCATCACAAAGCCCATTAGCAACTCATAAAATCATATTATGGCGCTCATTGATACACACTGCCATCTTGATGCTGCTGAATTCGATGCAGACCGTGAAAGTGTCATTCAAGAGGCTTTAAAGAATGACATACAGATGATGGTGGTACCCGCAGTTCATCGTAGTAACTTTGAAGCCGTGACTCAATTGGCTCAAACGCACTCTTGTTGCGCGCATGCCTTGGGCATCCATCCAATGTACGTTTCTAAATCCCAACCAGAAGATTTGGCGTTTCTAGAACAAGAAATTTCGAAACAGATAAAAAGCGAACATCCACCTGTCGCGATTGGCGAAATAGGCTTGGATTTCTTTGTTCCGGGTTTCGATAAAGCACTGCAAGAGCACTTCTTTGTTGAACAGCTCAAAATTGCCAAACAATATGAGCTGCCAGTCATTTTGCATGTGCGACGCTCTATCGACGATATTTTGAAGCATTTACGCAAACATAAAGTACGCGGCGGCATTGCCCATGCATTTAATGGAAGTCGTCAGCAAGCAGATGCTTTTATCGATCTGGGCTTTAAATTAGGATTTGGCGGCTCGCTGACTTACCCTCGTGCATTAAAAATTCGTGAACTCATTTCAACGCTCCCGCTAGAGTCTGTTGTGCTAGAAACAGACGCCCCAGACATCCCGCCAGAATGGCTAAAAAATGACAAAAGAAACAGCCCAGATCAATTGTTAAATATTTCACAAATTATCGCTGCATTAAGGCACATAAAGCACGCGCAAGTGACTGAAATTACTACGAACAATGCACTAGAAGTTTTATCAAATTTGTCAAAGTTATTCACACGACCTAATGTAATACATTAACAAATCTTAAATCCCCTTACGAATCAACGGTGGTGTAGCAACCCATTGATTATTAAGTAAAAAATAAGAGATTAAAAAATAAGCGTTTCAAAAAAAGCTATACAGAATCGCAAGTTACACTTTTAAGTCACAGGTATCCACAGTTTTATCCACAGTTTTTGTGGATAGGTTTTGTGTATTTTTAAGCATAAAAAAAATGCAAGAAAAATATTTAAATAATTGAAAAGTATTTAAGGAAAAATCACTTGAAAATTGACGAAAAAGTCTACAGAACTATCTGGCCTATTACTGGTGCAGACTCGCCCGAAAATGATGCATATTTTTCCATCGGCATTATCGATCAAACCCTACTTCCGCATTGCTTCGAAGTCAAAGAGTTAGCCAATCTCCATGAAATGATAGTCGCCATTAAGACCATGCAAGTGAGAGGTGCACCTCTAATTGGTGCGGCTGCCGCTTACGGAATGGCATTGGCGGTGCAAGAAAATGCGAGCGACAGTCACATTGAGACGTCTGCAAAAGCGCTGTTACAAAGCAGACCAACAGCTGTGAACTTGCGCTGGGCTGTCAATCGTATGCAAACCGCTTTATCTTCACTTCCCTTAGAAGCGCGTAATCAAGCTGCTTGGTTGGAAGCTGCGTCAATTTGTAATGAAGACGTAAAAATCAATCATGCAATCGGCCAGCATGGCTTAGCGTTGATACAAGCAGCATATGCACAAAAATCAAAACACAACTTCAACATCCTCACGCATTGCAACGCTGGCTGGTTAGCAACCGTAGACTGGGGAACAGCCCTAGCCCCTATTTACGCCGCCCACGATGCAGGCATGAATATTCATGTTTGGGTGGACGAAACACGCCCACGCAACCAGGGTGCAAGCCTAACAGCATGGGAATTGGGCAAGCATGGCATTCCGCACACAATCGTCAGCGACAATGCTGGCGGTCACCTCATGCAACATGGACAGGTAGACATGGTGATTGTTGGCGCAGACAGGGTAACGATCACAGGTGACGTATGTAATAAAATTGGTACTTATCTTAAAGCTTTAGCAGCTTTTGATAATCAAGTGCCTTTTTATGCGGCCGTTCCCTCCCCTACCATTGACTGGTCAATAAAAGATGGCCTGAACGACATTGAGATTGAAATACGCGATGCGAATGAAATGAGTTACATGACAGGACTAGCTAGCGATGGGACCATCCAATCAGTAAGAATAACCCCTGAGCATAGCCATGCACTTAATCCTGCATTTGACGTCACACCAGCACGATTAGTCACGGGTATTATTACCGAACGCGGCGTAACCTCGCCAAGCAATCTAAAAAATCTATTCGAATAAGAGAACATCATGTCTCATGAAGCACTCTTCAACAGCGCATTAGCACTCCAAGCCTCAGGACTAAATCAAGGCACATCTGGCAACGCTAGCGTACGATATGGCGAAGGTTTTTTAGTCACCCCTTCTGGAATGCCACCCAATGATATGAATGCTAGCAGCATGGTCGAAATGAACATGAGAGGCGAAGCAATAAGCCCTGGCAAGCCATCTTCAGAGTGGCGCTTTCATCGAGACATTTACCAAGCAAGGCCAGAAGTGGGCGCAGTGATTCATACTCACTCGATGTTTGCAACGACGCTGGCGTGCTTGCGAAAAGATATTCCACCATTTCACTATATGATTGCAGTTGCAGGTGGCGAGACCATCCGCTGTGCAGATTATGCGCTCTTTGGTACACAGGCATTATCAGACCATGCTATAAAAGCGCTCAATGACCGCCACGCATGTTTATTGGCCAATCACGGCATGATCACAGTCGGTAAGACATTATCGCAAGCCTTATATATTGCGAAAGAGGTAGAAACGCTATGCGAGCAATATTGGCGTGCACTGCAGATAGGTGAACCGAATATTCTCAGCGCTCAAGAAATGCAGGATGTATTTGAACAATTTAAAGGCTATGGAAAGTGGAGTCCGTAAATGAATACATGCCGCCTTTTATTAATGATTGCGTTGCTGAACACACTTTCTGGCTGCATAGCGAAACAGTCACCCATGGTTGGTGACGACAAAGATGCAGATGGCTGTATTCCATCTGCTGGATACCAATGGTGCGGCAAAGAAAATAAATGCGTCAGGGCCTGGGAACTAGCAGAAGAAAAGGGCTTAAATAATACGCAAGCAGCATTTTCTAATTATTGCAATTAAAAAACCAGCACTGGGCTGGTTTAGTATTTTGACAACACATTGATTTAATTGGTCGGGACGGCAAGATTTGAACTTGCGACCCCTTGCACCCCATGCAAGTACGCTACCAGGCTGCGCTACGCCCCGAACCGGTTGCCACAATTGCGGCAAGGCGTGAATTATAGCGTAAAGCAGCGTGCTTACGAAGCCCCAACGACTCCGAGCAAGGGAGAATTAATCGACTTTTAAGATTGCTGAGATTTCAGCGAGTTCAGCGCGCAGGTTTTGTACATCCACCGCCGAGTCTTGACTCAATGGCGCAGTGCTTAAACCATCCACCAACTCACCTTCAGCGGGCTTATTCTTTTCAGATTTCAAGCGACCTTTTGCATCAAGCAAATTACGAGCACCGCTGATGGTAAAACCATCATCATACAAAAGGGCGCGAATACGGCGAATGAGGAGCACTTCATGGTGCTGGTAGTAACGGCGGTTACCACGACGTTTGACTGGACTTAGTTGGGTGAATTCTTGTTCCCAATAACGCAATACGTGCGGCTTTACCCCGCACAACTCACTTACTTCACCAATTGTGAAATAGCGCTTTGCAGGGATTGGTGGAAGCTCGATATTAAGCGCTTGCTCCGCCATATGTTTCCTCTACCTTGCTTTTTAATTTTTGACTGGCGTGAAAGGTCACAACACGACGCGCTGTAATTGGGATCTCTTCGCCTGTTTTTGGATTGCGACCTGGACGCTCAGATTTCTTACGCAATTCGAAGTTTCCAAAGCCAGAAAGCTTAACAGTATCACCTGTCTCTAAAGCCAAGCGAATCTCTTCGAAAAATGCTTCGACCATATCTTTGGCTTCACGTTTATTCAAACCAACTTGGTCAAATAACATTTCCGCCATATCTGCTTTTGTGAGTGTCATGCCCAATCCTTTACTACCTTCTTGAATTATCGATAAATTTACTATTGATAATGTTTCAGCATCATACAATGATTTAACATTATTTAACAATACTTATGTTTTTTAACAACCACTTTCGCGACTATCTTAATTCCGCACCAAACTTTTTCTGAACAATATCCAGCAAGCTTGACATAACTTTATCTGCATCAGCATCGACCAATGACTTCTGGCTGTCTTGCATCAACACATAGAATGCTAAACTCTTCTGATCTTCTGCAATCCCCTTGCCTCGGTAAACGTCAAACAACCCAATTTCCGTGACAAATTCAACATGTGCACCCTGCATGGCATTTAACAATTCAGACACGGAAATCTTCTCGTCAACCAACACGGCCATATCACGTCGAATTGGCGGGAATTTAGACACTTCCGAATAAATTAGCACTTTGCGCTGTTGTAAGGCCACAAAATCAAGCTCAAACAACACAACGCCTTTTGGCAACTGATAATGCTGTTGCCATTTTGGATGTAACTTCCCAATCCAACCGATTGCTTTACCATCTAGCAAGACTTTTGCGCTTTGGCCTGGATGCAATGCCGGGTGTTCAGCTGCAAGATATTCTGCACGGCCGAATGTTAGATTATCCACAGCGGCTTTCACATCATAGAAATCCACACTGCGGGCCGCTTCACCCCATTGCTCTGGCAATGCATCCCCATAAGCCAGACCTGAAATGCGGGTAGTTTCAGCGTAAGTGTTATTGGCTGCATGATGGTAAGTTGCACCAAGCTCAAAAAGACGCACACGCGTTTGCTGACGATTGAGGTTGTAAACCAACACATCCAGCAAGCCACCCCAAATAGATGAACGCATCACGCTTAAATTACTCGCAATTGGGTTCTTAAGCTTAATTGGATTAGCATTCGCCAACAAATCTCGCTCCCAGCTTTCATCCACAAAGCTATAAGTCACCACCTCTTGGTAATCATTAGCAACAAGAATATCTTGAAAGACATGACGTGCAGCGCGGCCTTCATCATCTGGCAACATGCGCAAATCTGCCACTGGGGCAATTGCAGGAATATTGTCGTAACCATGTAAGCGTGCGATTTCTTCAATCAAATCTTCTTCACGCTCAATATCGAAACGATAGCTTGGCGGTGACACTTCAAATACGCCTGCTTTTAACACATAAGCAAACCCAAGCTGATCAAACAACTTAGCAACCAGGCTTTCTTCTAAGGTAATACCTAAAATTGAATTTAGTTTCACCATGCGTAGCTTAGTTGGTACACGCGCAGGCAATCTGCCATTTACTTCAGTCACAGGGCCCGCTTGACCGCCGCAAATTTCAAGCACTAACGCAGTCGCACGTTCTAGCGCTTGCACAGTTCTGCCGTAATCCACGCCGCGCTCAAAGCGATAAGATGAGTCTGTGCTAATACCAAAACGACGACCTTTGCCTGCAATCGTATCTGGCGTAAAGAATGCGCTTTCTAAGAAAATATCTTGGGTGCTGTCTGAAACCGATGTTGATGCACCGCCCATCACGCCAGCGAATGCAACCGCACCACTGTGATCAGCTATCACTAACATGTCTTTATCTAGCTTCACCGTCTGCTGATTAAGCAAAGCAATCTCTTCACTTTGGCTTGCCCAGCGCACATTAATATCACCAGACAATTTCGCAGCGTCAAACGCATGCATAGGCTGACCAAGTTCAAGCAATACGTAGTTCGTGATGTCAACAATGGCGCTAATACTATGCAAACCGCTACGCTCTAGTCGGCGCACCATCCAAGTAGGTGTTATTGCTTGGGCATTAACACCCTTCACCAAACGACCTGAATAAATCGCGCAAGCTTCTTGATCTGCTACCCTCACAGCTTTGCTATCAGCAATTGTTGATTTTACAGCTTCAGCATTTGGCAACGCCAACTCTGCGCCAGTGAGTGCCGCGACTTCACGCGCAATCCCAACTAGACTTAAACAGTCGCTGCGATTAGGCGTGAGTTTTAGTGTGAATAATTTGTCGTTTAAGCCAAGAAATTCGCGGATATCTTGACCGACAGTAGCATCACCAGGCAGTTCAAGAATGCCAGCACTCTCAGTCGCCAAGCCAAGCTCTTTCTCAGAGCACATCATTCCAAATGACTCAACGCCGCGTACTTTAGCTTGTTTGATTTCAAAACCAGGCAACACCGCACCTACCAAAGCACATGGCGCTTTAATACCAACGCGTGCATTACTCGCACCACATACGATTTGTAAAGGATCAGCCTCGCCAATATTCACTTTAAGCACTTGTAAGCGATCTGCATCAGGATGCTTTTCTGCACTGATGATCTCAGCGACCACCACTTTAGTAAACTCAGCACCAACGCCATCCAACCCTTCAACTTCCAAACCCGCCATGGTTAACAAATGGCTTAATGCATCAGTATCAATCGTCGGGTTGGTGTACTCACGTAACCATTGTTCAGAAAATTGCATATTTATCGCCCAAACTGCTGCAAGAAGCGCAAATCGTTATTAAAGAAATGACGTAAATCATTGACGCCATAGCGGAGCATGGTCAAACGCTCAACGCCTAAACCAAACGCAAAACCACGGTATTTTTCAGCATCAATGCCCACGTGTTTAAACACCTCAGGGTGCACCATGCCACAACCGCCAATCTCAAGCCAACCACCATTCCAGCTCATGTCCATCTCAGCAGATGGCTCAGTGAAAGGGAAGAATGAAGGTCGGAAGCGCACTTGCAAGTCATCTCGCTCAAAGAAGCGCTGTAAGAAGTCTTGCACCACCCCTTTTAAGTTCGCGAAGCTGATATTTTCATCCACCCACAAACCTTCTACTTGATGGAACATAGGGGAATGCGTTGCATCAGAATCCACACGATAAACACGACCTGGCGCGATAATCTTAAGTGGCATATCTGACTTGTTTTTCATCGCATCTTGCATGTAATGCACTTGAACAGGCGAAGTATGCGTACGAAGCACATAATCTAAACTGCCATCTGCCGCATCCACATAAAATGTATCGTGCATGGCACGTGCTGGATGGTTATCAGGAATATTAAGCGCTGTAAAATTATAAAAGTCCGACTCGATTTCAGGGCCTTCAGCCACATCAAAACCAATCGAATGAAAGAGAGATTCAACACGCGCAAGCGTTAAAGAAACTGGATGCAATCCACCCTTACCTTGACCTCGTGCTGGCAAAGTCACATCTAATGATTCGCCTGCGAGTTGCTTTTCTTGTTCAGCCAGCAAAATCGCATCACGGCGCGCTTTGAGCGAGGCTTCAACGGCTTGTTTCACCACATTAATTGCAGCGCCAGCAGCAGGACGCTCTTCATTGCTTAACTTGCCCAAGCCCTTCATGGCTTCGGTCAAGGAACCAGATTTACCAAGATATTTAGCCTTGGCTTGTTCTAAATCGTTGATATTGCCGCAAGCGGCAAAGTCGCTTTCAGCTTCGGGGATCAAGGATTCTAATGAGGTATTTTGCATATTGTTAGACCGACATAAAGGTTATCAAAGTCAATACTCTCGCCACGCTTGGCAGAGATTAAATAAAAAAAGGAGGCCAGAAGCCTCCTTTTTTTGACCACCCTAACTAAGCTGTGAGGCCAGCTTTTGCTAATTCAACGAATTTTGCAAATGCTGGTTTATCAAACACTGCTAAGTCAGCTAATACTTTACGATCCACTTCAATCGCGGCTTTCTTCAAACCATTCATGAAACGGCTGTATGTCAAACCACATTCACGTGAACCAGCGTTGATACGCGCGATCCACAATGTACGGAATTGACGTTTCTTTTGACGACGGTCACGATAAGCGTATTGACCAGCTTTCATTACCGCTTGCTTGGCAACACGGTAAACGTTTTTACGACGACCGCGGTAACCCTTGGCAGCGTTTAAAACTTTTTTGTGACGAGCGCGAGCTATGACACCACGTTTGACTCTAGGCATAATCTATCTCCTTATTGTGTTGGCATCATTGCGCGGACGCGCTTGACATCAGTTGGGGAAATGATCGCCGTGCCGCGTAGTTTACGCTTTTGCTTGGTGGTCTTCTTAGTCAGGATATGACGAAGGTGCGAATGAGTACGCTTTACCTTGCCATTACCTAAGAACTTAAAGCGCTTTTTGGCGCTGCTCTTGGTCTTCATTTTTGGCATTTTTTTCTCCTAAAGGAACATTAAAAAGAGCGTTCGGGCATGCCTTTGGCCGCGACGCTACAGCTTGGTACTACTTCATTAAAATTCACTTACGTGAATTTGTATTCTTTAAAGCTAAACCTATTTAGCCTTTTTAAGCGGTGACAACACCATCACCATTTGTCGGCCTTCCATCTTAGGGAACTGCTCTACCACTGCATATTCTTTCAAATCTGCTTCAACACGCTTCAACAATGCCAAGCCGAGTTCTTGATGCGTAATTTCACGACCTCTAAATCGCAAAGTAATCTTTGCTTTATCGCCGTCTTGAATAAACTTAATAATATTCCGCACTTTGATGTTGTAATCACCATCATCCGTACCCGGGCGGAATTTAATTTCTTTAACCTGAACCTGCTTTTGCTTAAGACGAGCTTCGTGCTGACGTTTGCTTTCGGCGTACTTAAACTTACCGTAATCCATCAAACGACACACTGGCGGGCTTGCTTGCGGTGCGATTTCTACCAAATCGATATCAATCTCTTCCGCTTTAGCGAGCGCTTCACTCAGTGAAACAATACCGAGCGGCTCATTATCCACGCCTACCAAACGAATCTCTTGTGCTGTTATATCACCGTTGATTCTTACTTCTTTGTCTTGAGCTATCGCAAATTCTCCAAAATTTTCGCGCTCTATTGAGCGTCTTTATAAAATACTAAGCCGCGCTACCTTTAGCTTTGACCTCACCTAGCAAGAGCTCTATAAACGCTTGCACTGGCATAGAACCTAGGTCTTCGCCTTTTCTGGTACGCACGGCCACTTGTCCGCTTTGCATTTCTCGCTCACCTGCCACAAGCAAATAAGGCAATTTCTGCAAGCTATGTTCTCGTATTTTATAGGTAATCTTCTCATTTCTCAAGTCCGACGCAACTCTAAAGCCATTTTTCTTGAGTTCCGCAACAACTTGTGTCACATAATCAGCCTGCGCATCCGAAATATTGAGCACCATGGCTTGCACTGGTGCGAGCCAAACAGGCATAGCGCCTGCATAGTTTTCAATCAAGATACCAATAAAGCGCTCCATAGAACCAACAATAGCGCGGTGCAACATGACAGGATGTTTGCGTGAGTTATCCTCAGCGACATATTCAGCCCCCAAACGGACTGGCAAGTTAAAGTCTAGTTGAATAGTACCGACTTGCCATAAACGACCAAGGCTATCTTTTAATGTAAATTCGATTTTCGGACCATAAAAAGCGCCCTCACCTGGCTGCAAATCAAACGCCAAGTTATTTTGCGTCAATGCAGAAGCCAAGGCTTGCTCGGCTTGATCCCAAGTTTCATCTGAGCCCACACGCTTTTCAGGCCGAGTGGATAACTTGACCAACACATCGCTGAAACCAAAGTCACCATACACCTTGTAAAGCATTTGAATAAAAGTTGCGACCTCTTCTTCAATTTGGCTTTCCATACAGAAAATATGCGCATCATCCTGCGTAAAACCACGCACGCGCATCAAGCCGTGCAATGATCCTGAAGGCTCATTACGATGACATGAGCCAAATTCAGCTAATCGCAAAGGCAAATCACGGTAGCTATGTAATCCGCTATTAAAGATTTGTACATGGCCAGGACAATTCATCGGCTTCACTGCGTAATCGCGATTTTCAGAATGCGTAGTGAACATATTGTCACGGTAATTTTCCCAGTGCCCTGACTTCTCCCATAGGGTTCTATCCATAATCGTTGGTGTGCGCACTTCTTGATAGCCATACTCCACAAACTTCGCACGCATGTATTGCTCAATCTCTTGCCAGAGCGACCAGCCACGCGGGTGCCAGAACACCATACCTGGACCATCTTCTTGCATATGGAAATAATCTAACTGTTTACCAAGCTTACGATGGTCACGCTTTTCTGCTTCTTCCAATTGGAATAAATAAGCATCCAAATCTTCTTTTTTAGCCCAAGCGGTACCGTAAACGCGTTGCAACATTTCGTTGTTTGAATCACCACGCCAATAAGCGCCAGCAAGCTTCATTAATTTAAACGCCTTTAACTTGCCTGTTGAAGGCACGTGTGGGCCACGACAAAGGTCAGTAAAGCCGCCTTCCGTATAGAGTGAAACATCTTGGTCAGCAGGAATTGACTCAATAATTTCTGCTTTGTAATGCTCATTAATGGATTTGAAATAAGCCACAGCCTCGTCACGAAGCAATACCTTGCGAGTAACTTGCTCATCTTTTTTGGCCAATTCAGCCATTTTCTTTTCGATGGCGATTAAATCTTCTGGCGTGAATGGGCGTTTATAAGAAAAATCATAATAAAAGCCATTATCAATCACCGGGCCAATAGTCACTTGCGCATCAGGAAATAGTTCTTTTACTGCATAAGCTAATAAGTGCGCAGTTGAATGGCGGATAATATCTACACCTTCCGCATCACGCTCAGTAATGATGGCAAGATCCGCATTCTGTTCAATCAAATATGACGTATCGACCAAATTGCCATTTACCTTGCCGGCTAAAGCGGCACGCGCCAAACCAGCACCAATGCTTGCAGCAACATCAGCAACTGTTACAGAATTTTCAAAGCTACGCTCTGAGCCATCAGGCAATCGAATAATAGGCATATTTTTGGACCAATTAAGAATGAAAAAAGCCGTAAAACGGCTTTATGAAATTTGGGTCATATTTTGTCATAGTTAGCCAGATCTTTCAAGGACATAGCCTTACTATCGACCAATAAAAAAG
>Ga0214164_1000811_pt1 | contig 19416 bp, 24 predicted proteins | sample TroBogepilimnion_13_FD_153003 | JGI IMG/M metagenome (GOLD analysis project Ga0214164, IMG submission 153003) | Freshwater microbial communities from Trout Bog Lake, WI - Practice 03JUN2009 epilimnion v4 | ecosystem: Environmental > Aquatic > Freshwater > Lake > Epilimnion/Euphotic zone ...
CAACTTTTTCAACTTTTACAACGGCCGTTGGTGGTGGCGGTGGCGCTTCTAGAGATGGCGGTGGATCTGGAGCCAACGGAGGTTCAGGTGGTGGAGGCGGTGGCGGTAATACTGGCGCTGGCACAGGAACATCAGGACAAGGAAACAATGGTGGTGCAGGATATGCCGGATTTATTGATTCGGCCGGTGGTGGTGGCGGTGGCGCAAACAACGCCGGCGCAAACGGATCAACTTATCACGGTGGTGTAGGTGGTGATGGATATTCAACATCAATTGTAACTGGAGGCACATTATTCATTGGCGCTGCTGGTGGCGGTGGCGGAACAACACAAACAGCACCATCTGGAGTTCCGGCTGCTGGCGGACAAGGCGGAGGAGGTTTTGGTGCTGCTACAGGTAATGGAGTAAACGCAACAGTTAATACAGGCAGCGGTGGCGGTGGCGGAGGTCAATCCGGATCCGGCGCAGGCGGTGGCGGAGGCAATGGCGCAAGTGGTGCTGTCTACATCATTTACAAATCTTCTACACAAATTGGCTCTGGTGGAAATGTAACAAATTATGTTGCAAACGCTAATACATATTGGGTACATACATTTACAACTAGTGGAACATATACGGCATAAGAGGAAATAAATGAGTCATTTTGCAAAAGTTGTTAATGGAAAAGTAACACAAGTTATTGTTGCTGAACCTGAATTTTTTAAAACATTTATAGATTCAAGTCCTGGTGCTTGGATTCAAACTTCTTATAATACCAGAGGTAATGTACATTATGGTTCTGACGGACAACCTGATGGTGGTGTTGCTCTTAGAGCAAATTATGCAGGAATTGATTATGTGTATGATTCTACGCATGATGTATTTTATGCACCACAACCTTATCCTTCATGGACTTTAAATCAAACTAGTTGGATGTGGGACTCTCCAGTTCCTTATCCGACCGATGGTGAAAGATATGAGTGGGAAGAATCTACAACCTCTTGGATAAAAGTATCATAAATAGATAGTCCATAAAAAAAGGAGAAATATAATGGCATTACAAGTAAATTTATCTTCAACACAATTTGGTGTACCAGCAACAGAAGCTTATGTAAAAGTAATGAACTTCAATGGCGATAAAAGTCATATGATGGTCATGACAGCTACATATTATAATGCTGATGCAGCTACTTCTGGTGCAAGACCTCTTGACCAAAAACCATATCAAATTACGATTGGTCAAGTGAATGGCGCTTCAACCAATGTAATGTCTGGTATCTACAACACTTTAAAAACTTTACCAGATTTTTCTGGTGCTATTGACGTTTAATTAGGAGAAAATAATGGCTTTATTGAATACTGTTGATACTGAATTTGGCGTAACCGCTTCTTACTGGAACATTGGTGCCGTACAAGAAGATTTTAAAGGTCGTGGCACACAAGTAACCATGTACGGTTATTCTGATCAAGCTGCTCGTTTGGCAGAAAAACAACCACTTTCAGCCGCTCAAGTTACTTTAGCTGGTGCTGACTATGTTGCTGGTGCTGACCGTGCTACTCTTTATAGTATTATTAAACAACGACCAGAATTTGCTGGTGCTTCGGATTGTTAATTTAAAACAATTTTTTAATTAAAACAGGAGCTTAGACTCCTGTTTTTTGTTTCCACACAAAGTATAAATACCTCCATCATAGGAGATTACAATGGCGGCAGTTACTTCCAGACAACAATTTAAAGATTATTGCTTACGCAGACTAGGCGCACCAGTAATTGAAATTAACGTAGATGATGACCAAGTGGAAGACCGTGTAGATGATGCAATTCAATACTGGCAGGACTATCATTATGATGGTGTTCAAAAATTCTATTATATCAAGGCAATCCAACAACAAGACATAAACAATATGTATTTGGATTTGACGGATGCTACAGATAATGCCAATGGTGCTCTACAAATTCTTGGCGTTACCAGAATATTTCCACTTTCAGATTCTCAGGCAAGCATTAATATGTTTGACCTTAGATATCAATTACGCCTAAACGAACTCTACGACTTTACTTCCGCATCATACATCAACTATACCTTGACGATGCAACACTTACGTTCATTAGAACTGTTGTTTACTGGTGAAGTTCCTATTCGTTTTAATCGACATATGCAAAGACTTTATATTGATTGGGCCTGGGGAGCTTCAGAGTGTCCCGTAGGTCAGACTGTTATTGCCGAATGTTATGCCAATATTAATCCAGATATTTACCCAAAAGTATGGGAAGACCGCTGGTTAAAAGAATATGCTACACAACTCATTAAAAGGACTTGGGGTAATAACTTAATGAAGTTTAATGGACTTCAGTTGCCAGGCGGGGTAACATTAAATGGCGATAAAATTTATGAAGAAGCTGTGGCTGAAATTCAAAGACTTGAGCAAGAGATTCAAGACAAGTACGAGCTCCCCGCAGAATTTATGCTCAATTAGAACTCAGTAGGTAGTTAAATGTCCTTTTTATATAAATAAAATAAAAAGGAGGATTTATGAAAGTTTATTGTATAGAAAATAAATTGAACGGTAAAAAATATATTGGTATAACAAAAGGTACCATAGAAAGAAGATTTAAACAACATAAACAATTAGCAAAAAATGTTAGTAAAGAAAACCAACATTTACACGATGCTTTAATTAAATATGGATTTAAAAATTTTATTATTTACCAACAAGATGAAGCGGAATCAATTGCTGAGTTATATGAAAAAGAAAAGTATTGGATTAAAACATTAGATACCAAAAAAAATGGTTATAATGAAACTGATGGTGGTGAAGGTTCTCACGGTAGAGTTTTATCGGAAGAAACAAAACAAAAGATTAGGGTTGCAGCAATAAAAAGATTTGAAGATGTTGAACAAAGAAACCACTTATCTAAAAAAAGTAAAGAATGGTTGGCTCAACTAAGTAAAGAAGATAAAGAAATGATATCTAAAAAAATATCCATTTCTAATATGGGCAACCAAAGAGCCAAAGGTAAACATTGGACTTTATCGGATGAAGCAAAAAAGAATATTGGTAATGCTAAAAGTAAAACTTGGTTAATAACATATCCTAACGGTAAAATAGAAACAATAAAAAACATGAGAGAATTTTGTAGGAATAATGGTCTAGACCAAGGTGCTTTGATTAATGTATCTCGTGGTAAAAATAAACACCATAAAGGATATATCTGCCAAAAGGTAAATAATTAACATGGGTATTAACCAATACTTTAACAATTACGGTAAATCGGCACAACCAGAACAAAGGGTCATAGAAGATTTAATCGTAGAATCCATAAAAATTATGGGTTTTGAGGCGTATTATCTTCCAAATGATAATGATTCTGCTCGTGATTTAATCTATGGTGAAGATCCGGTTAAAAAATTTGGATCTGCTTTTCCATTAGAGATGTATCTTTCCTCTGATCCAACAGATTATATTGGTCAACGAGATGTATTCAGTAAGTTTGGACTTGAAATTAAAGATGATGTAAATGTTATGGTATCTCGTAGATCATTTCAAGAACGAGTACCACAAAATACATTTACAAGACCAAGAGAAGGTGATTTAGTTTATGTTCCATTTTTAAATGGTGTTGGTGAATTGTTTGAAATTAAATTTACAGAACACAATAAAGATTTTAATATGTTGGGTAAAAAATACCCATACTTTTATGAACTTGTGTTAGAGAAATTCAAATACTCACAAGAATTTATTGCTACTGGTATTGATGAAATTGATTCTGTTGTTACAAATAATGCTTATACATTAAGTTTAAATCTTGGTTCTGGTACAGGACTTTATGCAATTAAAGAAACTGTGTTTCAATCACCAGACGGCACATCAGCAAACGCTACTGTTGTGGCAATTGTACAATCATTTAAACCTGCATCAAATACATTAACAGTAACTAATATTGCCGGTGAATTTATTGATACTGAAATAATTATTGGTGAAACCAGTAATGCACAATACACACTATCAACATTTGATCCATTAGATCCTGCCACATTCTCTGAGAAATACGATAACAAAGCCATATCAAATAGTGCAGATGCAATTATTGATTTCTCTGAAACTAATCCGTTTGGTACCATATAATGTCTACACCAACATACAATAGAATCATTCGTAAACTTGTAGTAGGTTTTGGTAATCTATTCAACGATATTACTTTGGTTCGTTACAATCCAGATTTGTCTGAAGCACAAAGAATGCTTGTGCCAATTGTTTATGCAGCCAAAGAAATGTATGTTAAACGTCTTGAAGATGATCCTAATTTAGACAAAAAAGTTCAGATGACATTACCTAAAATGTCTTTTGAAATGATGGGTATGACATATGATGCCAGCAGAAAACAAAATACGAATATAAAAGGGTTTGCACAAACTAGTTCTGGTGTTGTATCACAATATAATCCTGTACCATATAATTTTGATTTTAATCTTTACATTTATGTAAGAAACATTGAAGATGGTACACAAATTATAGAACACATTCTTCCATTTTTTGCACCAGATTATACAATCAAATTAAATTTAGTACCAGAAATGGGAATTGTTAAAGAAATTCCTATTGTTTTAAATTCAGCCAATCAAGAAATTGAATACGAAGGTGATGCACACACAGTAGAAACTCGTATGATTATTTGGACTTTAAACTTTACAGTTAAAGGTTTTGTTTATGGTGCTATCAGTTCTGCTGGATTAATTAAAACTTCTATTACAAATATATTTAACGAAATTACTCCAGCAGATACCGTTTTGTTCAACATGACAACTCCAGGTATTGGCACATATCAAATTGGCGAATTAGTTTATCAAGGTTATTCTTTAAACACAGCAACTGCTAGCGGTAAAGTAATTTATTGGACAAATAATACCTTAACATTGACAAATATTAATGGTAATTTTGTATCAAATCTTCCTATTGTTGGCGCAATATCAAATTCAAATTATGTGTTTAACTCTTATCAAGTTCAGCCTTTAGAGTATGCACAGATTGTGACTAAACCAAACCCATTAACGGCAAATGCCACCAGTTCATATTTGTACAATACTACAATTACTGAAACTGGTAATTCTGGTATAGGTGTAATTCCTCCATCAGCACATAGTTTGTTGTTTAATGGTTCAAATTATTTGACATTAAATCCAGGATTTATATTTGACCAATCACCATTAACTATTGAAACTTGGTTCTATCCAACACAAAATGTTTCAGGTTCAACATTGATTGGTACAACTAATGGTTATGGTTTAGATGCGTACTTTACAGATAACAACACACTCGATGTTGCTTTCTATGGTGATGGTAACAATCACGCATGGACATTGAAAAACTCTGGCACAATAACAACCAACACATGGCATCATATTGCAATCACAAGAGATAATGCATATAACATGACTGTATTCTTAGATGGCGTCAGAGCAAATTCTGGTGTTCAATCTGTTTCTGTAAACTACACAGGTGATAGTTACACAATTGGCCAAGGATTTGTTGGTTACTTAAGCAATATGAGAGTTGTAATTGGTAGTAATGTATACGATCCAACACAAACTACAATTACTGTTCCAACATCTACTCTATCCACAGTACTAAATACTCAATACTTGATGTTAGGTAATAGTCCTACAATTGATACTTCAGGCAACCAAATAATTACTAATCATAATAATGTAACAGCGAATACACCAGCACCATTTTAAACTATGAACAATTTTGATAAAAGTATGGAACAAATTTTTGATGTGACTCCAAAAGAAGTTACAGAAACAAAAGAAACCAAAAATTTACCTGTCGTTAAATCTGAAAATTCTGAAGAAGAATTGCAACAAGATTTAATTGATGCTTACCAGCAATCAAAAGAAAATCTTCAAGGTTTAATTGACCAAGGTAAAGAAGCCATGGATGAAATTTTAACCATTGCTAAAGCCGGCCAACACCCAAGAGCATTTGAAGTTTATGGTACCATATTAAAAAACATGGTAGATGCAAACAAAGAACTTTTAAATATGCAAAAACAAATGCGTGATATGTCTGGCATGAAAGATAAATCATCTGGTAGTACCAATATTGACAAAGCTATTTTTGTTGGTAGTACGGCAGAATTGGCAAAACTAATTAAAGATGGCAACAAAAAATAAAGAATCCTACCGTGATAACCCCCTACTCAAAAGAGTAGGCGTTCAGGTTAAATTTACCGAGGAACAGGTAGAAGAATACATTAAGTGCGCAAAAGATCCAATTTATTTTGCCAAATACATTAAGATTATTACACTCGATGAAGGTGTAACTGATTTTAAAATGTATGACTTTCAAGAGGACATGATTAGAACGTTTAATAATAATCGTTTTACAATCATGAAATGTCCTCGTCAGGTTGGTAAAACCACTACAACAGTTGCTTACCTTCTTTGGACTATTTTATTTCAAGATTCACAGACTGTTGCCGTTCTTGCTAACCGAGGTGAAACTGCTCGTGCCATTCTTGGCAAACTTCAGTTAGCATATGAAAATCTACCTATGTGGTTACAACAAGGTGTGATTGAATGGAACAAAGGTCGTGTAGAATTAGAAAATGGTTCTGTGATTGTTGCTTCTTCTACATCATCTTCAGCGGCTCGTTCTGGTTCGTATAACATTGTTTTCTTAGACGAGTTTGCTTTCGTACCAGCAAACATAGCCACAGATTTTTTTACTTCAGTTTATCCAGTTATTACTGCTGGTACTAAAACTAAGATTATTATTGTTTCTACTCCTAATGGTATGAATTTGTTCTATAAGATTTGGACAGATGCTATTAATAAGAAAAACAACTATGTGCCTTTTGAAGTTCATTGGTCTATGGTACCAGGTCGTGATGAAGAATGGAAAGAAGAAACTATTCGTAACACCTCTGAACATCAGTTCCGGCAAGAGTTTGAAACTGAGTTTTTAGGTTCTACGAATACTTTGATTTCTGGTACCAAGTTACAACAATTGGTTTATCAAGAGCCAATTGCCGACTTTGATATGATGAAAATCTATGAACAACCATTTAAAGGTAATGATGAAACTACCAAAGACCACATGTATATGATTGTGGTTGATGTGTCAGAAGGTCGAAATTTGGATGCTCAGGCATTTTCTGTAATAGATATTTCTACTACCCCTTACAAACAAGTGGCCAGTTATCGTAGCACTTCAATCTCGGCTATGTTGTTTCCAACAGTTATCTACAATGCCGCTAGATTATATAATGATGCCTATATTCTAATTGAAATCAATACAAATCCTACGGTGGCAGACATTATACACCAAGATTTGGAATATGAAAATCTATTAAAAATATTTACAGGTAACAAAAAACCTCAACAACTATCGTCAGGTTTTGGTCGTGGAGTTCAGTTAGGTTTAAAAATGTCGGTTGCCGTAAAACGAATTGGTTGTTCAAATCTTAAAACTTTAGTTGAAGGTAATAAACTAATATTAAACGATTTTGATACCATTTCAGAGTTGACCACTTTTGTGGCCGACAAAACATCATTTAAGGCAGACGATGGCCATAATGATGACTTAGTTATGGGTTTAGTCATGTTTGCATGGGTTACAGGTCAGAAATACTTTAAAGACATTGTAAACCACGACATTCGCAAACAAATCCAATTGGAGAATTTAAACCAAGTGGATGAAGAAACACTACCGGCTCCTATTATCGAAACTGGTTTAGAAAGACCAGGGTTAGAAGTTGTAGATGGCGATGTATGGGAAGTTGCTGATGGTGGTGAAGTTTATTCCGGTTTTATAAGAGATACGCTTAAAAATCTCTAAATATGACCTATCATAAATATTCGTATGGTATCTTAACTGCCAAATAAATCATAATATCAAGGAGATAACAAATGGCATTTCAAATCTCTCCAGGCGTAAATGTTTCCGAAATCGACTTAACTACAGTCGTTCCATCGGTTCTAACTACGGCCGGTGCTTTTGCTGGAGGCTTCGTATGGGGCCCAGCAAATAAAATCATTAACGTTGATAGCGAAATTACTCTAGCAAAATACTTTGGTAATCCAGACTCCAACACATATACTTCATTTTTTACCGCAGCTTCTTTCTTAGCTTATGGTAATAATTTACAAGTAGTTCGTGCTGCTAACACATATGCTTACAACGCATCTTCAAATACCAGCCCTATTACTGGTGCAGTAATTAGTACTGTTCAAATTCAAAATAAAGATGTATTCCAAGCACAATACTTAAACAATCTTACCAATGGTAATGCCTATGGTCCTGTTGTTGCTCGTTATCCAGGTGCTTTAGGTAACTCATTAACTGTTTCAATTTTAGACGCTGGTCTTGCTAGTCAGTTTGCTTCTTGGAACGTAAACGGAGTTGGAGTTTCTTCTTTGTTTACTGCCGCTCCAGGTACTTCATCACAAGCCGCAGCACTCGGTGCCGCCAATGATGAAATTCATATGGTTGTAGTTGATACTGGTGGTTTATTCACAGGATCTAAAAATACAGTTCTTGAAGTATTCCCATTTATGTCTAAAGGTGCTGATGCCAAAGATTCATTAGGCAATTCAAATTATTACAAAAATTACATTTTTAATAATTCTAAGTACATTTATTTAATTGATCCTCCACAGTATGCAAATACTTCATCTACATGGGGTAAACCTTTAGCAAATACAAATTTTGCCGTATTAGGAAATAACATTAATACTGGTCCTAACTATGTAACTCTTGGTAACGGAGCTGATGCTACCGTAACTGATGCAGATTTGACAAGTGCATATTCATTGTTTACCAATGGAGAATTTGTAGACGTTTCTTTGGTAATGACTGGTGGTGCTAGTACTACTGTTCAACAATATGTAATTGATAATATTGCTAACTCTCGTAAAGATTGTTTGGCATTTGTATCGCCTCCTTCTTCTGCTGTTATCAATCAAGCAGGCAATGAAGTTGCAAATATCACTACATGGAACACTTCATTAGCTCGTTCAACATCTTATGCTGTTGCTGATTGTGGTTGGAAATATCAATTTGACAAATACAATAACGTATATCGTTGGGTACCATTAAATGGTGACATTGCTGGTCTGTGTGTAAATACAGATTCAGTTCGTGATCCTTGGTTCTCACCTGCTGGTTTCAACCGTGGTAACGTTAAGAATGTTGTTAGATTGGCATGGAGTCCAAACAAAACACAACGTGATACATTGTATGCCGCTGGTATTAATCCAGTAGTTACCTTCCCAAGTAATGGTACTGTATTGTACGGAGATAAAACATTACAATCTAAACCTTCTGCTTTTGATCGTATCAATGTTCGTAGATTGTTTATTGTGTTGGAGAAAGCTATTGCTCAGGCTGCCAAGTATTCATTGTTTGAATTTAATGATGCTTTTACACAAGCACAGTTTGTTGCTTTAGTAACTCCGTTCCTAAGAGACGTACAAGGTCGCCGTGGTATCTATGACTTTAAAGTAGTTTGTGATTCTACAAACAACACTCCACAAGTTGTTGATGCTAACCAGTTTGTTGGTGACATTTACATCAAGCCTGCTCGCTCTATTAACTTTATCCAGTTGAATTTTGTTGCTGTAAGAACTGGTGTTAGTTTTAGCGAAGTCGTTGGACAGTTCTAATAAATAACTAACGATATAGGAGATAAACAATGCCATTCAATGTAACAGAATTTAGAGCGAATATGATTGGTGACGGAGCCCGTCCCAATCTATTTGAAGTCACGTTAACCTTCCCAACCGTTGCTAGCAATAGTACCGCTGCTGGTCAAAAAGTAACATTTATGGCCAAAACAGCACAATTACCAGGTTCAACTGTAGGTCAAGTGCCTTTGTATTATTTTGGTCGTGAACTGAAGTTTGCTGGTAATCGTACATTTGCTGATTGGACATTACAAATTCTTAATGACGAAGATTTCACAATTCGTAACTCATTAGAATCTTGGATGAATGCCATCAACAGTCATACAACCAACGTAAGAAATAGTGCGGCTTCTGGCCCATCTGGTTATTCCGTTGATGCAGTAGTTACACAATATGGAAAAACTGGTAACGCATTAAAGACTTATAAGTTTGTTGGTTTATTCCCACTTGATTTAGGTGCAATTGACCTAGATTGGGGATCAAATGACAGTATCGAAGAATATAGTGTAACATTTGCCTACCAATGGTGGGAAGCTGTTACAACAAACTAATATATACTATTTTACAAGGAGGGCTTTGGCTCTCCTTAACATGTTTTTTTGAATTGGATTAAGATACAATGGCAAACAAATTCTCTCTTTTCGGTTTTACGATTGCTCGTGCTAAGGACGAAGAAGAACAGGTAGCACAACAATCATTCTCTCCACCATCAAATGACGATGGTGCTCTTACCATTACCTCTGCGGCCTATTATGGCACATATGTTGACCTTGATGGTACCGCCAAAAATGACGTAGAACTTATCTCTCGTTACCGGGAAATGGCAATGCAACCAGAAATTGAATCAGCCATTGACGATATCGTTGGTGAAGCAATCTGTGAAGATGATGATGGTAACACAATCAAACTGGTATTAGACAATCTAGAACAACCAGAAAAAATTAAAAACGCCATTAAAAAAGAATTTGATACCATCATTCGGTTATTAAATTACAAGAGTATGGCACAAGATTTGTTCCGTAGATACTATGTTGATGGTCGTTTATTCTTCCACATTATCATCGACCACGAATCACCAAATTCTGGTATCAAAGAACTCCGTTATATCGATCCACGCAAACTCCGTAAAATTCGTGAAATCAAAAAACAAAAGGATGAGCGTACTGGTGTGGATGTAATGAATGTGGTAAATGAATATTACATTTATAATGACAAGGTGACTACAGGATCGTCACAAAACTTTGGACCAGTAGGTGTACGAATCACAACAGATTCCATCATCTCCGTGGTTTCTGGACTGATGGACAGTCGCCGTGCAGTAGTGTTGTCTTACTTACACAAAGCAATTAAGCCACTTAACCAATTAAGGATGATTGAAGATGCCACAGTCATTTATCGTATCAGTCGTGCTCCTGAACGCCGTATTTTTTATATTGACGTGGGTAACCTTCCGAAGTTAAAGGCAGAACAGTACCTCCGTGATATCATGGTCAAATATAAGAACAAACTGGTATACGATTCAAATACCGGTGAAGTTCGTGATGACCGTAAACACCTTTCTATGTTAGAGGATTTCTGGTTGCCACGCCGTGAAGGTGGAAAAGGTACAGAAATTTCTACATTACCTGGTGGTCAAAATCTAGGTGAGTTGGAAGATGTAAAGTATTTTGAAAAGAAACTCTACAAGTCTTTAAATGTTCCAATCTCTCGTTTGAATCCAGAATCTTCTGGTTTCTCTTTAGGCCGTTCAACCGAAGTTACCCGTGATGAGATTAAGTTCTCTCGGTTTGTGGAAAAACTCCGTAGTAAATTTACCGATATGTTTGACCAAGCACTCCGTGTGCAATGTGTTCTTAAAGGTATTTGTACAAATGAAGAATGGAAGTATTTCCAAGATGATATTCACTATGACTTCATTCGTGACAACAACTTTACTGAATTAAAAGAAGCAGAATTAATGACCAACCGGTTACAGTTGTTAAGTGCGGTGGATGCTTATACAGGTCGTTATTTCTCTCAATCTTGGATTCAACGTAATGTTCTCCGTTTAACAGACGATGAAATTAAAGAAATGCAAACTGAGATGGACGAAGAAAAAGAAGCTGGACTTGGTTTACCAGTTGGAGTAATGAATGATGTGGCACAACAACAGATGATGTCACAAGTACCAAGCCAACCTGGTAATCCATTGGATCAAGAACACGAAGCTGAAATGGCTCAGCGAGCAGCCAAAAAAACGAATGATTAAGCGTTTATTATAAATATTTTGAGGAGAAACAAATGGATACAAGACAAATCATAGACTATGCAATGGATGATAATGGTGTAGAATTTAGAAATGCACTATATGCTTCCATTCACGATAAAGTAACTGCTCATATTGAAGCAGCTAAACAAGCGGTAGCACAAAATTTCTTCCGTAGTGAAGAAGAATCCGATTCGGATGAAAACGCTTAAGCAGGTAATTGCCGAAGCAAAAAGATCCAGTCAAAAGACTATGGATCCTCCTGCCGTTTTGATTATGAAACGAAAGTCTGTTAGGCAATTTCCTAACGGACAAAGAGTCGCTTTGTACTATGTGGATAAGATCGATAAATATGTAACAGTACCATATGAAGCAATGCAATGGTCCACATCTGTACCAGAAGAATTTAAATAGGATAAAGAATGTCCAACATTTATACATACGAAGTATTAAAAGATACAACACAAAAAGCCGTTATTAAATTAACTGCTAATTTTGACGGTTCTGGTCAAGAGTATAATGTTGCTCGTATTCAAGCTAATACTTTGTATGGTGCTTTAGACGCTAACAATAATTTATTAGTAACAGGCAACACAGCAAAGCCATTTTATAATATAACCATTTCAAGAATTGGTTACAATATTGCTTCTCAACAAAAAGGTTATGTTGAGTTGTTTTGGAATGCAGCAAATACTGCCAATATTGTTCCAATCTTTAACATGGATTTGTGTGGTCAATATTCAGAAGAACAAGGCATGGTTACAATTAGAAACAATGCCGTAGGTGCTACAGGTGATATTGGTGTACAAACTTTTGGTTTGGTTGCAAATTGTGCTTACACATTAATTGTAGAGCTTCGTAAAGATAACGCAATGTATCAGCGTGGTCAATTTAATGATCCTGCTGCATTTAATGCTCCACCTTATAACTTGAACCCATAATATGTCAAATAAATTTACATACCAAGTCCTAAGAGACACACAAACTGATGCCATTATTAAATTGACTGGCGTATTTGATGGCGTATCAGGATCAGAATTAAACGTTGCTCGCATTCAAGCCAATAGTTTGTTTGGTGCTTTGGCAACTAATAATTACTTGGTAGCAAACTCACAAGGTGGTTCTGCTAATACACCATTGTCATACTACGATTTACAGTTAACTGGCGTAAAATATTACGTTAACTTTCCAACATCAAATGTTGGTGGTGTCGAATTGTTTTGGTCAGGCAACAACACAGGCACAGCTGCATTAGCATATGCCAACTCATCAACCATTTTTCATCTAAACTTACAAGGTGAGTTTGGACTAGGCGAGCAGTTACCATCTATTTTAAATAATTCTGGTGACGGTGTTCATGCAAACACAGTTGGTAACGGAGACATTGGTATTCAAACAACAGGCGGTACTGCAAATAGTGCATACACTTTAATTATCACTTTGCGTAAGAACAATGCTATGTACCAACGTGGTCAGTTCAACGATCCAGCAGCGTTCAACTACAAGCCATACAATTTGGTACCGTAATGAATGTTTTTATTTCAAATCTTTTATCCGACAGGTTAATAGAGGCGAAAAAGGATTTAGACGAAATATTAGAAACTATCATCTACGATAAGTTAGATGAAAAGAAGCAAGAGATTGCTTCTCAAATGTTTGGCGATGCCATACCAGAATTGGTATTTGAAGGTAACAAGAAGTCAAATGTATTAAAGATGGGACGAACCAAAGTAATTCGTGTTCGTGTCCGTAAAGGTAAGATACAACGCCGTAAGAAATTTTCGGCAGTTAAAGGTTATACAATTCGTGCTGGTAAATTAGTACGAATGATGCCGGCAGAACGTAGGCATCGTAAGATAGGGGCCAGAAGGTCAAAGTTTAAAAGACGTGCTAAATTGAGAACGTCAATAAGAAAAAGAAAAATATCGTTAAGAAAACGAAGGGCAATAGGATTATGAAACTTATTAAAGAAATTCACGAAACGGTAAATTATATTACTGAAGGCAACGATGGTAAAAAAGAACTTTACATCGAAGGTCCTTTTTTGGTTTCCGAAAAGAAAAATAAGAACGGCCGCCTATACGAATACAATACGATGAAAAAAGAAGTTCATCGTTATACAGAAGAATATATTAATAAAAACCGTGCCTTTGGTGAATTGGGTCATCCTGAAACACCAACTATTAATCTAGACCGTGTATCACATATGATTGTAGGTTTGAGAGAAGATGGTACACAATGGATTGGTAAAGCAAAAATTCTTGATACACCTATGGGTCAAATCGCCAAAAGCCTTATTGAAGGTGGCGCCCAATTAGGTGTTTCATCAAGAGGTATGGGTTCATTGAAAAACGTTAACGGTGTTAATGTTGTTCAGAACGATTTTTATCTAGCCACAGCGGCAGATATTGTAGCAGACCCTTCCGCCCCAGGTGCTTTTGTGCAGGGCATTATGGAAGGTAAAGAATGGATGTTAGTCAATGGTGTTTGGACAGAACAGGATCACTCTCAGGCAATCCAACAGATTCGCCATGCTTCACGCAAAGAGATTGAGGAAGTTAGTCTACACATTTTTGAGAACTTCATGAAAAAACTTTAAATATAAATATATCCAATAAATCAAGGAGATTTTCAAAATGGGAAAATTTAATCTGTCCGAAGCCGCTAAAGCAATTTTGGCTGAAGGTTCAAAAGAAACATTTGACGCAAATATTGCCGCTAAAAAAGGTGCTCGTGGTCAAGACCATCATCCAGATGGTGAAGTAGGTAAAGACCGTGTTCAGTCTAAGACTGCTTATGGCACTAACGATGCTGGCGAAATTGGTCACTCACCAGAAGAAGAAACAGATGCTTTGCCTGATTATACAAAAGGTACACCATCTGCAACTCCTCCAGGCGCTACTCCTCCTGTCGGTTCCGAAAAAGACGGCGTAGGCATTAGCAAGATTTCTGGCCCACAAGATTCAATGGGTCGTAAAGATTTGGTACATGCTCATCAAGAACCATCTACTTCTTTTGATGCAATCCGTGATCGTATTGCTGGCAAATTGGCAACACAAACAATGCAAAAGAATCCAGGCGCTACATTCCAACATTATGACGGACAGCAAGTTGCTTCCAAGTATGCTGAATCTACCGAAGTTGAAGGTGATTTGGTTGCTGAAGAAGAAGAAATGAAGAAAAAAGAAATGATGAAAAAGAAGTCCATGATGAAGAAAGAAATGTACGAAGAAGATGAGAAGCATGATGATGAGGCTCAAGATAAAAAATTAATCAAGAAAATGATTAACAAAGCCAAAATCAAAGAAGATATGGATGCTTTGTTGTCTGGTGAAAATCTTTCTGAAGAATTTGTTGCCAAAGCTTCCACAATTTTTGAAGCCGCAGTTATTGCTCGTGCTGAAGAAGTTGTTGCCATTGCTGAAGCAGAATTGATGGAACAATTTGAAGCTGCCGTTGAAGAAATCAAAGAAGATTTGGCCGCTAAAGTTGATGACTATCTCAACTACATGGTAGAAGAATGGATTAAAGATAACGAAATCGCTATCGAATCTGGTCTCCGTGCCGAAATCACCGAAGAATTCATCGATGGTTTGCGTAACCTATTCGTAGAACATTACATTGATGTTCCATCTGAAAAAGTAGACATTGTTGAAGGTTTGGCTGCTAAAGTTGAAGAACTTGAATCTGCTTTGAATGAGCAAATTCAACGTGGCATCGAACTCAACAAAGAGTTAAACGAACAGAAAAAAATTGAGGCTATCTACACAGCGTGTGAAGGCCTGACACAAACCCAAGTAGAGAAGTTAAAATCGCTCGCAGAGAACGTAGAATTCACTACTGAGGAAGAGTTTGTTGGTAAGTTGGAAACTTTAAAAGAATCATATTTTAAAGCTGACATTAAAGTTGCCGACAGTTCATCATTAGATGAAGTACTCGTGGAAGAAGATGGCGAGACTGTAGCTAAGTCTGCTGATCCTTTGATGGAAGCTTATTCCAAGACTATTTCTAAATCACTCAAGTAAAAATATACAACTATAAGGAAAAACTAACATGTATATGACTGAAGAACTACAAAAGAAATGGGCACCAGTTCTGGAACATCCAGAATTAGAGTCCATCAAAGACCCATACAAGAAAGCTGTTACAGCACTTGTTTTGGAAAATCAACAACAAGCTATGACTCAAGATGCTCAAGCTTTGAACGAAACTACTTACTCTGCTGGTCCAACCAACATTGGTGGTGGTGTTCAGAACTTTGACCCAATCTTGATTTCTTTGGTACGCCGTTCTTTGCCAAATCTAATCGCTTATGACGTTGCTGGCGTTCAGCCAATGACTGGTCCTACCGGTTTGATTTTCGCAATGCGTGCATTGTATAACAACCAGTCCTCTACTGCTGAAGCATTCTTCAACGAAGCTAACACAGTATTCTCTGGTGCATCTTCTGTTGCTAACCCATACGGTTTCCGTGGTACAACAACTCCAGATAATGACGTAAGCACAAACCCTGTTGCATCTTTGACAGCTAACGCTTTCACAACTGGTATTGGCATCCCAACAGCTACTGCTGAACAATTGGGTACAACTGATACAAACCCATTCCAACAAATGGCGTTTACAATTGAGAAAGTTACTGTAACTGCTCAATCACGTGCTTTGAAAGCTGAGTACTCATTAGAACTCGCACAAGACTTGAAAGCAATTCATGGTCTTGATGCTGAAACAGAATTGTCTAACATTCTGTCTACTGAGATCCTCTCTGAAATCAACCGTGAAGTTATTCGTACAATCTATTTGTCCGCTGTTGCTGGTGCTCAGTACGGTACAACAAATGCTGGTACATTTGACTTAGATACAGACTCTAACGGTCGTTGGTCAGTTGAGCGTTTCAAAGGTTTGATTTTCCAAATCGAGCGTGACGCTAACGTTATTGCCAAGCAGACTCGTAGAGGTAAAGGTAATGTGTTGATCGTTTCTTCTGACGTTGCTTCAGCAATGGCTATGGCTGGTGTTCTTTCTTATACACCTGCTCTCCAGTCTGATTTGCAAGTAGATGACACAGGCAATACATTTGCTGGTATGTTACATGGCCGTATCAAGGTTTATATCGACCCATACTTTGGTGGTTACACATCAAATCAAGAGTTGGTTACAATCGGTTACAAAGGCTCTAGTCCATATGATGCTGGTTTGTTCTATTGCCCATACGTTCCATTGCAAATGGTTCGTGCAGTAGACCAGTTCACATTCCAACCAAAAATTGGATTCAAGACACGTTACGGAATGGTACCAAACCCATTCGCTAAAGGTATCTTGAGCAATGGTGCTGCTACTAGCCAAATTACACCACGTTCTAACGTTTACTATCGTATTTTCCAGGTCAAAAACCTCATGTAATTTAAATAAAACTAAATCACCACAGAGTGATAGTTTAGAGAGACTCCTTCGGGAGTCTCTTTTTTTGCGTACATAAATACTAATATGAGCTACGATAGATATCAACCACACAACAAAGAAACCAACTGGCCAAATCCAGGAGATGTTTCAATATATCAATTAATTCCTGAAATAGAAAAGTTAGGAGATAATTTAATTGGTTGTGAAATTGGAGTTAATTTTGGTACTAGTTTGACATACATTCTAGATGTGGTACCAAATATATCAAAAATTTATGGTATTGATCCTTATTTTGGCATGGATGGTCATGTTAATTTACAAGATGCTAAAACAGCCTTCCTTTCAAATTTAAATAATGGTCGACAAGAACGCATTGTGTTTATAGAAAAGTTTTCAGATGATGCGGTAACAGATATACCAGATAATGAATTAGATTATATTTTTATTGATGGTTTACACACTTACGACCAGTTATATAAAGATTGTACAGACTATTGGTCTAAAGTTAAAACTGGTGGATTATTTTCTGGTCATGATTGGCCTATGGCAGAACTTCAAAATGCCGTATACCGGTTTATGGATGAATTATCTATTCCAAGAGATAAGTTAAAGATTACCAACGATAATACAATTTGGTATTGGACAAAAGAATGACAGCACTTACTAGATCACCTCAGAATACAAATCTATTACAACCGACAAAGTTTTTATTAACTTTTAATCGGTTACCAAACACAACTTTCTTTTGTCAGTCGGCAAATATACCTGGAATTAATCTAGGACAAGCAGCATTACAAACTCCAATGTTAGATATTTTTGCGCCTGGTAATAAGATTATTTACAATCCTTTCAATATTCATTTCTTAGTTGACGAGAAACTGGCATCGTGGCAAGAATTACACACTTGGTTCCGTTCCATTGCGTCTCCAGACAGTTACGAAGAAAGAAAAAGGTTGCAGGCGGGTTACGCACAAAGAGGTAATAAACCATCTTATTATTCAGATGGTACTTTGACTGTTTTATCTTCATTGAATAATCCACTATTACGGGTTAATTTTTATAACATGTTTCCCATCACACTATCAGATATCATATTTGATTCCAGCCAATCGGCCGATGATATTATTTCGGCAGATTGTACCTTTATGTTTGATTATTTTGATTTTGTAGACGTTTCTTCTTGACATTTGTTATAACCTGTGTTATTATACAGGTTTAAATTATGGTTTTATATTATGGAAAATCTAGAGCAAGTACTAAAAAATTGGGAAGTAGATGCCGAAATGGATCAAACGGAACCAGGTAAAGAATTACTGAAGATTCCAAAACTCCACAACAAGTATCTTTCTATTCTAACCAAGCACAAGATTGCCTCTAAGAAGGCACACTTTGATTATCTCCGTATGCGTAAAATAAAGATTGAGTATTATAGTGGCCGAATGGATCAAGAAGAATTAGATTCTCGTGGTTGGCAACCATTTCAGTTTGTGTTGAAGTCGGACATTAATGCCTACTTAGAAGGTGATGACGATTTAATTAAGATGTTAGAAAAGAAAGTTTACCACGAAGAAACGGTATCTGTCTTAGAATCTATTATGAATGAATTAAAACAAAGAACGTGGCAGCTCCGTGACTTTATTAGCTGGGAAAAGTTTATTGGTGGACAGTAATAAATACTCCATTAATTTAAAGGATTAAAAATGGATTTAAAAACAACAATTATAAAAACACTTTTAAGTGAACAAGTTGCACCAATAGATTTAAACGAATCTATGGAAGTTGCACAAAAAGTTATGTCTAAAAGTGGTGCTCACATTGGTACGGTTTACAAATATGATAAACCGAATGTGGTAGGATATACTCATGGTGCAAGTTACCACCCACATGGAAAAGGTAAACCAGCAGCAGTGGGTGATTGGCGCCAACATCATCGTAAATCTAATGCCATCGATTTTACTAGTGAATCTGATGCAGTTAAACATATTCACCAACAACATGATCAATATAAAACTGAAGCTAAAAAGGCATTAGAAAAAGCACAAAAACATAAAGATTCAATACCAGATTAAAATGAATGATATTATTATTAATAAGGTGAATGAA
>Ga0214164_1000812_pt1 | contig 19411 bp, 12 predicted proteins | sample TroBogepilimnion_13_FD_153003 | JGI IMG/M metagenome (GOLD analysis project Ga0214164, IMG submission 153003) | Freshwater microbial communities from Trout Bog Lake, WI - Practice 03JUN2009 epilimnion v4 | ecosystem: Environmental > Aquatic > Freshwater > Lake > Epilimnion/Euphotic zone ...
TGATTTGATCGAAGCAGGTTCAATGACAGAGGCCCGTGCTCGCGGAAAAGTCCGCATGGAAGGTAAAGAGTATGTAATGGCCGATGGTGATGTAGTGGAGTTCAGATTCAATGTCTAAAATAAAATACGAGAAGAGCCCATATATAACTGGCGAACTCAAGAAGCGCGATGAGCTCCGTAACGTAGCGATTATTGCTCACGTTGACCATGGAAAGACAACACTCGTTGATGCCATGCTCACTCAATCTGGTGCCTTCTCTGAGCACCAAAAAGAGGGCGAAGATCGCGATCGCGTCATGGACTCAATGGACCTTGAGCGCGAAAAGGGAATCACCATTCTCGCCAAGAACACTGCGGTTAAGCGCGGAAATCAGATCGTTAACATCATTGATACTCCGGGCCACGCCGACTTCGGTGGCGAAGTAGAGCGCGGACTTGAAATGGTTGACGGCGTCATTCTTCTCGTCGATGCATCTGAAGGCCCACTTCCTCAGACTCGCTTCGTACTTCGTAAAGCGCTGAGCAAGAACCTCCCAGTTATTCTCGTCATTAATAAAGTTGACCGTTCTGACTCACGTATCGGTGAGGTCGTTGATGAGGCATATGCACTCTTCTTAGATCTCGATGCCAATGAAGAGCAGATTGAATTCCCAATCGTCTATGCATCTGCAAAGGCTGGTCGCGCATCTCTCAATCGCCCTGCTGATGGTGGCATGCCAGATCAAGAGAACCTCGATGTTCTCTTCGATACGATCTTCGGAACTATTCCAGCTCCGGTCTATCACGAAGGTGCACCACTACAAGCACATGTAACGAACTTGGATAGCTCGCCTTACCTTGGTCGTCTTGCACTCTGTCGCGTACGCGAAGGCGTTATCAAGAAGGGCTCAACTGTTGCCTGGATGAAACAAGATGGCACACAAGAGCGCGTCAAGATCTCTGAACTCTTGATCACTGATGGCCTCGAGCGCGTACCTACTCTTGAAGCAGGACCTGGTGACATCATCGCGGTCGCAGGTATCGAGACCATTACATTGGGCGAGACCCTTGCAGATGCTGAAAAGGCGCATGCGCTCCCACTCATTACCGTCGATGAGCCATCAATCTCGATGACAATCGGTATTAATACCTCACCTCTCGCAGGTCAGGTTGGAAAGCTTCTGACCGCTCGACAGGTAAAGAATCGCCTCGATGCAGAGCTCATCGGTAACGTCTCGCTTCGCGTAAAGAACACAGAGCGTCCTGATACCTGGGAAGTTCAAGGTCGTGGCGAACTTCAACTCGCAGTACTTGTTGAAATTATGCGCCGTGAAGGCTTTGAACTCACAGTGGGTAAGCCACAGGTAGTGACAAAGACTGTTGATGGAAAGCTCCAAGAGCCGATGGAACGCCTCTCGATCGATATCCCAGAAGAGTATCTCGGAGTTGTTACTCAGTTGATGGCGCTCCGTAAGGGTCGCATGGAGCAGATGGTCAACCACGGAACTGGTTGGATTCGTTTCGATTACAAGGTTCCATCACGTGGCCTCATTGGATTCCGTACCGAGTTCCTCACTGAAACTCGTGGAACTGGATTGCTTCACCACGTCTTCGATGGTTATGAGAACTGGCATGGCGAGATTCGTACTCGTCTTACTGGATCACTCGTCTCTGATCGTCGCGGCGCAGTTACTTCTTATGCGCTGTACTCACTTCAAGATCGCGGTTCACTCTTTGTTGAGCCAGGTACAGAAGTCTATGAAGGCATGGTCGTTGGCGAGAACAGCCGTCCAGAAGATATGGATGTCAACGCAGTTCGCGAAAAGAAACTCACCAATATGCGTTCTTCCGGTACTGATGAAGCAGAGCGTTTGATTCCGCCAAAACTTCTCAATATGGAGCAGGCACTTGAGTTCTGTCGCGAAGATGAATGCGTAGAAGTCACACCAAAGCAGGTTCGAGTTCGTAAAGTGATCCTCGATCAGAACGAGCGCGGCCGTGCGACATCTCGCACTAAGAAGGCGAACCAGGGAGCAGATTCCTAACCCGCCACCGTTTACCTTGCACGAGCAAGGGCCAGTAAAACTCTAGAAATAGGGCTGATATCCGCGCCATAGAGCGTCGATGTCAGCTCTATTCGCTTAGATAGGGGCTATGAGAGAGACGGGATCACGCGCTGGACTACGCCTACTTCGCCGTCCCCCTATTCATGACGAGATCACTCTCGATCCAGCGCAGAGTTCGGTGCTCACTACACCTGGTCGCACCGCTATCTTCGGTGGACCTGGAACCGGAAAGACAACCACCTTGATCCGTAGCGCACTCGCTCGCGTCGAATCTGGTTTCGATCCATCATCGCTCTTAATTCTGACCTATGGCCGCGAACGGGCATCTGATCTCCGCGACGAGATCGCTCGTGGTGCACAATCGACATCCTTTGAGGCACTTGCTCGCACATTTCACTCGCTTGCATTCTCGATTCTCAATGAGAAGTTACGCCCCGAAGATCCGACCTACATTTTGATCTCAGGCGCTGAACAAGATGCTTACATTAAAGATCTTTTAAGTAATGACCATGTCGAGATCGATTGGCATGCCGAACTCGATCAAGCGCGTAAGACTCGTGGCTTCATCCGCGAAGTTCGTGATCTCATCTCGCGTGCTACGGAGATGGATCTGACTCCTAAGGCACTTCAATCACTTGGTGCAGAACTCGGTGAGAAGTACTGGGATGGTGGCGCAAAGTTCTGGGCTTCTTATTACAAATCGATGCAACTGCGAAATTACTCGGTCACCGACTCGCCAATACGAATCGATCCATCCTCGGTGATTGTTGAAGCGATCGATCGCTTAAAGAGCGATCCAGAACTACTTGAGAGTTACCGTTCGCGCTACTCACTAATCTTGATCGATGAATTTCATGAGAGCGATCAATCTCAGCGCGAGTTGCTCACCTTGATTTCAGGGGGAGAGGTCCAGCTCTATCTCGATCCCGACTCGGCAATTGGTAGATTCCGTGGCGCTGATCCCGATGGTGTTGCAACCTGGTTGAAGGAGTTTGTTGATAGCTCCCTTCACCTTCCCACCACCTATCGAAGTACACCTGCTATCACTGAGCTCGGCCTCGAGATCGCCTCTCGCTTCCGCTCCCATAATCCAGCTCGCAAGCGTGCGGCAGCCCCTTCCAATCGTCAGAGGGGAAGTATCGATATCTCAAAGTTTGCGAGTCAGTCTGAGGCAGCGAATTACATCGCCTACCAATTTCGTAAGGCCCATCTTGAAGATGGCCTTCCGTGGTCCGAGATGGCGATCTTGGTTCGCACTCCGGGTCATCAGGTCAGCGCAATTGCACGGGCATGTGCATTAAATGGCATTCCCCTCAGCATCGACTCTCAGGCAGCGGCTCTTGCAGAGAATGCTGCAGTTCGTCCGATTCTCGATATTGCACAACTTGTCGTTACCCCAGAACTTCTTACGACATCACACTGGCCCAAGATTGAAGAGTTACTTCTCAGCGAATTCTGCGGTGCAGATGCCATCTCACTTCGGCAGATTCGAATGGCGCTGAGTAAATCGCGTACTGAAGGTGATCTCCGTTCCACGACACAGATGATGATCGATGCGATTACCGATCCGATCACTGATCCAACAACGGGGCTAGAAGATTCTCAGATTATTCCGCTGCTGCGGCTTCGCGAACTCCTTAACGCCGGGCGAAAGGTGCGCGGCGATATCTCTGAACTTCTCTGGACTATCTGGTCGCAGGCAAAGAACTATGAAGGTCAGCCGATCGCATCACTCTGGCGCGATCGGGCACTTGCTGGAGGTTCACGCGGCGCAGCCGCAGATCGCGATCTCGATTCGGTTATCCAACTCTTTGAATCTGCCAGGCGATTCTCTGAGCGAACCGCTGCCGCTTCGCCACAACTCTTTATCGATCAAATACTCGAAGAACGAATCCTGAGTGATGCGATCTCATCTCGGGCGCAACGTGAAGATGTCGTCACATTAACAACTGTTCACTCCGCCAAGGGTTTGGAGTGGGAGCTCGTTGCACTTGCCGGCCTCCAAGAAGGTAGTTGGCCAAACTTGGCCGAGCGCGGATCACTCCTTGGATCTGAGCGATTGGTCGAAGCGGTACGCACTGGTCTGCGATCTCGAGACCAGATTGCAGCAAGTACTAGCGCAGCTCTTCTTGAAGATGAGCGCCGCCTGCTCCATGTTGCTGTGACACGAGCTCAATCAGGGTTGATTCTTACCGCTGTCCAGGAAGAAGATTCCTATCCATCACGATACTTTGAAGAGATCTATGAGCACGTTCATCAGATCTCCTCTGATGAAGCTCTGCTGACAGAGCCTGAACGCGCACTCACTCAGCAAGCGCTCGTTGCAGCGCTTCGTCGCGATCTTCTAGATCCAGCCACGAGTGAGAGCGGTAAGAATTTCTCTGCTTCGCTACTTCGCACCCTGGCCGAGAATGGTCTGCGTAGCGCAGATCCAGATTCTTGGCTCGGAGTTCGTACCTTGAGTATCGATCTGCCACTCATTCCAGATGGGCAGAAGGTCTATATCTCACCAAGCAGTCTTCAGAACTTTGTTGATTGTGGATTGAAATGGTTCCTCGAGAAGAGTGGTGCCCAAGATGGTGACTCAACCGCTCAACTCCTTGGCGTTGCTATCCACGCACTTGCTGCACTTGTGATGAAGGAACCCGATCTCACCGCTGAATCTGCGATTGAGAAATTGACGAATGCCTGGGGAATCGTTGATCAGAATGTTGGTTGGTATAAGAGCGCACAACTTGAGAGCGCCTCTGAGATGTTACGTCGATTCTTCACCTGGAACTCTGCAAATAATCGAACGCTCATCGCTGCCGAACAAGATTTCTTTATTGAAGTTGGTCGGGCCGTTATAAAAGGCCAGGTTGATCGATTAGAGGCGAGCACAGATGGCAGCGCTCTCCATATCGTCGATCTCAAGACTGGCAAGAGCATCGCAACCAAGGTCGAGACCGATGAACATCGCCAGTTAAAGGCCTATCAACTCGCTGTAGTAATGGATGGATTCACGCTCCCTGATAAGGAGCCGATCACTGATATCACTGTCAGCGGTGGGGCAGAGCTCCTCTTCCTTGCAAAAGATACTCAGAAGGTTGAATCTCAGAAGCAGCTACCCCTCATACGTGAAGAGGTCGTAGCCGATATCACCCAGATCGCCGAGGGTATGGCAGCCGCAACATTTACAGCGCGGGCAAATAAGCGCTGTTCTACCTGTCCTGTGGCATCCCTCTGCCCATTACAGAGCGCTGGTCGGAGCGTGATCGAATGAGGATTGAACTCTCACTTAATGCCGCACTTGTCGATGGCACGATCGTCTTGCAGAAAGAGATTCGCGCAATCGATATTGCAAAGGCGCTGGCAACTGCCGGAGCAAAATACTTAGAGCCGACAGCTGAGCAGATCGCGATTATTGAGTCAAAGCATTGGGGACCCACTGTCGTCATTGCAGGTGCTGGTTCAGGTAAGACCGAGACGATGACACAACGTGTTCTCTGGCTCGTTGCTAATGGCGTTGTTGAACCGAACCAGATTTTGGGTCTTACCTTTACCCGTAAAGCTGCTGGTGAATTAACCTCACGTGTACGACATCGCCTACGCCAACTTCGAAAGGCAAGGCTGCTTCCAAGTGACCCTAGCAACTCCCAACAATCGATCGATATCGCTGTTGAGATTTCGACCTATCACTCCTATGCCGGACGCGTTCTCTCCCAACACGGAATCCGGATGGGCATCGATACCGAAGGTGAACCACTCGGTGAAGCTGCAGCATGGCAGCTCTTTAGTGAGACGGTCGCAGAATTTCCCGAGACGCTCTACCCGCTCGAGAGTTCACCTAACACAATCACCGATGCAGTGATCTCGCTTTCAACTCAAATTGCAGAACACGGTCAAAGTATTGAAGCAGTTCGCACTCATACTCAAGCCCTCTTAGATCAACTCGATACTGTGGATCCATCTACAAGTAATGAGGAGTATCGACGGGCAGTTCGCACAGTCCATGAACGACTCTCACTCCTGCCGATGGTTGAGGCGGCAGATCGCAAACGTCGAGAAGAGAACTTACTGACCTTTGATGATCATATGAGCCTTGCTGCGCAGTTGGTGCAGAGCATCGATGAAGTCGCGCAACTCGAACGTGCAAAGTATCGAGTTGTCTTACTCGATGAATATCAGGACACTTCCCAATCGCAGGTTCGATTCCTCTCTGCCCTCTTTGGTAGCCATACTGGTGAGGCCTTCGCTGTAACTGCTGTGGGAGACCCACTTCAGGCGATCTATGGCTGGCGCGGCGCATCAGCCGATACCCTCGAACGCTTCGCTGGCGATTTTCTTGGCGAGAGCAGCTCGGTCACTGCAGAGCGCTTCTCACTTCTCACATCGTGGCGTAACGATCAACGCGTACTCGATTTTGCCAATCAGATTGTCGATCAGATCTCGGTGATCTCAGGTGCGAAGGGTCGTGTTCGAAAGGTCGATCGACTTCAACTCAAGAATCAAGCAGAAGAAGGTCGGATCTTCGCCGGCCGCTACCTCACCGCTCGTGATGAGGCAGTTGCAATCGCATCTCACTTCGCCAGACTCTGGAACGATCCGCAGCGGTTGAAGCTCGATATTGAGAAGCGTTCTAGCTTTGCTGTACTGATTCGATCGAAGTCATATATTCCTGAGATAGAGGCGGCACTTCGCGAGCATGGCCTTGATGTTGAAGTCGTTGGACTCGGTGGATTGATTCACATTCCAGAGATCGCTGACATCATCGCGCTCTTACGTACTCTGACATTTCCAGATTCCGGAACTTCACTGGCGCGTCTACTCGTTGGTCCACGACTTGCCCTCGGTCCTAAAGACCTTATGGCGCTCGGAAGATATGCCAGAGATATCACCGAGAGTTCTTCTCAAGGTCGATCACGTCGCTTAGAAGATATCCTCGAAAGTGGCGATATCGCATCGCTCGAGAATGATGACTTCGCTATCGGATCGATTATTGAAGCGCTCGACCTCATCCATAGCGCACCTGCAGATAAATTCTCACGTGAAGGTCTGCGCAGACTCATCGAGTTCTCTGAAGAGTTAGCGCTCTTACGTCGGGGGCTCCATGGTTCAATCACCGATTTACTCATTGAGGCTGAGCGATTCCTTCGCCTCGATATCGAGGTCTTAGTTCGTGATGGTTGGGAAAATGGTCGTCGCCATCTCGACGCCTTTATCGATGAAGCCGCTCGCTTCCAACGCAATGGCGGCACCCTAGGCGGCTTCCTACGCTGGCTTGAGGTAACCGATAAGCGTGAAGGTGGGCTAAAACCAGCGACAATCACCGTCTCTAACAAGGCAGTTCAGATTCTGACGATTCACACGGCAAAGGGTGCCGAGTGGGATCACATCGCAATCCCAGGGTTAGTGAAGGGGAACTTCCCCAGCAGCGGCAAGAAGAGTGATAGTTGGTTGAAGAACTCTGGCTCCATCCCACTCGATCTCCGTGCCGATGCGCTCCAATTTGGTTTCTCCTTTGAATTCCCACGGACAAGTGGATCACCGAAGGCAGTTGAAGTCTCAAAGGCTCTTAAGGCATTTGATGATGAGTGGAAATCACTCCGCCTCGAAGAAGAGTATCGATTGGCCTATGTCGCATTTACTCGCGCCCGTCACACCGTCATCGCGACATCCTCGATCTACCGTGATGGCGCGAAGGAGCGAGATCTCTCAGAGATCTATACCTGGGTTAAGGATTACCTCACAGCAAGTGATCCATTAGCGATTCTCGAAGATGCGGTCGATGATGATGGAATTAATCCAGTGATAGCAAATCCCCGAACCGCGCAGTGGCCAGCGCGAAGTTCACGTAGCGAGGCAATTATCGAGAGCGCTCTTATTGCACGTGGAGCGGACCCACTTGATGTGAGCCTGCTCGATTCATCTCAGATTCGGGGAAGTGAACTTCTCTCATCACTCACCCCAACCGATCAAGCGGAAGCAGTAAAGAAGGCGCAAGATGCGCTCTCGATTATTACTGAGATCAGGAACCGGAGATCCATTCAACCGGTCTATCTCCCCGATCGACTCTCTGTCTCAGCTCTTCTTACCTTGAAAAGCGATCCGGATTCATTGGCGCTCTCACTTCGTAGGCCAATGCCAAATGTCAGCAATACCTTTGCACAACGCGGAACGCAGTTCCACCAATGGGTCGAGCGCTATCTCCAAGTAGCAACGCTCTTTGACGACGATATCTTCGATCCAACGCCAGCTACTGATATTCCACTTGAAGAGTTGAAAGAGAAGTGGCTCGCCTCTGCATGGGCGAAGCGTATTCCGGTCGGCGTTGAAATTGGATTTGAGACACTCATCGCTGGAGCTGTCGTAAAGGGGCGAATCGACGCTATTTATGAGAACTCCAATGGCACCTTTGAGGTAATCGATTGGAAGACCGGACGCGAGAAATCTGGGGATGAGCTCTCAGAGGCTGCGATTCAACTCGCGGTCTATCGCCTCGCCTACGCCAAGTTACACGGGCTCGATATCTCGCAGGTAAGCGCTGGCTTCCATTACATCAATGAGAATTCCACAGTTCGACCAGCTGATCTCCTTGATGAGTCAGAGTTGATTGCCCTCGTTGAATCGGTTCCTCTTACTTCTCTTTAATCGATCTCTTAGTCGATCCCTTAATCGATCTCGACCCCAATAGGCAGGTGATCACTGATCCCAAGAGGCGGGATTTCTAATGGTGAGGAGTGTCGTTCACCAAAGCTGGGAATGTGCGCGGTGATGTAATCGAATTGAATCTTCGCTCCCCATGAAGGGTAGGTATTTCGTTCATTCAATGAGCGCCAGTTCGTGCCTCGAACGGGCAAGGACCAACCGAGATTGAGATCTCCAACAATGAGATGCTCGCCGGGAATCCTCTTCAACCATCGTCGAATCTTCATCAATTGAAAATAATTGACGAATGGAACAAAGGAGAGGTGAGTAACGACAACTGTGAAGCCATTCGCCAACTCTGCAGCGAGCGCTACTCGCGGCTCATCTTTGACATAGATAAATTGAATCTTCTTTCGCGTACCTTCATCGTCACCAGCAGGAATAGCGAGAGGTAATCCCACTCTGCTCCTACCAAGTTCTAACCGATGCCAGGCTATAACAGGAATCTTTGAGATGAGCCCGATGCCATATTGGGGGAGTTGAGTAGCGACCTTCTTCTCGAAAGTAATCAGCAGATCATCACCGTGAGAGAGTGATCGCCATTGCTCACCCGGGGTACCAATAACCGTTGGAGCGAATGCCCAATATTTGGCACCCAATCCATCTGCGAGTACTTGAACTTGATCAATCTTCCCAGAGCGTTCTTGGCCATGGTCGACCTCTTGAAGAGCGAGAACCTCAACGCCAGCCGCTGCCAGAGATGCGGCCGCCGTCTCAAGATTTTTCATGAGCGTCGCAGAACTCTTGAGAGCCGGTGGAATCGACTGCCCATGCAAGATATTCCACGATACGAGCTTCACTCGCTAAGGCTAGTGGCGGACTAGTAGGGTCACCACATGAAGATCCTCAACCTTCCACTTGCCCGAAGTCGCGTCGATCGCGCCGAGCACCTACGCAAAGATCCCATTGCGTTGGAAGCGTTATGGGAGCGAGCAGCAGTTATCCACTTTGATGGCGAGAAATTTCTTACCAGCGGCAGTGCCCTGAAGATGTTGAAGAGCTACGAAGCGCCAGATAATGGTGACGAGTTCTTCTTGGGCCTCGATGGCGAACAGCCTTACTTCCTCTTCATGTCACCGCAGATCTCGGGTGAATCAGAGAATTACAAGACGCTCCGCGAGATGGGGGCGTTACTCGATGATCTCCAGATTGGTCTGGCAGTCCACGCACAAGGGTTAGCAAATTGGCACATCAAGCATCCGCGGTGTTCAGCATGCGGTGCTCCTACAACTCCAACCCTAGGTGGATCAATTCGTCAATGTAGCCATTGCGCCGTTGAACATTATCCACGTACCGATCCAGCGATCATTGTGCTTGTAAAAGATCAGAACGATCGCATCTTGTTAGGACGTCAACGGGTCTGGCCCGAACATCGCTTCTCTACATTTGCTGGTTTTGTTGAAACTGGCGAATCATTTGAGCAATGCGTCTCGCGCGAGGTTGCAGAAGAGGCCGGTGTTCTCGTCTCCGATGTGAAGTATCTCGGTTCACAACCATGGCCATTCCCTGCTTCGCTCATGATCGCCTTCGAAGCAACAATTGTTGATCCGGAGAATGCGCGCCCTGATGGTCAAGAGATTGAGGAGATCCACTGGTTTGATCGCGACTCAATAGTCGATGAGATTATGGCCGGTGAGCTCTTACTCCCACCAAAGATCAGTGTGGCGAGAGCGATGATCGAAGCTTGGTACAACCTCGTACCGATGCCAGATGGCTCGGCTCGCCCGCAATTTGATTCACTCGATCCATCAGCACTTGATTCGTGGCGTAAGTAAATATTTCTCATGCGAGCTGAAGAGATTCTGGTTGGACTCGATCCTGAACAACAGGAGGCAGTTCGAGCTATTCGCGGACCGGTCTGTGTCATTGCCGGTGCAGGTACTGGTAAAACTCGCGTCATTACACATCGCATCGCCTATGCGATCGCTGCTGGTGTAACAGATCAGAGTAAGACTTTGGCGCTGACCTTTACCGCTCGAGCAGCAGGGGAGATGCGCGCCCGACTTCGCGGCTTAGGTGTACCAAATGCTGCGGCGAGAACCTTCCATGCCGCCGCCCTCAAACAACTTATGTACTTCTGGCCCTATTCATTTGGCGGCGCATTTCCTAAATTGCTGACGAGTAAAGCTGGTTTCATGTCAGAGGCGATGGGGCGTAGCGATACCTTCTTAGCCCCTGGTGCAACTACGCTTCGTGAGATATCGAGCGAGATTGAATGGGCGAAGGCGGGAGAGTTTGCTCCTGATCAATATGCGGAGTCGGCAATTGCCGCTGCCCGAACGCTACGTATTCCCAATGGAAAATCAGATCGTGAGAACTTTGCTGAGATTGCAAAGGTCTACGACGCCTATGAGACGCTCAAACAGCAGGAGCGAGTGATCGATTTTGAAGATGTTTTACTGCTGACAGTCGGCATGCTTGAAGAAGATCGAGCCGTTCGAGAGCGGATTCGTGATCAGTACCGATATTTCACAGTCGATGAGTATCAAGATGTCTCACCACTCCAACAACGCCTCCTTAATCTGTGGTTAGGCAATAGAGAAGATATTTGTGTCGTTGGTGATGCAGCTCAGACGATCTACTCATTTGCTGGTGCGACGTCATCCTTCTTACTCGGCTTTACTGGTCGATTCCCAGAGGCGAAGGTCGTTCGTCTCACACGTGGCTACCGCTCAACTCCCGAGATAATTCAGATTGCTAATCAGGTCTTAAGTAAGAGCGCCTCTCATTCAGATCAACAACTCGTCTCGATGAATACTCATGGAGCGAATTTCGAACTTGAAAGTTTTAATACGTCGAGTGCAGAGGTTGCCCACGTTGGATCAAGAATTGCTGAGCTTGACCTTAAGAGCGTGAGCGTTGCAATCCTTGCTCGCACCAATCAACAACTCGATCTCTTTGAACGCGACCTTGCCGCTCGCGGAATTGAGACTCAGTTGAAGAGCGCTGAACGCTTCTTCGATCGCGTTGATGTGAGAGATGCAATGCGCGTTATTCGAAGTGCTTCTGTTATTCCTCAGGATGAAAATTGGTTGCGGGATCTTGAATCAGTACTCAGACCCTTTGGCGATGCTGATTACATTCGGGCGCTCATGAGTTTGGCGCAATCGATGCATGCCGATGGCGCACCATCGATGCGCGCATATCTGCGAGAGCTCGAAGATCGTGCCGAGCAGAACAATCCACCAGCTCTTCCCGGAGTTGTGCTCTCTACCTTGCATGCCGCTAAAGGCTTGGAATGGGATCACGTCTTCCTTGTTGGAGTAAATGATGGACTCCTTCCATTCACCTCGGGATCTGCAGATGCGACCCTTGCACCTGCAACCCTTGAGGAGGAGCGGCGCCTCTTCTACGTGGGTCTTACACGTGCCAAGCGCCAGATTCACCTCAGTACCTCAGGCTCACCAAGCCCATTCCTCGCAGGGCTCATCCCTGCCTGATTGCCAGCCTCATCCCTGCCTGATCTCCAGAAAATTAATTACCTTGCGAGCTACTACCGCTCTGCTCTACCCTAAATCCGTGGAGATCGTGATGAGTTCAAGAGCAACGGATGCGGTGCGCGTAGATAGCGCAACTGCAGCCGCTACTTGGCGATCCACTTTCACATCAGCAACCGCATTTACCTATGCCCCTGCCTTTTATGCACCTCGTGCGAATTATGGCAAGAAGCACGGAAGCGGCGGATCCTGGAGGAGTATCGGGTAACCGATAGAACCCACCCGGGGCCGCAGATCCGTAAAGGATATGCGGTCCTTTTTTATTTCTACCCAAGAATCCGAAAACAAATCAGAGAAGAACAAGAGAAAACAAGTGAGAGGAAGTGATCAACGTGAGTGTTCTCTTCAGTGAGCTACTACTCCCAGGATGGGCCGAGGGGAGCGATGCCAAGATTGGTTTAGCATCGGTAACCTCATTAACCGGGGATGGTGATGAGTTCACACTGCCATGTCACACCGCTGACCCTGAGCTCTTCTTCTCCGAGGAGAGCGTGCAGATCGCAATTGCTAAATCGCTCTGCGCAAGTTGCCCAATGCAGCGCGCCTGTTTAGAGGGTGCGATCTCGCGCAGTGAACCAGCTGGCGTATGGGGCGGTGAGCTCTTTGATAATGGGAAGGTCATCGCGGCGAAGCGCGGCGTCGGACGTCCACGCAGCCACACTCAGGGTGAAAGTTCCACCTTCGCTCAAGAGGCTGCGCCATTGGTTCAAGCAAGTTGATCACTCGAGAGATATTGCCCTCTTCGCAGCTATTGCTCGCTTCATCTGCATTACTTAGATTATGTGTAAATCGCCAGGCCCAATCGATTACAGATGAAGTGAGCAGGGCGGCGAGCAGCGCAGCAGCTCCTACTGGAAGTTCACCGGGCCCCTTTTCAAGATGACGAGAATAGGTAATGGCCCGCAGATCCTGAGGTAGGGCATCTGCCTTGTGAAGAGCAATGCATTGCAAGCAAGGCCCTAGCCCGGGCGTAATAATGGGGAAAATTTCGATCTCGCTTCCAATCGGATCCCCCAAGGCAATATGCGATATTCCCTCACTCTGCCAACGTTGAATCTCATCTGCACGCGGCATCGTTGTTGCAATGATGAAGTGAGGATTGGTGCGGTACCCAGAGTCTCGGTACCCAGAGTCTCGATAGGCATAGTTCTGCTTACTGTGCGCGGATCCAACCGTACTTCGCCTCGAAAGATCGCGATGGTGGTTCACCTTATTTTTTCCTAGATCATCGGTCGTCACACTCAGGCCATTGATATCGCTAATCTCAATCTGCTGCGAAGCATTTCCTTCTAGAAGAAGTGAAACCTGAGGAAAGCCACTTGCGGAGAGAAGCGGTAGAAGATTCCTCGCTACACGTGTGTCGCCAGTGATCATCAGTGAGAGCGAAGCACGCGAGCGCCATTCAGATTCACCGCCATCACCATGTCGTAGTGAGATCAATCTGCACTCAATCTCCTCTCGCTCTTGAGCGATGAGATCTCCCGTGATGTGTGCCTGCCTCACGTTCTCGCTCCGGCCTTTTATATATGGAGAGGTGAGAAATTCAATGAGACCTAATTCAGATAATTGAGCGAGGAGAGATTCCACGTCGGCAGGTCTGCGCGAGGTGTGGGCAGCAATCTCAGAGATAGTAGATCGCCCAGTGCAACTGCGAAGTATTGGCAGATACGGATCTGCTTCAAGCTCAAATCCCTCATGTGCGTTACCGATGTAGATAGCACCGCTCTCTCGCGCAATGATCTGTAATGAGGGGCGAATTCGGGGAAAGGTCATCTGCTTCACGCTGCGCAGAATTATCCACCAACAGATTTCTAGGTAGAGCAGAATAAGAATTGTGGGAAATGGCCTTCAAAATGAGAGTTACCGCGCACAGATGAAAACACCCCGCACACTCGACCCCAAGAGGTGAGCGGACGGGGTGTTCTACTCAATACTGATATTGAGCAAGTACTGATTACTCAGTACTGTGAATTATTGCTAGTGAAGAATTAAGCCTTACCCAAGATGCGATTGAGCTTTGTGCCACAGACAGAGCAGATGCCCTGTGCCATACGGCGACCAGAATCAGAGACCTTGATCTCGCCTTCGAAGGCACGCTTCTCTTTGCACTTTACGCAGTAAGCGCCAGAGTTATCTTCAAGCTTTCCTACATATTTCTCGGCCATGGTGACCCTCCTATCGCCGCAGCAACTCGTTGTGATGCTCGAGTGCTTCCCGAGCTGAGCGTGCGTACATGCTGAGGGTACCCTCGAGGCTAGGCGTGTTGGGGGATATCGGATGGGTTCTGGGGATTTTATTCAGGCGAGATTTTGAGGCTGAATCCGCTCAGGCGGGGCGGCGAGCCCTGATTCGAAGCCCTCGAGGAAGGCCTCAGCCCGGGCCAGGTCGGGGTATCGGGAGAGGAGCTCAGCAAAGTCGCTCCCATGGTCTGGGATTCGCAGGTGGATCAACTCGTGAAGAATGACGCAGTCCAGGACATAGGAAGGTGCGCTCGCCAGCCGCTCGGCGATCCGGATAGTGCCATCGACAGTCGTACAACTACCCCAACGCCCCTGCATGCTCCGCCAGGTGATCGCAGAGGGGCGTTCATGGAATTCAGGGAGGTAAGCGGCGAGCAACCGCTGCGCCGCCGCGAGGAGTTCCCCATCGCCGCGCCTGGTCTTCGCCTCACGGGTCAGGACGAGGGCGATCATCTCTGGGATCAGCTCGCGCTCAGCTCGACGGGATGTCCGATCCGGAATATGGATCTCGATGACCCCGTTATTGCGGAAGGCACTGACCCCTCGCTTGCGCCTAGCCGATCGAACAACGCGAAATTCAGGGAGTGACTGGTCTGCAGGAGCCGCCTTGGAAATGGGGCTTGGTCGTGGTGATCTGCTCTTCTGAAAGTTTGCAGTTGCTGGCACGGCGGGGAAGATATCGTCGAAGATCGACTCTTGAAAAAAGTTCTCCACCGACATTTGGAGTTATCCCCTGTTTCTCCACAGAGTTATCAACAAGTTGAAGATAACGATGGAAGATTTTCTCCTACTTATACACAGATTCTTGGGATCTTGATCTCGAGTCGCGAGAATTCCTCGCGAGGAAAGCCATCAGCGATCCATTGCCTCAACTCTCACTTCAAGAATGAATGTAGCATCGCAATTGTAGATGACCGTCTCCAACAACCCATCAGATGTAACTGGTGTAACTGATGCAACCATCGTCATCTTCTTTTCATCCCCCTCAACTTTGGAAAGTTTCCATGTAATGTCCGAATTGCGAGATCGCTGATTCATGAGGCGCTCGTCGCGAGAGCAAAGGCGAGAATCAGTGAGTGAGGATGATTGGCCGGTTAATTGTTGGTGTGTCGATATGAATCTGCATTTGATTTCGCGCGCCATTCAGCATAGTTTTCTCGCACGAAGTCCTCGGATAACCGTTCATTATCAGCAAGGGGAAGGCTGATAAAGAATCGTGCGACCGGGGGCTTCGCTTTTTTGCAGAACTCTTTCCAGAAGTAGACAGAACTCTTTCCAGAAATAGACAGAACTCTTTCCAGAAGTAGATATGTGGCCCGAGACCACCAGATCAACCCGCTAGCTCAAGCCACTAGATCAAGGGCTATATCAACCCGCTGAGATCATCAGGAACTGTCGTACTCTTCAAAAATCCCGCAGGATCTGCAAGATCGCTACTTGTTGGGAGTAGAGCGGAATCTTCCCAGCGATGATCGCGGCCTTCTAGGCCAACAAGAGTATTGAGCTCTTCCCAGAACTTTGTCGTCTCACGCATCTTACGTGGAGATATTTCTAAGTTGAGAAGTGATTTAAAGAGTTGTTGTGTCGGTGAATTTGTCACACGTGAACGTCGCACCATCTCTTGAAGTGCAGCAAGTGATGGAAGTCGATCATGCGCTGCGAGTGAGACAACGTGATCAATCCAGCCTTCAATAAGCGCAAGTGCCATCTCAACTTTTTCAAGAGCGGCAGCTTGTTGCGGTGATTGCTCAGGAACAAACATGCCACTCGAGATTGCAAGATTGATCGATTCTGGATTATCAATATCGAGTGACCCAGATGAGATCGCTTCTTCCGCTTGACGTTGAATTGCATCCATATCAATCTTGATTCCACGTCCATACGAGGAGATCGCTTCCTGCATATAGTGAGCGAGCCATGGTGAATGGGTAAAGAGGCGAACCGCTGCCGACTCACGCAAGGCAAGGAAGATCGTGATCTCGCTCTGTGGCAGGTCGAGGCCCTCGCCCCATGCTGCAATATTTTGCGGGATCAAATGAGTCTCACACCGTGCGAAGAGTGGAAGGGCAACATCATTCGCACCGGTTACTCGGATCGCAAGTGCGCCAACGGATTGGCCCAACTGTGTAGCGATCATGGCGCCCATAAAGCCACGCATCATCGGAAGGATTCCACCAGCGGTTAAGGGGTTGCCACCCATGATTGAGTTAAAAGCTGGAATCACTTCATCAGGAATCGCATTGTTAGGGTCGTTCTCATCGCCACCAAAGCTCATGCCACTCATCAGTTCGGAGAGCGCAGTCGCCATTCCCTCTGCAAGTGGTTCAACAAGTTTCTGCCAGCCACTGATACTCGAATCGAGCCAATCTCTTCGACTCCATGCAATGTCACGTGGTGCCGAGACTGATGGAAAAATTGTTGCATTGTCGAGCCAGGTATTAGCGATATCGAGAGCTTCGCGAATGGAATCCAGATCTGATGTGCCAACTGGAATGACTGAATGACTTGCGAGAAAGTTGCGGGCGCTATCACGTAAGGCCGAGGTGGCGATCATCGGCAGATTATTGAGTGAGGAGAGTGGATTATTAGGATCAAATGGTTCTGACGAGTGGGGAGAATCTCCGCCAGGGGTGAAGCCAAAGTTTCCGCTCATATGAGTATTCTCCCAACTTTTAGAGTCCGTGCATATCGAGAGCCTTCACTCGGTGATAGATCAACCAACTCGCCTCACTCAATATTCCTGCTCCGAGATTCCTGCTCCGAACTCAGTAGAGTACGAACATGAACCTCCTCCTACATTCCGGCCTCGTCCGGATGGCGGCGACGGGTGGTTCTCAGGGCAACCCCGCCTTCTCGGCCTTGATCTGGTGGCTCGTACCGCTCATTGCAGTCTCAGGGGCGATCATCTATGTCATCTGGGTCTCACGCTTTAAAGATAAATTTGAGAATGAGACCAATCGCTCAGTGACCTCATTTCAGAGCTTCCAACGCAGCTTCGATGGCTCACGCGGCGCTCACGGTTCTGTAAAGCCGATTCCACCAGCCTCAGATCCCCTCAACCCCGAAGAAGCGGGCTAGAACCTTCCGCCGCTAGAGTGCGGCGTATGAGTTCTTTCAATTTTCCCAATAATCCCTTCTCTCAAGGCTCGGGGCCTTTTAACAATGGCTTCCCTCGTCGGAAGAAGGTGGGACCTCTTCCACTCACCATCGCCAGCCTCGTCGTTATCGGGGTAGTGCTCGTATCTTTGAGTGGCTTCTATGCAGATATTCTCTGGTTCCGTTCAGTGAACTTCTCCTCAGTGTGGAAGACGACCTTGCTTACTAAGGCAGAACTCTTTATCGCATTTGGGTTTATTACCTCACTGATTATTTCAACGAATATCTATCTCGCTCATCGCAATCGTCCAATCTATGTTCCAACATCGCTGGAAGCCGACAATATTGAGCGCTATCGCAGCCAACTCGACCCCATCAAGCGTTATGTATTAATCGCAGGTGCATTAGCGGTCTTTTACTTTGCAGGAATGGCAGGGTCACGGCTCTGGCAGATCTGGCTGCCTTTCAAGAACTCCACACCATTTGGCGTAAAAGATCCACAATTTGGTTTAGATATCTCATTCTTCGCATTTAAATTGCCGCTCTACGAATCTCTTATAGGATGGGCGATCTCCACTCTTCTTCTCACCTTGATTGTTACCGCGGGCGTCCATTACCTTTACGGCGGAATCCGACCACAGGTTCAGGAAGATCGCACCTCAGTTGCCGCTCGCGTTCAACTCTCTGTCCTATTGGGTGCGCTCGTGCTCGTGAAAGCTGTCGCATATTGGTTCGATCGCTACACCTTGGCGTTGAAATCTGGGCGTTTAATCACTGGACTTTCCTATACCGATGTTAATGCCACCTTGCCAGCAAAGGCGATTCTGGCTGGGATAGCAGTTGTTTGCGCACTGCTCTTCTTCGCAAATATTGTTCGTCGCTCATGGGTCTTACCCGCTGCCGGTGTATCACTGATGGTTATCTCATCGCTCTTGATTGCGGGCATCTACCCTGCCTTCATCCAGCAGTTCCAAGTAAAACCATCTGAGTCATCGAAGGAAGCGCCATTCATTCAACGCAATATTGATGCAACGCGCGCGGCTTATGGCCTCGATAAGGTCACGATCAAGGATTACCAGGCAACCACATCTGTGGCCTCTGGCCAATTAGCTGGCGATTCAAACTCAGTTTCAAATACTCGCTTACTCGATCCAAACGTTGTCTCTGCAACATTTAGACAACTCCAGCAGATTAAGCCGTATTACACATTCCCGGATTCACTCGACATGGATCGCTACACAATTAATGGCAAGAGTCGCGACACAGTTGTAGCGGTTCGCGAATTGAATATTGCCGGGAGCCCGGTACGTAACTGGATCAATGATCACTTGGTTTACACACACGGCTTCGGCTTCGTTGGCGCTTATGCCAATACTGTTGATGCCGATGGCAAACCTTCCTTCGTTGTCGGAAATATTCCTCCAACAAATGGCTTGGGAACCTTCCAACCTCGAATCTACTTTGGTGAGAATGTTCCTGATTATTCGATTATCGGTGGAGCGAAGAGCTCAACTGCTACCGAGCTTGATTATCCAGACGATAGCTCTGCAAATGGGCAGAAGAACTACACCTATACCGGCACTGGCGGAGTCCCTATGGGTTCAATCTTCTCTCGCCTACTCTTTGCCATTAAATATAAAGAGCAAAGAATTGTTCTCTCGAACTTAATTAACAAGGATTCCAAGATCCTCTTCAACCGTAACCCGATGGATCGCGTTCAGAAGGTTGCGCCATGGTTGACCTTGGATGGAAACGAGTACCCGGCAATCGTTAATGGCCATATCGTCTGGATTATTGATGGCTACACAACATCGGCTGGCTACCCATATGCGAAGGTAACAAACCT
>Ga0214164_1000813_pt1 | contig 19410 bp, 32 predicted proteins | sample TroBogepilimnion_13_FD_153003 | JGI IMG/M metagenome (GOLD analysis project Ga0214164, IMG submission 153003) | Freshwater microbial communities from Trout Bog Lake, WI - Practice 03JUN2009 epilimnion v4 | ecosystem: Environmental > Aquatic > Freshwater > Lake > Epilimnion/Euphotic zone ...
GAATGGGATTATCCAGTCATGTTTGCTAAAACTATTGAGAAGGTTTTAAGGGAGAAGAATAATGTTTAATTCTGATGAGTGCGAATGTGCCGCTGCTTGCTACCACGAATGTGTATGTGACTGGGTAGTAAAGAAACAATGGCAAGGATTAACAAATGATGAGATATGGGATATAGCTAACTTTTTGGGTAAAAACAAAAAATTGGATTATCCAGTCATGTTTGCTAAAACTATTGAGAAGGTTTTAAGGGAGAAGAACACATAATGTTATCTAGTTTAGTAAGCCAATTGTTATACATTCCACCAGCAAAAAAAGTTACATTACGCAATCCTTTATGTCCTAAGTGTAAAGAACGCCCACGCTCAATTGCGGCAGTAAGTGGTAAAATTGCTGATTATTGTGTAGAGTGTAAGCGTGAAATTACTTTAAAAACAAGACTAAAGGCGCAAGCGTTAAAAAATGTTAGGTAATCTAATCTCTCAATTATTAAATATTCCCGTTAAAGCAGAAGAACCTATCTGTCCTATGTGTAAGAAGCGACCTAGACACCGTACCGCTATCAATGAGCGTTTAACCAGTTATTGTATTCAATGCCATAAGGAAATTAAGAGAAATGCACAAAAACAAAAAATTTAAATGTTTTTCATTTGGAGTTAATTATGATTACACAATCAGAACTTAAAAAGTTTTTAGAATACCATTTAGATACTGGAGATTTTACTTGGAAAGTATCTCGTGGAAATGTTAAAGCTGGAAAAGTTGCAGGATTTACAGAAGTAAATGGATATTTAATAATAAGAATTAATAACAATAATTATTATGCTCATAGACTTGTTTGGTTGTTTATTACTGGAAATTTTCCATCTGTAATTGACCATATTAATGGAGTAAGAAATGACAATAGATTAAGCAATTTAAGAGAATGTACTGACCAACAAAATCAATGGAATCATAAAAATTATTCAACAAATACATCTGGAATTAAAGGTGTAAGTTGGAATACAAGAATGCAAAAATGGAAAGTAGCAATAAGAACTGAAATTGGCAGAATTCATTTAGGCTATTTTAAATCTTTAGATGATGCTAAATTAGTAATTATTGAAGCAAGAAATAAATATCATAAGGAGTTTGCAAATCATGGCTTTTAATGAAATTACTGGCGATTCAATAGTGACTAAGCCTAGTAAAACTTATTCAGATAATTATAATTCTATTTTTCGTAAACCAAAACGTATTCATACTGATGAAGAAATAGCTAACTGGAAATACGCAAATGAAGAAGTAAAAGGCTTGGAGTGGGATAATGAATCTGACTGATGAAGAAATGAAAGAATTGCGTAAATTGCTTAAGTTGCCACGCAAATGAGCGATATAAATGAATTACAAAATTTAATAGAAGATTGTTTGAGTGTAGGAATTAACTTCCCTAATGTGATGGATGAAAATGATTATGCGGTTTTATTTGCCATTGCTAAGTTGCTTTTATTACATCGTAATCGATTAACAAAACAACAAGAATTAGCTTGATTGCGTTATCATTTTAATAGCTCGTTCTTGAACATCATTTATTCTAGCCAACCATCCATTAATAAAGACTGATTGCGATGGTCTTTTAGCAACGATGTTTCTATAAAAAGATTCTTTTTGGTCACTAAAGGCTCTAATTAATCCTAGTTGGTCTTTACCTTTTGTTAAAGCCAAAGTAATAGAACCAAGAACACCATCAATGTCCGTACCAACTGATTTTTGAAGCAATTTAACTGACATTCCTGTTCCACTATTAATTGCCATGTCAAAAACACAATAATCAATTCCTGAAGGTAAATCGGAGCAACGGCAAGCGTTCCAGTACTGATTTAAATAGATGGTTGATACATCCATATCGGAAATTAGTTTTAAGTCGTTAGGCGTTAAGTGTGTGTTCTTCTTGTAGATTCTATACGTTTCTAGCGTAATACCTTTCATAGTAGCACCACCACTATCTAAAGGATTGTCGGAAAAACCACCTTCACTTGCTAAAACATAATGTAATGATGCTTCAAAATTACTCAGCATTAATAGTTGCCTGTTCAGCCGCCCATGTTTGAGCATTATCTAATTGAAGCGTAGTTGCCAAACAATCATTTGCTAATTTTTCGTAGTCGGTACGAGATACTGCGTTGGCGGTGTTGTCGTTAGGCTGGTTGGTAGAATTGGGAACGCTGGGCATTTCGCTACTATCGGTTTTTCCACTTGGGTTGCACACCCTGTAATCAATACCAGCAACATTATGATGGCTGTAATAATCATTATTTGAACTAAGACTTTGTTTAAGATTGAGGTTTTCATCTTGAGTGACCTTTTGAGAATTGATATTAGTAGCAATGGTTTTATTGTCTGCAATGGCAACCGCTTGTAAATCTAATACTTGTTGTTGATTCCATAAAGATTGAATTTTAGCTTTGCCTGATTCATAGCCTTTATAGAATGTTACAGGCAAAATAATAACAATTGCACCAATAATAGCTAACTGTTTCCAGTACATTAGTAAAAAAGGCATTATTTTTCACTCCAATTTTTAGCAGCTATGGCTATGCCAAGTGCAGCAATACCCTCAGCAAAATCGCTAAATTGTGGACTGATAACTGTGCCAAATTTAAACAACATTTCAATCCCACCAATAAAAGCAATAACCCTATAAGCGCAAATTGTTTGATTATCACGTTCACTTAATATGTTATGTAACCAAGTTTTAATCATAATTTTCTGTTAGCAATTTTATTATTCCAAATTTTACTATCTTGCTCTACATCAGGATTTAAACTTTTAAAATTACCTAAATGTCCAAAAGCTAGATGACAATTAATTCCATTATGTTTTGATTCACACAATACAATTAAATTATTAGAATCAAGTTCTAATGCAGGGTTTAAATGAAAAGGCATTTTATGATGAACTTCTAGTTTTTCATTTTTTCCACAAACTGCACATACAGGATTAGCATTTAAAAAGTCTTTACGAACAGAAGCCCATTTACTAGACCTTTTAGAAGCCATTGGATGCTTGCCTTGTACCACTCCAATTAAATGGGTAATTATTCTCATGACTTATCAGCCTTTGCATCTAATCTATCGAATAATTTATTTAACATCTCTTTTAATTCTCGCACATCTTGGCGGTAATCATCACGAGCCACATATTCTTTAGGTAATTCTTCTCTTAGCTTAGATAAATCTTTTTTTAATTCATCTACTGCATACCATAATACTCTAGCAAACCAGCCAATTACTGACATGACTCCACCTAGAACTAAATTAATCAGTAATTGATTGTCCATTATTATTCCAATTTATGCAGTAGTTTTAGGCGTTGCAACTGTTGAATCAGTTGCTACAGTTGCTTCAACAACTACTGGTGTAATCGCTGGAGTTATCGATACTGTAACAGGTTTGCTTTTTTTAGAAGGAATTAAATCCGCTTCTATTTCTTTTACTAATTCTTCTACATACTCTACTACATCCGCAGGAAATTTGTCTAAGGAAGTAACTGCTGAATCAAATATTGCATTGAGTGATTTTGAGAAAAATAATGCCATGATATTGTCCTTTGTAAAATATTAATTAACGTAATTCTGCCCAATTAGCAATATTTTGCCCCGACCCACTTGTTACATTAGCCCCATAAGTTTGCCCAACAGGAACTATAAAACTTGTAGAAAAATCCATACTATTCCCCACACTACTTAAATCATGATATAAAATTGCAACTTCAACTGAATTAACGTAAAAAGTTACTCCTTGATAAGATGCAGTTGGAAAAGTAATACATATATTTACATAAATTGGATTAGATGTTCCATTAGTATAAGTAGAACCTAATGCTCTACTTGAAGTTACATTTACCCAAGATTGACCAATACCTATACTTGAACTAATATATCCAGCAGGATTAGTCGCATTATAAGGTGTAAATCCTAATGCACTTACAACATCAGTTGAATTAAGAACAATCGCACCTGTACGAGTATTAAAACTTGTTACCGCAGAAGCATTAGCAAAGTAAACATTAGTGCCATCACTCCAAGTATATTGTGATGAACCAGCAGTAATAACAACGCCTGTACCTGCCGCAGTTTTAACGGTTAAGGTATAAGCTCCTGAAGTTTGATTAGAGAAAATCCATTCATTTACTTGGCTTGGTACAATTAATGTACTATTTGCAGTCAATGTCCCTGTAATAGTTACAATTGGATAAGCCGCTTGTAATGTAGTCATAGTCACGCTTGTACTAGACATAGCTATTGATTGCAATCCTTGAAAAGCAGTAGCAACCCATCCAGCACCACCAGTATCAGGATTAGTTGTATTATTTTCAGTAGAACTCAACCAAAAACCATTAAATGAACTACTTAATATAACTGCGCCTTTAGGATAACCACCTACAGTAGTAGAAAATGCTGAATCATACGGAAAGAAACCACCAGCTTGTTGCCATTGTGTAATTGCTGTTATTTCATTTAAGATACCATTAAAATCAGCACCGAAAGGTGGAACGCCACCTGTACTAATAGGCGTAAAAGTTAATGGTGGAAATCCATCATGCAAAGATGCTTTACCATTAGTTACCCCAATTTGAGAAGCTGTTGGAATAGTAGCGATATAACTTCCAGTAGCGGCATAAGCAAATGGCAATGGAATCTTGGTTGGTATATTGGTACTTTGCATGATTTATCCTATTAATAAGTTAATGATACGCTAACGCCAGCAGGTCTAGGAAATACACCTGAATTGTTAATAATTGCAATTTGTACTGCACTTGGTACAAAAGTTAAATGATATTGGAATGACATACTTCCTGAATTAATTACATAAGCTGAACCATAAGGATTAATACCATCACTCGTGCTAAATTCAGCTTGCAACAAAGCATTAATAGATGGGATAGATAAATTGGATATATTAGCCGCCGCTTTAACTAAAATCAATCTTCTATATTGAGCATCTGCTAAAGCAAAAGTTGTAGTCAATGCTGTTCCTGAACCAAATGGAGCTTGTCCAAAAGGTTGTGGACCTGTAGACGCTGTTGGAGCAGTATAGGCTTCTTCAAAACCTAAATAATTAGATGCACTTACTTGTAGATAACGAGATACACCAACAATCTGACCCCATATATCTAATCCATTTCCTACAGCAGTAGCTATATTCCAAATATTAGAATAAAAATTAGCAATATCAATAGTAGGGTCTACTGCATCATTAAATGATTGTAATAATCCTACAAGCGTAGGGCTATCTACATATTGACTTAATAAGGTTTCATCCCAACTCATCATACTAATGTCACCACAATATTAGATGCAGTAATTGTTGGTAATTGGTCTATTCCTAAAGCTGCTAATAATGTAGAAGGACTTGCTGTTAAACCTAGATAAACTTCAATAACATTAACATTAGGATTGATTGCATTGATATTTGCATAATATCTACCTGAATATGAAGTTGAATTAATCGTAACTGCTGACCCACCATCTTGACCATTAAATGAAGCAATAACAGCATTTTGTGTTAATTGAACAATATTTGATGGCAATAAAGTATTATTTTTTATTTCAACAATAAAATAAACTGGTGCGGAAGTTGGTATTAAATATGTAACTGAATAACTTGGATAAGGTGTTGGATATGTTGTATCGTAAACAGTCACAGTTGTATTTCCGTTATATGCACAACCCGGTGAATTTTTACCCCAAATAGCTTGAGCTACCGCAGAACTTGTACCGCCAGCTACACTCACACATACAGAATGAGCCGCTAACGAATAACTTGTGCTTCCATAACTAACAGTACTACCTGTAGGATTGTCAGTAACGAAAGCTCCAATAACATTTGGAACTTGTGTTACAGCGGCATAAATAGCTTGAATTGAATTAACTGAATTTCCAGCAACACTCGCAGACCTTCTAGCTTCAAAAGCCGCTCTAGTTTCTACCAAATTACCAACCGTACCTGTTGCTGGATTTGAAACTGTATTCCAACCAGCGATTGCAGTATAAATAATATTCAATGCGCCAATAGCACAAGCAATTGCACCTTGCGTTTGATTTTGGAATTGAACTGTAACATTTCCACTTGAAGGAATAGTAGCAGAAGTTGTAGACGAATATAAATATCCACTTGTATCTTGTGCTACTGAACCTACTGGAATAATTGTTCCTACAGCTCCATTACACGTACAATTTACAACTGTACCAGCACCCGGTATTCTTTGAATAAAATAAATTTCACCAATTGCATCTTGCCAAATTCCTGAAGCCATTGACGGATTAACTTGATTAGCTATATAAGCAATCTCGTTATTCTTATCGCCAATAATTGCCGTTTCAGATTGCGCTAATTGACCTTGAGGTGTTTGAAGTGAAGGATTAACGCCACCACCAAAAGCCGTATCAATGTCAGCTTGTACGCCAGTTAAAATTGCAGATTCGGAAGGCAGTACTGGACTGCCATTGACCCAAGTTATTTGAGGAACGTTAGTTGACATTATGCAGCCCTCGCAAATTCACCGTGATATTTTTCTCTAGCTTCAATAGCTACCAATTCAGCTAATTCATTAATTGTCATAGGTTATCCAAATGCCACATTGTTAATTGCTCCATCAGTATCAATAATTTGTAGTGTTCCTGAAAGAACTCGATTCTCAAAAGATGTAAATGTAACTTTAACAGAAACTACATTAGGAATAGTAAATGCCGCCGTTGTTAATTGTAAATTAACAAATTGCAAAGGCGGAAATAATCCTAAAATATTTTGCCAATAAGGTAATCCTAAACTATTATCATACCAACATTCACCTAAAAATGTTCTAGTAGCTGAAGCTACATCTTGAGCAATAGAATAAGGCGCATCAGCTAATGCAATATTTCCATTTATATCTAATACAAGGTCCCATGCGGATTGGTCTAGTAATAATGAGTTTTGAATTATTGTCATTTTTAACCTTTATTACATCGGACTACTTGGAGTACCAGTATTACCGCCTTGTGGGTCAGAATGTGTATGACTATTATAAATAGACCGCATCTGAGCCATTGAATGAGTATTAGTAGCTGAATTATCTATAATATCACCACTCACTTTTAAAATTGGCGTATTCATTGTAACACTTGTAGAAGAATTTACGATTGCAGTTGGAGCATTTACAGTTACATTTACTGGAGAGGTAATTGTTATGCCTGAACTATTAAATTGAACATATTGTGTGGGAGCTGAACCAATGATTGTCATAAGATAAACCATATCTGACATATCATTTTTACGAGTAGAACCGGGAGCAGATACTTTTTTTGCATTTTTAACTGTGGAAATATCCCTATCGCAAACAGTCGCAATCCCAATATCACCCACTACAGGGTCAAGAATAATCCCATTACTACCGCCCTGTATTCTCATATAAGGAACATTATAAATTATTCCATGTGGCATTAAATTTTTATTGCCATCCATGCCACTAACTAATGGTTGTACATTTACATATCCAATAGGTGAAACTCCCCCTGAATTAGTAACTGCTTGAACTATTACAGGCATAGCAGTTCTTAATCCCGACATGGCGGCTGTCATAATAAAATTTAATCTACCAATATCGGAAGAATTATCAGCAGGGACTAGATTATTAATTATATTAGTTTGCTGTGACATAATATGAACCTTGACCTTGAGAACGCCTATTTAATCTAACACTTGTAAACCAAGCCCCGTCTATTGTTAGTGTACTTAATTCATGTGTAACAACATGAGCATCCCATTCCCCATTTGCTTTAATAATGGATGATGTTAAATTCACTTTTCTTCCATTTGATAACGCTTCATTAAATTCAGTCTTAATAAAAAAACCTTGCGCCCAATAAACAGGATACCCAACTAATCCAGTTTGAGGACTTATATCAATAATCACATCATCTATATTCCCATCATTAGACCAAATGGATACAGTATTATTTTCTATTTTATATGGAAAACAAGCGGCTTTAGCTACAGTTTTAATTTGGTCAATAATAGAACCACTTAAATACTGGTTGGTAATAATTGCATGAGCATTATTGTTAAAATTTTTGAATGACCAATTACTCCCCATTGATGCAGTTAATGAGGCAATAATATCTTCAGCATTTTTTGACCCGTTGTAACTGTTAGGAGCTACGCTCGTTGATTTTTCATAGTATCCTGAAGCGGCAGTTACAACAAAACAAACTTCAGGAATAGCAGAAAAATCAATAAAACTTGATTGAATGTGTCCTGAAAAAACTTGTATTAAAGGCTTACCTTGATTTCCAACAACTACAGTTATGCTAAAATTATTCACCGATACTAAATTCGCACCTGCACTGGAATATTGATTCATTTGCTCTAAAGTCATACCATAGACTTTAAGTTGCAATTGACCGATAGAATTTGTTCCACCCGGATTGCTGATAACTGCTTGACATTTTAACCCTTGTAAATTTACATCTCCAGTTGTTGCCCCAGAGAATTGTAAATTTATTTGTCTAATAGCAAAACTCATACTTCGTAAACCAATAAATATTTAGAATTTAATCCTGTATAAACAGGGTCAGTTTGACCTGAAGTATCAAAGAAAAATAATTGACCAGTAAATCCTAAATAAGACTCTCTAACTAATCCAACTAGATTTAAACAAATCATTGAATTTACAATTTGAGTTCCATTAAGATTTAAGTCAAAAAATAAACCTGTATTTTTTTGATATAAATTAATAACACAATTTTGTGTTCCTAATTGAACATTAAATGATTGTGAGGCAATAGAATTAACAGGAATTATTTGTATCATTTTATTCTCATGTAGAAACTAAAATTGATGGAATTACAACAGGCGGATTAAGTGGAGATACTTGCCCATTAATGTAAGTAGAAGCCCCACTAGGTTCAGTAGTCGTTGGAGTTGCTTGTTGAGCAATTATAACTTGTTGAAACCATAATTGAGCAATAATTAAAGAAACACCTTGTTTGGCTTCTCTACGATAATCTACATGAACTAAATTACAATTCTGATAAGTAAAGTTTGGAGTAATTACATTAATTAGTGTTAGAGAGTTCATTAATTGTTCTATAGTACTAAGAAAATTCTCTTTAGTCATAGCCCCTTTACCATTACATGAAATAGTCACTCTAACATCAAATGGCATAGCAACTTTGTTATAGCTTGCAAAACTTCCCCCTTCAATTGGATAGGTTGGTATTTTGCGTTCTTCTCTATATTCAAAATCAATAAATGAATCAGGCGTGATAATACTTTGACCTGTAGCTCCAACAAATCCCCATTTAGCACCTGTAATTTTTGTTAATATTGGGTTTGATTGAGAAACACTTGCAATAGGAAATGAATTGGGTGAACGTGGGATTGGCGGAACACCCGGCAAATTAGGAATGTTAGGATATGGAATTAAAGGCATTATATAGCTCCCCCTACGCCATAACCAATTAAGGCTTGGTCTTGTAATGTTTTCTTAATATCAGTAATTATCCCTGTCGCATCTTGAGCCGCAGAATATACATTTAATTCATTAATGGTCGTATGAATAGTAGATGATGAAGAATTATTTGCAGACATTGGCGCAGTTGCATTTGTTCCCGTCATTGTATGATATTTTGACAAGTAATCAGTAGTTTCAGGTGGAAGACTTCCCATTCCTTTTTTATCTACATTACTCATTCCCCAATTATAACCAGCCAACATTTTATCAACATCACCGTTATAATGGTTACTTAAATCAGATAAAAATTTAGCCGCTCCAGTTGCAGATTGATTTTTATCAAAAGGATTTGTAACGCCATATTGTTTTGCAGTATCAGGCATAAATTGAAATGCCCCCATTGCACCACTTTTGGGATTAACAGCATTTGGATTGCCATGTGATTCAATTTGCATTATTTTGCTTAACATTCCAGCAGGTAATCCATATTGTTTTTCTAAATCCGCAAATGACAAAGTAGAAGTGACATTTTCCCAATGACCGCCACTTCCTCTAGTTTTACCACCTACCCATTTCTTTGTAGGATGATTGCCATTAGGATTATCTTGTAATGCCCACTCAGAACCTTTCCCTGTTTTACGTGCTTGTATATGCCACATTTTCCCAGTAACAGGGTCGATTTCCCCTTCTTTGTGTTTACCATTGCCGCCAAATTTATTAAGCGCAACCGCCATTAATGCAACTGCGGCAGGTATGGCTAATATAATACCTAGAACACCACTTAATGACACTCCGATAACTTCTAATGATGTTACTATTAATCCACTTGCGGCTGAAAAGACAATTCCTAATGTTTTTATAATTCCACTTAAAGCAAGCAATCCACCAGTAGCGGCAATTGCTTTAGTTCCAATGCCATTAACAGAATTATCCCAATCTGAGAATTTTTCAATATTAGTAGTTAAATAACTAGATAGATTATTTAATGAAGGCAATAATCTATCTAATCCTTCGTTTTTTAACCCAGTTAATGATTGAATTAATTTCGCAGTTTTTTCTTGAAATATTTTAGAATTTTCGCTTAATGAAGGAGTAAGATGATTTAATTTAACATATTCATCAAATAATTTTTGTAATGCTGGACCACCAGCCAATAGCATATTATAGCCATCTGTATCAAAGCCCAATAAGTCAGCAATGTTTTTGGTTTCTTGTATTGTATGTGCTGATTTAAACTCTTTTAAAGCATTTGAGATTTTAACTATATTTGTGGCATCTTTATCTTCTAAACGTAAATAGCCTAACCCTAATTTTACGTTTTCACCACCCATGCCCATTGAAAATTTAGCAATACTACTTTCTATATTTTGAAATGTTGATTGTAAGGAAGCCGCACTACCACCAAATCCTTCAGCAACTCCACCCCATGCTTGGAGTTTTGCGGCTGAAATTCCTAATAGATTAGATTGACGGCTTAATGAAGCGTTAGAAGCTGTGACTGTTGTTACAAATTCCTTCATCCCAGCTAAGCCTAAAAAAGCCCCACCGAATGAAATTAAAGCATCACGAGATTTTTCGAAACCTAGAGCTGTTTCTTTTGAACTGCGTTGAGTATTCTTTGAAGTTTTCTGATTGGCTTCATCAAATTTCCGTAATTCATCTATGGATTTTTTTTGCGCTTTATCGAATTTAGATGAGTCAAGCCCTAATTCTATTAGTAAACTGTCGATAATTGTAGCCAAAATATATCCTTTTTATTTAGTCTGGCTCATTAAATAAGCGTTGTGTCTATCTACGGCATTTATTTCTAACAATATCCACATATCCTCAACACCATAAATAGTGTCGAGTTCATGTAGTGTAGCTAATTTAGAAGATACAACAGTTGCTATCGCTTGCGTAGTGGCTTGATACTCAATGAGCTTTCTTGCATTGTTTCCTGCGCTTCTGATTCCGAAGTCGATTTGCTTTCGTTTAAAAAAAAATCCATGTGTAAATTCCATGTAGCTTTTCTTAATTGTAAGCGAGTTCCAACTTCTTCAATATCTTCTTCGACTAATTTACGTTTAATATTAGCTGAAGGAATAATTTGAACGCAATTCATCATTTCATCTAAAAGCGGTTTTGCCGCATCAAATGGAATCTTGAGTAAATTCATATATCCTATTGCCATTAAACCTGACATACCCTGAGAAGCTAAACCTTCAGGTATCTCAATGCCAGCATTGCCGACAGCTAAGATAACCTGAAAAGCCCAGTTTTCAGCCTGAGAAGCAGGCATTTCTGTAATTAAAAACTGTTTACCTAAATCTCTACCAGTTTCAGCTACGAATGTCGTTTCTTTTCTAGCCATTTATTTTATACTCCAGTTTGTGAACTTGTAATTGTTTGCCAAGTGATTTCATATACTACTGGTTGCAAAGTCTTTTTAACGGCAGGAAATGGAGTTGCCGCAGTTAAATAGCCATTATAAAGGGCATAAGATATTCCTGTAGATGGTAAAATAATTGTACCATTAGCTACAAATACATCTACAAAAGCATCTTGGTTAGAACGCCAATTATCAAATACTTCAACACTAGGACTATCAGCTTGAAGATGAATGGTCATTTTATATGGAATCCACACTTTACCACCTGAAAGATTGCCATCAACACCCATTAAAACTTCTGATTGTTGAACAGACTCACTTTCAAAAGCATCATCAACGGCATAGCCTTGAATGTTAATCGGGGCATATAGACCTTCTATGCTAAGTGTTAATACTGAATTTGCTGAGGTTATTGTTGCCATGATTTATCCCTTATTGAATAACGATAGATGCAAGAGTAATTTGTTGTACGCTTTCACCATCTTGATAATACAAAGTAATAGGTGGAGATTGACGAGCCGCACGAGTTACAGCAGTTGCTGGTGAGATTTGCAATACATAACCTTGAGAAGCAATTACTGGAGCGGCGTTATAACCTAAAGCATATTGAACTTCAGCCGCTTGAGCCGCAGATAATTGAATACCTTTACGAATTGCACCGAAATTAATTGCCGCATTGATTGGGTCTAAACAAGCCGCATTGATTAATGAATAACCTTGCGTATTGTATGGAATAGAACCAACTTGTTGAAGCAATGTAACTAAAGCTAATTGTAAATTAGCATTTAACCAAATTTGATTCAAGTAAGTATCAGCCCATAACCATTTGCCTGAAACAGAACCCGGTGTAAACCAAGAAGCGTTATTAGCAGGATTATTAGAACCATAAGCACCGTAGCAATTATAACCATTAGCAACTACACCAGCATAATTTGAAGCAGTTGTTACTGAAGCTACTAAACCTGACTGCTCTTTAAAGTCTAATGTTGCACGACCATTCAAGCGAGTAAAGTCTAATGAAGCCGCAAAACCAGCCGCAAATGCTGAAAGTGTATTGTTGCCGTAAATTGGCAATGTACCAACAACTTGACCAACTTGTAACCAATCACCAAAGGTGTTAGTAGAAGCAGAATTTAATACGTTAATATCAGAATCTTGGCAGATATACAAATAACGAGGTGAAACAGAATTAGACCAAGTAGCAAATGCTTCTTTTTCAGCAATGACTGATTCCCATACTGTGAAGAATGTAGCCCAGTTTTGATTTTGGTTAATAATGCTATTCATGTAAGTAGCTGGAACTGCCGCCGCTTGACCTTGCGATAATACTGTACCTGTAGCTTGCGTTAGCATTAAGCCTGTTGCCATAGCACCAGTTGTTGCAAAACTAACCGTAGCCGCTGTTCCTGTAAGTGTAGTAGTGAATATAAATGCACTTGGTACAGAATCATAAGTAACTGTAAATGGTGGTGAAGTAAATGCCGCTTGAATAACTGTTGCCGCTTGGCTAAAACTTGTAACTGCGGCTAAACTGATTGAACCTGAAGTGATAAGAGTGCCATTAATGGTAAAAGCTAAAGTACCAGTACCTAGAGCTTGCAATTGACCTAAAGTCATTGAAGATAAGTTGCCACCACGAACCCATGCCGCTGTTGCTGTTTCTGCATAGTTAGCAATAAATAAAGCACCCGGCAATTGAGTACCAATGCTATAACCATTAAAATAAATTGATGCTAAAGTCGCTTCTGTTGAAGTTGAGCCAAAATATGTTGCTACATTAGCCGCAGTTGCAAATTGTAAAATTGTTCCAGCAGGAGCATAGGCATTTTGTGTGAGCATCAATCCGTTTAAATCAACGGCAATACCACCAGCAGACAAAACTGACGGAACTACATTTACTACTTGTGAAAAAGGAATAGTACTCATAAAAATCTCCTATGGTTGAAATGTTTGGTCTATTGGTGCTAGACCCACTACAACATCTAACATTGATTGTTGAGATGTGGTTAATGTTGGATTATATTGCAAATTACCTTCTAACTTCCATCTTTGCTCATATTGCTGTTCTCCATCAATTAAAGGCAATTGAACTGGGTCATCAGCATATAAAGGCTGAATATTTGCAGGAAATAAATCCGTTGCATATTCATCACGAAATAAAGCCTGAGTTTCCATAGCCCATATTTGTGATAATGGACCATAAAAATCAAGCTGAACAACATATCTTGTTGGAGTCAAAATAGATTTTTGCTGTAATGCAGAATTATAAGTATCTACATTAAAAGATAATCTATTCATTCCAGTATTATTCATAGCAACAAATCCACCTTTCGGCATTGCAACCAAATTATCTTGAGCTTGTACTACTTCAGTTCCAATAGGTAGAAAAGTCCTAAAGAAAACTACTAGAGCTTTAAAAATATCTTGGTCAATAATATCAATGGTAACTGCCATAATTAATCCTGTTGTAATGTCACTATAACATGACACCAATCGCTCCAAGTTTCGCAAACTTGTGTAATTAGCCAATTACGATTACTTCCATTAGGTATTTCAGGAAATATTAAAATATCTCCACCAATGTTATCAGCACGAACAACACCAGCCGCATTACCATACATATAAACTGAACGCATTACGCCAGTTATATTCAAGCCATCAGTATGCTGTAAATCTGTCGTGCTTAGAGCTTGTATTTGCGCTCTAACGGATAATGTTAAAGTTGTAGGAGTTCTTTTACCTGCACTATCAGTAATATAGCCTGTAGATTGAATCCAATTAATTAAAATATTTGGATTAGTAAGTTGAGTGTAACCATTAACTAATGAGCGTAATTTCATCATTAACCTTTAGCTATAAACTCTGAGCCTTCTTTAGCTACGCTATTTTGTAGATATGCCAGCATAACACCTGTATCAACTAATGGCTTTGTAGAACCATTCCCACGTTCACGCCTTAATGCTAATGTCATTGGAGCTAAAGCAGGTGAATAGATAGTAGCTATTTTTGCTTTCATATCTGCGGCAGCTAATATACCAACTGCATTTAATACATCAAAAGCATTATTCTTACCAGCTACTACTGAAGCTACGCCTTTACTTAATATGGCTACCCATTCATCTTTATTTTCTTTGATAGTAGGGCGCATAAATGGTCTAGGCGGAATTTTCTTAGCAGGTGCGCCAAATTCATTTTGTGCGGCAACTGAAGCAATTGGAGTACCATCTTCATATTGACCACCTGACGGAAATCCTACTTGAGCAACTAAGCCTTGAAATTCTTTAGGCGCACGTTCTAGTGTGGCTTTAATCTTATCAAGATTTAAGGCGGTCAAAATATACCACCAGCTTTTCTAAAAGCTGAATTTTCAGGGCTACCACCAATATATAGTCCTACGTTTGCTACAGCACGTAATAGCGCACGTAATTGACTGCCATATGGGGTAGTAGCCAACCACCAACCAAAAGAGGTCTTAACAGGTGGTGGAGTAAGTGAAACATTAACAGTACCTTCAGCAGTACCTTGAACAACTACTGTTGGTATGCCAGCAGTAATCATTGTGAATGATTGAGCTAAATGAGCGCACATTAAATCTAACGCTAATTGAAGCTGTTTTGTTTTAAAATTATATGGATAATTATTATCAGGATTTATATATGATGTTCCCATAGTCCACCACCCATCAAGTTGCGCTGTTGGATAATCAGTCACATCAGCAAAAGCTGGAAACTGTAATCTAAAGTTAGCATCATTGTAGGCAGGAACTAGAGAAGTCATAATTAGCTCTTAATTAAGTTTAGGTGCATCTTCATCTTTGGCATAATCTGATGCTGTCAAAGGTGCAGACTTATCTTTTAAATTCATATCAGGAACTACTTTTTCTACTGCTGTTGTTTTCGTGCGAACAGATAAAAAGCCATCTTTTTCATGTTTCAGGAAAACTGGATTCTTTTTTAATGCTTCGTAATCAGCATCGTCAATTTCGGTTGCAACACCAATTGGCGTGATTAAACGGTCATTAGCAACGCCTGTACCACCTTTAATAAGAACACCTACATCTTTGATAGGCATATCGTTACCGCCTTGTAACCAGTTTTGATAAAGCTGGTCATTAGCTAGGGTAGAAAATACATGGACTTTAGCCATTTTTAAAACTCCTTGAGTGAATAGAGAGCGAGGTTTCCCTCGCCCTTCTATCTTACATCATATAAAAAATACAATCTATTAAACTATATTTTTAGATGCCGCTATAACGTACAACAGCGTATGGGCGTTTAAGCATAACACCAGCAGTAGCGTTTGAATAATCTTCAACGTATGCTTTAGCTTGTTTTTCAACGCCTAATGCTTGGAACTTAGCAGGAACAACTTGTACCCATGTACGGCTGTCATCACTTGCACCATCTTCTACTGATTCAGCATAAAGATAGAACACGTTAGCACCACCATTAGCATAGTTCAATTGAGGAGCAGAAATTACACGCAATTTTGCGTAAGTTTTGTTCAACCAATCACGTACTGAAATACCAAAGTCAGAAGTTACTGACAAGTATTGGTAAGCATCAGTAGGCAACGCTAATGTAAGCTCTGCATCTTCAGGATTAATAGTATCTTGAGATTGAGTTTGCAATTGAGCCGCCGCAACACGAATGTCAGCTACGATTTGCAAGAATGATTTGTTAGCCCATAAAGTTGAGCTACCTGTACCAGTAGCCGCTACAGTAACGTAAGCAGGTAATGATGGGTCATTCAAGAAACCATAAGTTAGATTGTTACCACCATTGTAGCCATTAAAACCGATAAGGTTACGTTGGATTTCCAATGATAGAGCCGCAGAAGCACGTTTTTCAGCAGAAGTGCTGATACGAATACGAGCCGCACGAGCTTCTTCTAATGAACCAACTTTGATACCTTTTTCGAAACGAATAACAGTACGGCGTACAAAGTTAGTGTTCCATGAAGCTAAAGGTACATTAGTATAATCGCCGTATGGTAACGCATTACCAATTGGCTCTAAGATACCTTGTACGATTTCTTCATCTTCCCATGAACCTGTTGTAGTAATACCAACTAAGTCATCGATTTTACGAGCGGCTGTAATTACTTTAACAAAGCCCGGTAACCAATTTTGTAGGAACTGAACTGGAGTAGTCATTGATGGGCTAGTAACATCAGCTTGATTGCCGCTATCCATTGCCCAGTTAGCCATAGTTTTAACTTGACGGTCTGAAATATTAATACCAATTTGACTTAAAGCTGAAAAATCAGCTACGTCTTTGGCATCCATTGTTACCGCACCCACATTACGTGGACCGATATAACTTTTTTCTAGCGATTTCATAATTTATATCCTTAGTCAGTAATACGGATAGCTGTTAAACCAGTTGCAGTTTGTGGATAATTCCACACTACGCAATTTGGAATTAACGCATTACCAGTAGTTGCAGAAGCACCCGGTGCTACAGTTGAAAGAACGCCAGTAGTGGTGTTGTATTGAACCAAGTCACCAATATTACACGCACCAACAACAGTAACGCAGATAGTACCCATTGTTAAGAACTCACCTTGATTGTAAGCAGGTAAGAACAATGTAGGGTCAAGTGGATTGCCACCAACAGCACCGTAAGAAGCATATACTTTAGGATTAACTAAAATACCAGCGAATAAAACGCCTGTACCAACAACGCCCCCTTGTGAAGCTACGTTAGTAGTATTAGATTTAGTAAAAGCTAAACCAATAGTACCCCCATTTACATCTAGTGCCAATGAATCGACACGTTGTGGACCATCTACAATTAACTCGCCCGGAATACCAAAGCCAAGATTAACATTGACGGTAGCTTGAAAACTAGCAGTAGTCATGATTATTTACCTTTTTCTAAGAATCGTTGAACAAAATTACCTTTGCGGAAACTAACAGCATTATCCATACCGTGAGCTACGCTAGATGCGCCTTTACCTTCGAGATAAGCACCCAAGAATGTTACACGAGCATCTTTAGGAGCATCTAAACCAAGTTTCTTAATACCATACTTAGCCATCGTGTTTAAATCCATTTCAGCGTGGTCAAATGCGCCGATATGTTTTGATAGTTTGTCATATAGTTTTGTTTTATCAGCTAAGTCTTTATGAACTCGTTTGATAATAGCCGCCGCATCCATACCAGCACCACGTTCACCTTCTTTTGGTTCTGATTTAGCTCCGCCTTGAACGATTGGGTCAGATTCTTCATCTTTAACTTCGCCCGGTTTGTCTTCATCACCGTCAGGTTTTTCCATATCTTCATCATCAGCAACCGCTTCTTCTTCGCCGCCGCCTTTGTGCATTTCTAATAATTCTTGAATTTTTGCCAATTTCGGCATCACATCTTTAACGAATGAATGAACATCCTCTAAAGACATAGCAGGTTTCTCGCCACCTACTTCTTTATTTTCTTCAGCCATGAAAAGCTCCTTGTTATCTACTGTAAAAGTGAAATGGTCTAAAACTGCTACATCCGAACCCATGCGACCTTTCTCGACTAAGGCTAGATGATTGCCACGAATTTCACGTTGTATGTAATCATACGCTTCGCCATTGAAACTTGCAGGAGCATATTCATATTTACAACGATAACCGCAGGACAATTCTTTTTTACCGTTAGCAATGAGATTAGTCATTGCTTCGGAAAATACTTTAATATTACCTTTTAAATACTCGCCATCAAAGAAAACATCTTCTCCGATTACACCTTGAATTCCTTTGTCTTCAGCAGGAGTTAAACCTTCATCCTCACTACCTAACATTACATGATTATCAATCCAGGGTAATAATTTAAATGAATCAATACAATCTTCTGTTGATAATTCTTCGGCTGGTCTGTAAACATTATAAATTCTGTCAGCATCACAATCAGGTGAAATTGAACGACCTGAATATGGAAATACACCTACTTTGGATAATGGGTTATCTTTAACTTCAAACCATCCATTTGTATCATATTCTCTTTTATCCATTGCACTAGCGTGCGATTCAGCTTTTTCCGCAATTTCTTCCGCATCTTTCGAAACTTTGTGAAATATTGGGTCAGGTGCATTTTCTATGGTTGCCCATACAAAAGCATCATGCTCCTCATTTAAATCAGGTGTAAACTCGCCATCATTACACCCGAATAGATTTACTTTACCTTCATCATAGATAAGATGTAATCCCGTTGCTGGAACGTGTCCACATTCTTCACGAGATTCACGAATAGCACCTTCTATCGGGGATTCGCCTTCTTCTACATGACCACCGGGGAAATCCCATGAATTATCTTTAGTTCTACGCATCCATAATATCTTGTCATCATTTGTATAGACAATAAAAGCGACGATTTTAGAATCAGGTTCTTCAGTTAAATCTCTTTCATGGTCATTGTCTGCATCATCAGCAACATGAGATTTTCTAGCATTTTGATATGCAATAGCAACAGCTTGGTCACGTTTATGACCAGCTTTAATCAATTCAGCTACATTAGCTGAAATAACTTCTTTGCTTGAACCTGATTGAAGTGGCATTAAATTACCCTACCTTGTTGGAATGGTAT
>Ga0214164_1000815_pt1 | contig 19343 bp, 21 predicted proteins | sample TroBogepilimnion_13_FD_153003 | JGI IMG/M metagenome (GOLD analysis project Ga0214164, IMG submission 153003) | Freshwater microbial communities from Trout Bog Lake, WI - Practice 03JUN2009 epilimnion v4 | ecosystem: Environmental > Aquatic > Freshwater > Lake > Epilimnion/Euphotic zone ...
GCTGGGGAACTTGTAAAATCCCCCAGAAGTCCTCTCTGTAATGAGGAGGCTTTTATGCACTGGTATTTTCATCTCTTTATTCACTATCTAGATTTAGCTAGACATGAATTTATTTCAACTATGGCCTGGGAGCCAGTCAAGACCAATATTGGTGCTGGTGTATGGTGGGCAGTAATTGTAACCATAGTTACTAGTATTGTATACCCTCCTCTTCGTAGAGCCATTGAAGCATTTGTTGAGAGACACGTACATGCTGGTAGTCAAGAGCTTCATAAGAAGCTAGATCATATTATAAAGCATCATCCAGAAATACCAGAAATACCAGAAGAAGACTAGCTGTACCATGTAAAGTATTGGGTTTTACAGAGTAAGTTTATGTAACAAGTTCAGCGTTGCCAAAAGGCAACAGTATACAGGAGCCAGACCCAATATGACATCGATCTTTGATTTTGATGATGCACTCAATGCAGCTTACACAGCTAAAACAGCCGGTAAGAATCTCGTAACAGCCAAGCATGAAGTTCTTACCAAAACTGGTGAGTTTCTCTTTCTTGCACATACCGACAAAGAGTTCGCACTACGCTGCCAAATGGTGGAGAGTGATATTGAAAGTGCCGCTCGTCGTAAGATGGCTTCTGTAAGTGATAGTAAATTTAAACTAGTAAGAGCACTCCACGAAGAGTGGAAGATTCGCCATGCCAATTGCGATACCTGCATTCTAAAAGAAGCCATAGCTGTAGAAGCCAAAGACTGGGATAAAGATGGCGAGCAGGAGAGTGATGCCAAAGAACATGCCGGTGTAGTTCACAATGCTATCCAAGAGGAAAAGGGTGGAAAGGCTGATGGTCAAGACACTACTAGTATTGCCAGTAAAGCAGTAGAAAAGATAGCTGCACTTGAAGAGCGTCTTGCTCCTCGTGAGGCAATGGCCTATAGCCCTAGACTTATTAGTAGTCCTTTTATTAGCAAGGGTGGAGCCAATAGTGAATTAAGTACTATTGCTAATGACCCAGAGCACCAACGTTCACTTGCTGACCCTAAGGTAGCTGCTGAACACAAAGAGGGTGATTACGTTCTAGTTCATAAGTATAATCCAGATGGAAGTCACAAAGATGTTACACTTGGACGACTACTTGGAGCTACAAAGGGCGGTAGCCCAGACCTTAGTGACGTCAACTGCACTGGTGATACACACGAGGGATTCCCAGGTTGCAACTGTGGGGGCCGTCACTACCATGTAGCAGAAATTGGAGCCATGAATCCAGCAGAGATGGGCAATCACATTTTTCCAGCTAATGTTGTTGAAGATTCAAGTGGTAATATGCATCACCATGAAGCTCCAGAAGCCACTGGTTTTGTTCCCGCTCAACATCTTACTGCACTTCCTGCAGGCAATAGTCAAGCCATCCATGATTTCCTAGATCAACACGCTCAGGCATTTGGTTATGATATTAATGGCAAGCACCCATTGCATGATGCTGAAAGTACCAAAGATCAAGGTGCATTTACTCGCATCTTGGGATATGCTCGTAAAAAAGCTCAAGGTTCATTCAAGAATATTGGTCAAATTGTAGGATACACTACCAATCGTAGTACTCCAACATATGCCTACTCAGAAGACTTGGGTGGTGGACCTCGTAGTGAAGCCAAGGACAGTTACCAACTAGAACATGGCCCTCGTGACTTTAGTGGTAGTTCAGATAAAAATAGTGCAAACTACAACCCTGAACATGGTGCTCACCTAGACCCAAGTCTAGCTGGTAGTGGTAGAATCCTTCCAATTATCCACGGTGCTTTCCGTAAGCAGTCCAAAGGTGGAACCAGACTTACTCGTATGCTCGGTGGTGGAAGCTTCCCAGATGGTTCAGGTACAGTTCCAGCAGGAATGCGTGAAGAATCACGTATTGGTAGCTTCGGAACAGAACATGAAGCCGGACGTATTGGTGAAATACTACAGCCTGCAACTGAAGGTGCCGACAACCAAGATTGGAAAGCTCGTCAAGATGCCTTCTCTGCTCTTCGACGTCGTGGTATGGGTGGAGCTGCTGAAAATAATCCAACTTCAGCTCCTAATGGTGGAAAAGTTCCTAGCTTCTCTAAAATGTTTGGCCCTAAGGCTACACCAAACGAACAATAATACCTTTAGTAACATATTATGTTCAAGGTAATTGCCGAAGCCAATAAAGGTGTAGACAGACTCACTGGTGGTAGTGCTGAATTAGGTTCTGAATGTCAGACCAAAGGCCTATACACTGATGATAAAGGAAAACCCGTACAATGCTCTTCAGATAGAGCACTTGTAGATCCCTATCACACTTTTGGTATTTTTAGTACAGTCTGCTCCAATTGTCTCCCTCACTTAGAAAAAGATCTAGTGAAGCTACAAGAAGATCGTACGGCATTTGGGCCACCCACTAGTACTGATAATACCGCTCTCCCTGGTGGACTAGAAGAAGCTTACGCTCGAGAAAATATTGAACGAGCTAAAAAGCGTAATGAAAAGCCTGTACTCAAAATGAAAAACTTCACTCGTATTTTTAATGTCAATAAGAAGGCAGACTAATGTCTAATACACACTACTCTGCTGATGAAAATGACGGCACTCTAAATCGCACTCCCAAATTATTTAAGTTCAGAGCTCCTATTCTACAGCCGGGTAGAGGTAAGAGTCAAGAGCAATTGAGGGCTGAAAGAGAGTTTACAGAAAAAACTCGACCTATTGGCCTCTATATGACTCCCAATCAGCTCGAACAATCTCAGGGTCAGACCTCTACAGCACCCACTGGTGGGGTAGTTAAAAAACTTCGTGAAACACTTCGCAACTTCACTCGTGAACCCCGTAGAGGTAGTTGGTTGGGTGACCCTGACTCACAAATTTTTCAAGATGAAGAACCAAGTAGAGAAAAGTTAAAAAACTGGCCTGAACTTGGAAGAGCACGTGACTGGGAACAAAAAACTGGTGAACGTGAATGGGCAGAAATGGATGCTCGAACTCACAATCCTCGTAAAAGTGATCCAGACACTTATGGCACTGAATGTGAAGGATGTCATAATTCAGATGTAGTTGGTACCTGTCATAACTGTCGTGAGCGTATTAGAGCTAATGAAGAGTCTAATCCAATTAGAATTCCTCCAATCTCTGAACCTGAACAGCACCATGAGACTTTTGCTCAATGTGATCATGATCCCACTATACCTTGTGAAGACACTCCTCATGGACCATTGGGACATATTGTTACAGTCTACAATGGTGATGGAGCCATTGGTGGATTAGGTATGCATACTAAAAATATTGGTATGATTACAGGATTTATTAGAAGAGATCCAAAGCTTACTAAAGTACTTAGTGATGCTGCGTATGATAAACACCGTGAATTATGCAATAATTATGAAGGACCTACGATTGCAAAGCACCACCCAGAATGCCCTATTGGATTCCATATGCAAAATTGTGCTAAGCATAATCCCGACCTTCCTTTTGCTCCAGGGTCCCCCCAACAAGCCTGGCTTCATGCACCTGGTTGTCCCATAGATGCTATGACTGAAACTGCTAATTATGTACCTGGACAGACTCAATTTCATGTTACTTTATTAGATCAAATGAATCCTCGAACTAAAGGCAAGCTAGACTTCGGTCGTGCAAAAATTAATCACAATGGATTTACTCAAACAGTAACTAGTGATCCTTCAGACCCTTCAGATCCAGATAGTGATAAAGAGAGAACTTATAAGCCTATTGAAACCACTCTTCCCCAGTGGCAGCAGGCTGGTATTGGTGGTATGCGTAAGGGTATTGTAGTAGATCCTCGTAGAGTATCACATGTTCCTAGTGAAGCAGTAAGAGAGCATCTTGCTGTTAATGAGCGTACTGGTAGAGCAGATATGAGACAGTTTTTTGGGGATCAAGGTGGAGTTGTAGGCGGTAGACCCACTACAGGTAGTTTCATGGCCTATCTACCCAATCCATTTGGAGCTAGTAAAATTGCCTATGAAAAACTTAAAACTATTCAACCGATTAAAGCCATAACAGATCAACTTGAAGCTCGCAAAGAAAATCCTGAATTATGGGATACTCCTATAGAGCCCAAACTAGAAAAAACTTTCGAACCCAATAAACCTATTGTTAAGCCCAAAATGGATATTGGTAAACTACTTCCTAAAAAGAGTTATGTTCATGTAACTGATTCTTTTCAACAAGGAGTCCCCTGTCGTTTTTGTGATGATCCATCCAATACTGGTGATAAGGGTGAAGTTATTCAGACCGGTACAGCCGCTAATGGACGTCCACTTTATGCACATGAAAAATGTGATGACCCATTTGCTTTTGCACAGACTTTTAAAACACCTCTACTAGATGATGAAACTATAGATGTAGATTTTATTCCTGCTATTATTTCTAGTTATGACTATGGAATTACTCCAGAGACTAGAAAAGTAGATACAGAACTTGGCATTGATACTCCTAGCAGTCCAGCTAGAATAGATCCAGGTGTTCCTGGTAATATTAAGAAGATACCCAAACTACCTAAGGTAGAAAAAATGACTCGTCTTAAAAGTACCAACCTAGGAGAGAATGGGCAAGCCCTTCCTCCAGCAAAATAAAATGTAATAACCCCGAAAGCTTAAACTTAGAGTGTAGATCTTGATCTACATAGAAAGAGAAATCATGGAACCACGTTTAAATATTAAAATTGCCGATCTATTCGACGGACCAAGCCCAGTTGATGCTGACTTTATCCCTCAGGGTCAACAAATGGATAATGACTTTATTGACGAAAACAGTAATGATGCTGCACGCAACTGGCAGACTGAAATGGACTGGCGTAAAGACTGGGCTCAAGAGATTGACCGAGACAATGCTAGTGGACAGGCTCACGGACGTGATGACACTAATCCAGCTCAGCAGACAGCTCCTTATGGGGAGTTAGTACAGGCCAAAAAGCAGGCTAGAGGTTTCAATACCAAGCAGTCTTTTAAGAATGCTACACTTGGAGTTCTAGCCAAGCTTAAGGGTGATACCCTCACCGGTTCACGTGTCTATGCCAAAACTGCTAGTACTAAGATTTCAGGAACAGTCATTGCTGTTGGAGACACTGAATTTGCAGTTATCTGGGACGACCGTACTGCTAGTGTAGAGCGCAAAGGTGACTACGAACTAGTAGTTAAGACCGCTCGTGACTCATGGTGCTCAGGTCCTGGATGCAAGACTCCTGCTTGTGATGGCAAGAAAAAGCCAGAAGCAGAATAATCTGTAACATGTTCAAATCTAAAAAAACTAAGATCATTTCTACTCCGGTAGAAGAGGTCCTTGAGGTTAAGGCAGAAAAGCCACGGAAGCAAGAGCTAGTGTCAATTGACTTTGCTCGTGTAGAAGGTTCTGTAAGTTATATAACTTTTGGAACTCTAGTGGATTATGATGGCCAAGAATATGAATTTGAATGGGACACTACACAAAATAGATTGAGTAGATTGACTGGTTCCTCAATTTCTCAATTTGTTTGGAATAGTGCAGTAGAAACACTCTCAGCAACCTTTAAACAACCCGAGAGTTCATTGGAAAGTGAACTTGAACCCTTTATAGCAGATCAAGTTAATAGCCTTAGTATTACCCTTACAAAAGGACTTAAAGACTTAGATGATAAAATTGAACGTATTGCTAGTGTAAAAACTCAGACAGTAGTTCGAACAGAATTACCCAAGATGGAAAGTGCTCCACAAAGAGTACAAAACATCGAAGAGCAAGAGACTGACCCCGATGAAGATCAGATCAGATTAAATGCTCTAAAATTTTTACAAGAATCTCAGGATGAAGATCTAGGAGTAGACTACTTAAGTCTATAGGAGCAATTATGAATTTCGCAGAAGGTAAAGGTCCCAAGCAGGTCAAGAGAACTTGGCCACTAGGTAAGTTTGTTACTGTCTATGGTAATGGAGTACAGTCCAATGTTAATCCAGCACCTGTACCCTACCCAGCTGCTTTTAATAACGGTGCAGTAGGTAATCTAACTACAAGTGGAGCGGTAATCTACACCCAACCGGGTTCTGTAGTTCCAGGACTCGTACTCAATAGTGCAGTGAATAGTGGAACAGATGTTGGATTTGTCTGTAGCCCGGGTTCTATAGAGAGTATTCAAGATCTAGAGAGTACAGGTTTTACACTCTACCCTATGACCGGATGGTCTGGCAGTTGTGTTGTTACTCTTCAAGGTAGTGCCGATCGTCACTATGAAAATACAAAGTATACTTCAACTGCTTGGAGAAATATTGTTTCTGCTACAGTTACCACTGCCAACACTACATACGCTGTTTCTAGTGGTCAAGACTGGCCCCTCTATAATGCCTATCGTTTGGTAGCAAGTGGTGGAAGTGGAATTATTAACTGGTCTATCGCAGGCATGTTTACAGACTACAGTGCAATGGGAATCGGTGCTAATGCTGGAGATGCCAATGGTGGCATTGGCCAACTTCAAGTGCAGAATGTTAGAAATCTTACACTTAGCGGTGGTAATATTACTGTTAATCAGGGTGCTGACCCATATGAAAATATTAAGGCCAATCACACCTACATCGGCTAATTAAGGTACTATACTAAGGACTATCAATGGAACGTCAACAGAATATTCGTCAAGCCGCAACACGCAGAGTTGGTGCCAACTACACTCTAAGTGGACTTGCAATTGATCAGAATAATACAGGTGGAGACATCGTATTGTCAGGCCGTGGACCAAGCATCTGTACGATGTGTGGATCAGAAATGGCTCCTGGCATTGGCTGTTGCAATAGCTAGATAGGACAATAATGTCTGAAGGAAATTGGGGCGCCTCAGCCGAATTCAGTAAAATGCGTAAGGCTGGCATCACCCTTCCTAGAAACCCAATTGCAGGCCGTGTTGCCGCTCGGGATATGCTTGATAATGTCAAGAACGGTTCAATGGCCGCTGATGTTGGACCAATGGCTATGGCCATGGGTGGTCCTCCAGAAGGTCGTCAAAGACTAAACGCTCTTAAAAATAATATGATGCTTGAAGGTGGAGTATCTAATACTGCCAATCGTAGACAAGCTGCTGCTACCGGCTCAGATGCACAGTGGGCTTGGCCCAAACTACACGACCCTTTTGAATACTGGCGTGAACGCACCTGGTGGTTCAATATGGAGGACCCAGATGAGCAAACGAGAAAAATCCGAGACTGGGCACGCTTACTTTACACTACTCACCATCTTGTTCCTGGGCTTATTGATATTTATACTAGGTTTCCTCTCCTAGACATTGAGCTTATACACCCAGACAAGCGTATTGCTGAATTCTATAACGAGCTATTCTTTGATGGTCTAGACTACCAAGAGTTCCTCTTTGACCTTGGTCGTGAACACTGGACTGTAGGAGAGGTATTTGCCATGGGTTCATGGCATGATGGTATCGGTGCATGGGAAGATGATGAAATCATTAATCCCAATGATGTTATTGTTGCCAAAAATCGTGCATTAAGAACCTATCAATACCACATTAAAGTTCCAGAAGAGATCAAGCGTCTTATTGAGCGTAGAGATCCACCTCAAGAGTATGCTATGCTTATGCAACTCTATCCAGATGTTGTAGCATGGGCTCGTGAAGATAAAGAAATTCCTGTTAGTGATGTAATCATGAAGCAGATTAAATTCAAGACCAATCCTTGGAGTGAACATGGTACTCCTATTCTTTTACGTGCTTTTCGTATGCTTATGTTGGAAGAGAGTCTCAATGCCGCTCAGGATGCTATTGCTGACCGACTCTATTCTCCTCTTATTCTTGCTACTCTTGGTTTGCCGGACGTAGACCAAGATGGACCATGGATTCCAGATGCAATGGAACTCCAAAGTCTTCGTGATGACCTAAGTATGGCCATCAACTCTGACTTCCGTCTAATGACCTATCACCATGGACTACAAATTCAGAATGCTTTCGGTCGTGAGTCAATGCCTAGACTCGATCAAGACTTTATGCGAGTGCAAACCAATGTTATGGGTGTATTTGGTATTGGTAGTGATCTCATCCAAGGTGGTCAGGGTGGAACCTATGCATCAGGTGCTCTTAACCGAGAGCTTATTACTCAAATGCTTAGCACCTATCAGCATAAGATTGAAAAGTTTATTCGTAGTCGTATGGAACCTGTTGCCGAAAGACAGGGTCACTATGAGTTCCGTAATGTTGGAGGCCAGAGAGTTCCAATTATGGAAACTGTTCTTATGGTCGATGAAGAAACCGGTGCCGAGTTCGTAGAAGAACGTCCAAAACTTGCTATTCCAGAGGTACGATTCCGTAGTATGAACCTCCGTGATGAAACAGTAGAAAGAGGATTCCTACAGCAACTTCAGGCTAGTGGATTTCCAATCTCACTCGGTACACTTGCAGTTAATATTCCTATTGACTTTGAAGATGAAGTAGAAGCTCGTAAGCATGAGAAGATCATGACAGTTGTTGCTGAGCAACAATTTAAGAAAGATCTATTTGATCGTCTTATGACTCTAGGACTTCCAATCCCTCCAGAATATTTCCAAGAATACCAGGCCTATCTTGCCGGTATGGAAGATCCAAGTCTTATGGCCCAATTGGCTCCAGGAGCTATGGCTGGTGTAAGTAGTGCTCCTAGTGCTCCTAATATGACTGGTCCTGGCAATCCTAGTGATGTTAGTGCTACAGCAGAGAGCTACCCTAGTATGGGTAATTCAAGTGCTGCTGGACAGGGACGTCAACGTCCTGAAGAGAGTTATGAGCAACGCAAAAATCAACCTAAACCTAGCAAGAAGGGTCCAAAGAATGGACCTAAGAAAAAGACTGCTAGTGTTAGTGGTTGGGATGATGACGATGATGAGCCGTTTGAAACAGTTACCTATGGTGACCGTATGAAATTTGCAGTGCCTTTTGAGCAGAAGAAGCGCAAGCGCATGAAACTGGCCAAGGGTATGAAAATTATTGTTGATGACAGTTATGAAAAATTTAGTGAAGATGAGTTTAAAGAGCATCTAGCTAGTATTATTAATGAAGATGACACTAAGATTGCCGGAGAAGATCCACTTATTCCTAAGCCAAATATGGACGGGGATGAGAATACAAAGGCCCACAGTAGTGATGGTGGTATGGACCAACATGACGTAACTGGTGCAGGTCTTGATGACTTCTAATGTAATTTAGTGTTTTAAAGGAGTTATACTATATGAGCCGATTTTTAGACAAAGACCCACAGTTCCTTCCCAAGATGGGGAAATCCAAGACCGCTTTTCTTAGTGTTATTGGTACCCTAGAAAAGATTGCAATCATTGAAGAGGGTGAAGGACATTTGGCTCGTAATTACTCTGATCTCGATCTAAGCAATAGTATTTACACCGGCAAGGACGAGTAGAATGATTGCTGCATTACACTTCTATGCAACCTGGTGGGCCAATACTCTTTCTATATTAACTGGGTCAGCTGCTATTTTCTTTTTTCTAAAAAGAGTAATTATTAGAAGTATTGCCAATGATCTTAAAGACATAAATTATAAAATGTCTCCTAATGGTAAAAATACTCAAAATATTGGTGATATTGCAGCACGAAGTGAAGATGCCATAAAAGAGCTCAAGGACATACTTGGAGTCATTCGAGTGGAAAATATGCAAACCAAAGAGATTCTCATAGAACATATTGGATGGCATAAAGGTCAATTGGACTCACAATAATACAAATTCGTGTTTTTCACGAGTTGGACAATGTAAAGTAGTTAAGCTATTAACAAAGAGTATGTATACATATGATTAAATTTGGTGCTCCTACAGTCACGTTAATGGGTGGTCATAATACCACTTTAGCAAACCGTGAGAGTATTAGTCTTCACAACGTAACATTTGATGATTTCAAATTTAAAGAGCGTAACGGTTACCTATATACGGTGGCTCGAGCAATCTCCAGTCGAGTGAATGCCAACTATGATGGTTGGCCAGTTGATGAAATTAAGAATAGTTACAAGACTTTCATTGGACGTCCAGTATTTGTTGAGCACAACAATAGTGACCCAAAGAGAGCACGTGGAGTAATCAAAGATGCTGTCTACCGAGAAACCAAACTCGCTAGTGGCATCACAGACGCGAGTGTCTACTGTCTAATGGAAGTAGACGCTCAAAGCTTTCCCAAGTTGGCTAGTGCCATCATGGAAGGTAGATTGAATGCTGTTAGTATGGGTGCAGATGTAGAAGGTACCACTTGTAGTGCATGCGGTCGTTATGCAAGCAAGCCTTCTGAGTATTGCACCCACATTCCAGCGTTAAAAGGTCGTAATGTTGTAGTGTATAAGCAAGGCAAGCGTGTTGAGTCTCTCGTTTGGGAGAATTGTCACAAGCCTAACTTTTTTGAGTTGAGTTATGTATTTGACCCAGCTGATGAAAGTGCTTGGCTACTTCAAAAGAAATATGTACAGTAATGCCGATTCTAAAGGTTTCTGAAGAGCTTCGTAAAGAAGCCATGGAGGTCATTAGACTTCAAATTACTGTATTAGGTGATTGTCCGCAGTGTGATGGGACCAATTATCGAAGTGGTGTTTGTGAGGATTGCGCTTTTATTAGTCCAGAAGTTATGGAGGCCATTCAAGAGTGGCAGGAATCACAAGGGATTCAACAGAAGGCGGCTTTTAAAAGTCTTTCTTTTGTGGATATGTTTCCGGCTGCCCAAAGCGACCAGGAAAGCAAATGTCCACAGTGCGGCAGAAGAGGATTCAATCTCCAATGTGAGAATCCCAAATGCATGTACGAAGAACCGCCGATGGATCTCAATCACAAGAGACCGAAGTTTACGGGAATTAATCCCAAGCTTCTAAGGAACAAGAAACACCGATTTACTCCTAGTGCAGATGCCAAAAGCAAGGCTAGTGAAAAGATCAAAGATGAAAAGAAAAAGCTAAAGAACAAAAAAAGTTCTAAGCCGGGACCTGGTACTAGTCTAGACGACGATCAGGTGGCCTCTAATGACAAGGTTACAAGAGGAAGAGATGCTCTTCTTCAAGTGGCCCAGGACGATTATTTCGAGAAACAACAGGGCCAAAGTCCTGAAGACAACAAGGAGCTACAATGAGTCGATTTGACAATGAGCTTGTAAAAGAAGCCGAAAACGCTTGGCAACAGAGTGGTGCCCCAGGGCCAACTACTCCACGTCAAGAAGAATATAACCAGACTACAACTATCAATCTAGATGGTCCATTTGGTATGAGTAGTGAAGCGCCTGCCCCACTTGATGAAGTTGGCGGTTGGGTTGCTGATATGCCTATGGTTCGTGAGCTTGATGTTCAAGATCTTGATGCAGCTGAAGATGGCGAAATTGTTGGAGGACCTGGAGACAGTGCAGTCTACCCAGAAGGTCGTCCTATGTATGCTAGTCTAGATGACAGCCTCTACAGTATTTACAAGGCAAGTCGTGACATTCGTGAAGCTATTGAGACTCAGCAGGACTTTGACTTTAATGGTCTAGTTACAGCAGCTCAAGACACTACCAAATTTGCTCGCACTGCTAGTGAAGATCAAGACCTAGTTTACACTATTGGTAATATTGCCAGTATTGTTAATGACATTGAAGATAACCTAGTAGTTACTGCCAATTATGAACAGGCTTACAGTGACCTTACGAGTCTTGAAGGATTCCTTGAAGACCTCAACAAGTATGCATCTGCTGACGATGACGGTGATGAAGATGATAAGTCTACTAAGATTGAAGCCTCTATTGCAGATCGTGAAGCTCGTCTTGCTGAGCGTACAGAATGGTGTTCAGGTCCTGGATGCAAGACTAAAGCTTGTGATGGCAAGATGGCCCCTAAGAAGGTTGAAGCTACAAACGGTAACCAAGAGACCAATCGTGTAACTGACGTTCGTGACCTTGATGACTCGGCTGACATCTTTGACTTCCAACGCACTATGACTCCAGACCATGTTACCAACGTACTTGTACCAGAAGAAGTAAACGGTGAAGATGCCGGTTATGTCAACTACTACAATGATGGTGCTGAAACCGGTAAGACTCCACAAGTGGATGACGACCGTAACCCATTCCCATATGATGGCACTAATCCTGCTCTTGTTGGCTACCAAGCCCAAGCATCGGTTCAGTCTTCACGTGAAAAGATTTTTGAAGCCCTACAAGTTGTAGAGCGTCTAGAGAAGCTAGGTATGGTCGAAGGTGAAAACCGTGCCAAGCACATCGCAAAGTTTGAGCAAATGTCAGATGCAAAATTGGCTGGTTTTAAAGCCAGTCTTGACATGCTCGAAGAATCTGGGGCCCGTCAACCCCGGAGCCAGAAGGTAGCAAGCGGGAATAATCGTTTGCCCGAAATGGGTCGTATGACGACGGCCTCATCATTTAAGCGTCAGGATGTTCTTGCTGACGACTGGCTGATGACACTAAACTAATCCCCTAAACAACAAGGAGAAACAAATATGCTACAGCTCAATTCTGTTGCTAACGTAGGGGTCCACAGAACGTGTACTCCGTTATACGAGAAGTACGAGGCAACTCCGTACAACACATTCCTGGACCCAAATGAGACCGGCAATGTCTATTCTGGAATGGTAGTTTACCGTTCAGGACCAGACACAGTTGCTCTCTTTGACGGTAACACCGCTACTGGTGCTTCAAACAGTCCTAAGCCTTTCGGTCTTAGCTGCTTGGACCGCAATCCAAACATTGATGATGTTACTCAAGTCGGAGTAAATGCTTGGGCCGTATGGCTCGGTGGAGAGAATGCTTTCTTTACCATTACAGCACCTGCTTTTGACACAACTCAGTCTTACACAGTACCTACTGATGGTAGTCGTGTATTCTTGTATGCTGGTACAGGCGCAGGCATTGGTCAGCTCACTTCAGCTGCTCCTAATGGCAATGCTACTCCAGTTGCAGAGCTCATTGATGTCCTTGGGCCAACACAAATTGTTATCCGTCTAGTTCCGCTCGGCGTTAACTAATTAGTCTGAATAAGAAAGGAATCTCATAATGAGTTCATTAACACCAAACGGCGCCATCGCCGATCACTTGGCACCACGTGTCGCTAAGCGTTCAGATGATTACGTCGCAGATATTATTGAGGCTAAGGACCGTCTAAAGACGGCAACTGGTCGCACTGCAGCAACCCGAGATGAAAAGCAGCGTCGTCTTGCTTCTATTCTCTCGGACAAGGACAACTATATGGTCCGCTTGGGCCAGGGTATGATTGGTCCTATCCAACTTAAGCTTCGTTACCAAGGTATGACCCGTAACGTTCTTTTGGAAGATCCACTAACACCTGGTGTACCAGTTATGTACGACGTACTTGACGAATATGGTCAGGCCTATATCTTGAGTGGTAACGAAGGTGAAGTCCGTGTTACTCCATTCGAAGGTAAGAAGGTTCCGGTCCGTTTGTTCCGTATCGCTACATTCCCTCAAATCAAGAAGGAAGACCTCTGGTACTTGCGTGTTAACATTGTAGAATATGCTCAGGACATGAGTAAGCAAGCAATCATGATGCAGGAAGACGCTCGTCTTATTACTGTTCTTGAAGCTGCTATCAACAACTACGCTGTTGACCCTAACCACACAGTTTCACCTAACCACGTAGTTAACGAACTTTCAGGATATATTACTCCTGACTCAATGTACGACCTCGTTGCATTGATTGAAGTTCACCAACTTGAAGCTTCACGTCTATTGTTCAACCCAATTGACTATCGTGACCTCTACAAGTGGGACATTAACCAAACAGGTTGGGCCTTTAAGGACCGTGTTGTTGCCGGTGAGCGTATTGTTCAATTCGGTGGCTTCCAAGTTCAGCGTTCAATCGAAGTTCCTCAGGGAACAGTCTACATGACTCCATCACCAGAATTCCTTGGTGTATTCCCAGTTATGTACTCACTCGATGTTGAAGAGAACCACACACCTGAGAAGTTCCACAAGGGATGGGTAATGGACGAACTTGTTTCTGAAATTGTTCTTAACCCACGTGGTCTTGGTAAGATCGTTAAGGCCTAGTCTTAACATTTACACTTGGTGGGGTATGGACTTTAAACGGTCCATGCCTCACCCAATTGTAATTTTTCGTAGTAAATGTAGTAAAAGAAATACCCTCGATGTAATAAACTAGGTATGAATTCTAAACAGTTCATCCTACCCAGGGACACAAGTCCCCTTGAAGATAGGAAATAAAATGGCAAAAACAGTATCACGCAGTGGAGATAACGGTAAAAGTACTCCAGTAAATGTTCCAGAGATGGATGGTTTTGTAGTAGAGCACAAGCCCGACCCGGCAGATCTTTCAGCCGCTCGTGTGAGTGTACCTTCTGCTAGTTTTAAAGGAATGCAAGAGATTACAACAAATGGTTGGATCGAGAATTCGATGAATGCAACAACTATTTTCACTAGTCCTAAAGGTTCTTTTAAGCTTCTAGCCAAAGGTCTACACGGTTCGGTTCAACCGATCGGTGAAGAGCTACGCTCAGATCCATATGTCCTTAGAGCAGTACAAAGAGGCAAAATCCGTTTTCTCTCAGAACAAGAAGCCGCTGATAGAATTAACGAACTCGTAGATGAAGAACATGGTCAAGAAGACCATCTTAATCACCTTATGGAGTCACTTGGAGCCAATGCCAGTGAGAATAATGGAATGTATAAAATTCCATTACCTGACGAAGCAGAACCTAAGGGTCCAGGACAGACTCCAGCACAAATCTGGGCACAATCAGAGCGTAAGCCTGAAAGTCCTAAAAATTTCCAACAACATGTGAAATCAGGAGAAACTGAATTCACTCTCTAAAGGAGCTTGAATGAGCAAAGAGACAGTCGAAAATGAAGTAACCAATGAGACAGAGGCCCCAAAGGCTGTCTCTGAGCTCAAGGCTCAACCTGCAAAGGCTGAAGCAAAAGACAATAAGGTAGGCGTCATTGTTAATGGTGCACTAGACAATAGCACTTACAGTAATACCAACTACTTCTACCCTTTCCTACGTCAAACTTATGATGTAAGAACTATTAATCCTCAGGCTACCGGTTATGGTAGTCAGAACAATGGTGGCCTTGTATTCCAAAATGGTCAGTACAACTCTAAGCGTGAAGGCGGTAACAACTAATGGCTATTACTCCAATTCCAAATCGTGAAGTAAGCAACAAAGAATGGGTAAGATCCCACTCTGCTAATGGAGCCAACTCTTACACAGGCAACCCAATGCCGGTTGCCAACACTATCAGTAATGATGGTGCACCAACAACTGCACAACTGTATTCACTAGACCTTACCGGTTCAGAGTCAGTTAGTTTTACTAGTCCAGTTACAGGACTAACCACCACTCTTAATGGCAAGTCAACCAGCACTCAAGCCGCTAAGGCACTCGGTTCAATTGTAGGCAATGGCACTACTGTTGTACTCGAGAGTGCAAAAGGTGTTTACCTTGAAAACACTACAACCAACTTTGTATTCCTAAACAACACTGGTCAAGCAATTGATATTCCCGTAGATACATTTAGTATGTACAACGGTATTGTAGCAAGTGGAAGTACAGCATTTGAATCTTATGGTTCTAATCTTCCAGCCAACTTAACTGGTGTTCCATATACGGCAGTTATTTCAGGAACTGCAAGTGTAGTTAGTGGAACTCTTAATACTAATGCTAGTGCTGTTGCAACACTTGCTGTAGCTGCTGCTACAAACCTAAATAATGTTGCTGCTACTTACACCTCTACAAGTGGTACAGGAACAGTCTCATGGACAAATGCAACTGCTCCATATAGTGATAATCTTGCAGAAACTTATCCAAGTTATGTAGGCACTCCATATGCAGCTCCTACATGGGTAGATGATGCTACAGTACACGCTTATGAAGTTACCGGTAATGGTAGTGTTATCCAAGACACTACACGTGTAGTTCAAAAGCAAGTGCGTCAGATTAACACAGGTGAAGGCCCAGATGGTGGACTTGAGACTCAACAGTACAATGCCTACTTTGCCAATTACCAGAGCAATCTTAACCAGACTCAGCAGAAGAACACCAAGCAACAGCAGTGCTAATCTAAATGATACTTTCCCCAGTTAATATTAAATTTTCAGCAATTATAACTCGTGGAGATGGCACCATAGAGTATCTTGATGTCTCAGACCACGTTATAGAGAGCAAGACTAATGATCTCGGTACTGACAGCACAAACCAGAACCAGTCTAGTCAGATTAGCGGTTAGTGGCACTAGTAGTATAGGGATTCCCCAGTACCTAGAAGTGGGAACTGGACCCGGTAATGCTAGTGCAACTGATGAAACTGTATCAGGACCATTAGTGCCTCGTATTCCGTGTACTATTAGTGCAGTAACAACCAATACTGCCAATGATACACTTAGATGTGTGGGAGTTCTCACTACAACTGCTGAACAAAATATTACCAACTTGGGATTATTCGATGTAGGTACAAGTGCACCTCTTGGTAACGTGTCCAGACAGGTCAATTATCCGGATACACAGGTTCAACTTACAGGGTATGGTAACTTTCCTACTAGTTCATTTCCCTTTGATATTCAAGTGGGAAGTGAAATAATGACAGCGGTAAGTGGTAATGGAACCAATGTGTTCTATGTTGACCGAGCTGTCAATGGAACTGTTTTAACTCTTAGTGGTATAGCAATAGGAACTCAAATAGTTGGTGGTAATAACACCAGCAATGGAACAATGTTTCTTAAATCGAGTTTTGGTGGTTTACCCTTAGACCCCGGTAGTACGGTCGAATTTATCATCGATCTTCAATTTATCTAAATGTAAACTCAACACTAGTTCACACTAGTTTATAGAACAAGGAGCAATTATGTCTTACTCTTCAGCTTATATCTTTCCACAAGAAGGTCTCGACTACTTGATGGATATCGTCCCTAAGGGTGCAACCGCTAGTGGTACCATCTTCCTAGGCCTTTGGGGCTCATGGGATGGTGACGACAACCCAACTTACACTACGACTTGGGATACCATTAGTGGTTATGCAACTGCTGGTAATATCGACATTACACTTAATGGTGGCACTTACCCGGTCTATGAAGTGACTGGTGATGTTCCGGGATTTACTGGTTACACATCACGTACTGCACTTAGTGATGGCAACTGGGGTGCACAGACCACTACAACAGTAAATGTTCCTGGTAATGCTGCACTTCCTGTTCGTTACTCGACTTACACACCAGCAATTCAGTTTACCAATGGTGGAGCAACTGTTAGTGGTATTAATGGTATCTTCCTTGTAGTTGGTAGTGATGGTCCTACAGTGGGTACATCAAGTAGTGCTGACTGCACAGTTCTCTGGTATGCTCCATTCAGTGACTTCTCATCAGTGACTCTTGCTAGTGGTGACTCAATTTCAATTACACCTACTTGGCAGTCTGCCGCCTTCCAGTCATAAGATCTTGAGATAGGCCAATGGCCCTTCCAGACAGAACTACCCTTAGATCCTATCCGGGATCAGCAACTCCTGCCTATTTAGTTAGTACCTTAGACGGGTATTATACTCCGGGTCAGACTTTCACCCTTAGTACCACTCTTGATTGGTATGAAGTTAGTGTTAGTGGAACCTCTACTACAAATCCTTTGGGCTCTAGTGGAGTATTCACTCTAGTAGTTGACTATGGTCAACCCAATGAAGAAAAAATTCTTTGTTCTGGAGTAATCACTACTGGAGCCAATACAGTAGTTCATGTCTACTATGATGGTGTTAGTAACGGTCGTGGATATGACGGTACACCCGTTGATGCTCACTCAGTAGGTACAACTACTAATTATAATGTCTTTCCAGTTGCAACTGCCGTAGAGCAATTGCAGTTTAACCAGACAGTTGCTGCAGCAGTTATTAGTGGTACAGTTGCTGGTGGAGACCTTTCAGGTTATTACCCCGACCCTAGACTTTCCACTTCAGTTAGTGGCACTATTTATGGTACTCAAAGTAACCTAGCTGCATTAAGCGGCTCAGTAAGCTCTATCTCAGGCTCACTTTCTACAGTTAGTGGAATTGCCTATACTACACAAAGCAATCTTGCAACCCTAAGTGGCAATGTTAGTGTCATCTCAGGGGCAGTAGTTGTTCTTTCGGGTAAGATTGCCACTCTTGCCAGTGGTCTCTACACTGTTAGTGGATACCTAGTACAAATCTCTGGTGCATTGAGTACTATAAGTGGGCAGATTAGTGCTATTTCAGGTTCAGTTAGTACAATCTCAGGAGTAGCTTATACCAACCAAAGTAATATCTCTACTTTAAGTGGAGTTACTTATACAAATCAGAGTAATATTGCAGCACTAAGTGGCTCAGTCTCTAGTATAAGTGGCTCACTAAGTACAGTATCAGGTATTGCTTATACCAATCAATCTAATATAGCTGCACTAAGTGGAAGTGTATCATTAATTAGTGGGCAAGTAGTTACTAATACCAATAATATTGCAGCTTTAAGTGGAATTGCAATAATTTCTGGTTATGCTGCTGGCGGTGATTTGGGTGGCAACTACCCTAATCCGACTGTTACTCATATCCAAGGAACTCCGGTGGGTTCTACAGTTCCAAGTAACAATCAAGTTTTACGTTATGTAAGTGCTTCTGGTGCTTATGTTCCACAAACCTCTACACTACTCATTCCAACAAGCATAATTATTAGCAGTAACTATACAGCTAGCCCAAATGACTATGTAGTTTGTAATCCAATCGCTTCTGGTATTACAATTACTCTTCCTCCCAACCCAAATAATGCAACTGTTGTATCAGTAGCAAATTTAGGTTCTTCAATCCAAACAACAACCGTTGTTCCTTCTGGTGGAGATACTATCCCTGGTGGAAATGTTCTATTACAACATGGATATTTTAATTCCGTTTCTTTTGTATATGATTCAAATACAAATGTTTGGTTACCTCAAATCAATGAATCTGTTTTAGCTTTTAATAATCAACAAAATTATTTTACTGCATTACAAACATTCCAAGCTGGAATTGCAATGTCTGGTACTCAAATTAATGGACTACCAACTGCAACTATTACTGGTCAACCATTAACTTATGGACAAACAGCAGGTGGAGATTTAGCTGGAACATATCCAAATCCAAGCATCTCTACAACACTCAGTGGAGTTATTTATAATAATCAAACCAATATAGCTGCTTTAAGTGGCAGTGTAAGTTCTATTTCAGGTAGTTTAAGTACTACAGTCTCTAATCTAGCAGCTTTATCTGGAAGTGTAAGTAGTATTAGTGGAACATTAAGTACTACAGTAAATAATGTAGCTGCCCTTAGTGGTTCACTTGCTCTTGTCTCAGGTAATTTAGTTACTACAAACAGCAACGTAGCTGCTTTAAGCGGTAGTGTAGCTAGTATT
>Ga0214164_1000816_pt1 | contig 19318 bp, 17 predicted proteins | sample TroBogepilimnion_13_FD_153003 | JGI IMG/M metagenome (GOLD analysis project Ga0214164, IMG submission 153003) | Freshwater microbial communities from Trout Bog Lake, WI - Practice 03JUN2009 epilimnion v4 | ecosystem: Environmental > Aquatic > Freshwater > Lake > Epilimnion/Euphotic zone ...
GCAACCTTGATGTTCCAATCATTTACTTCTCCATTTCATAGGTATGTTTATTTAAAATTCTTTGTTTGATAAATAAAAGACACTCACGTGGAACAAATTTAAACAATCAAGAATTTGTGCCATACGTCTTCTGGTCCTTACGAAGCTATGCCTCCGAGCCATCGATCCTCAAACCTCCGTGGCGCTCGCCATTGACTCGTCACAATCCCTTGGCATCCACCATCCACTCATCACAAACCCACCGCACGGCCAAGCGAAAAGTACGAAGGCCACAATGCAAATAAGACTGAAATTGGCAGAATGAGGAAGACAACAGGGATCATCAATCCAATTTCTGCTTTGCCGGCAGCCTCCATTAGTGCGACTTTCTGCTCTTGCCTGACTTCTTCTACCTGGCGACTCACGACTTCCAGCAAAGGCGATCCGCGCTCAACCGCAATCATGAGCGAGTCGCAGAACCTGCGCACCATTGGAGAGGCAATTCGACTGCTCAGCACGTCGAGTGACTGAGCAAAACTTGCACCATGTCTAATATCAGAAACTGCCTCCCTCAAAATCAAAGCAAACTCACCTGTTACCCGTTCGCTTATATGCAAGAGCGCTGTAGCCGGACTTTGGTTAGCAGATAAGAGAATTGCGAATAGCTCGACGACCATTGGGAATTCGCGCTCGATGAGAACACGAGATTTCTTCGATGCCGAGCGATATGCGTAGTTGCCATAACTGCTGAGTACGTCAGTGTGAAATTCTTGCCACAAGGTGATACATGCAAAACCAACGATAGGTGCAACCATGAGTAAGACTAAGAAGGCTCTCATGCGTGATTACTGCGAGCTTTTTCAAAATTTCCAACCGCAGCTTGTCCACGATTGAGCCCGTTCGACACCTTCCTCGCAACACTCTTATGTTGATTCCTTGCATTCCGCCAACGTTGATTGCCTGCAACACTCGTTCGTTGATTGCCTGCAACACTCGTTCGTTGATTGCCTGCAACACTCGTTCGTTGATTTGTTGCCTTGTGCTTCTGTGGATCATTCTCACCGTTGAAAATTCTGGGAATCTCGGGAATTCTGCCCACACGCCCCATCCAAAAATATGCGGCAAGGCTCATAATCACTCCAGTAATCAAAATGGCAATCCCCGTGGGAGTTGAAAATGCCGCCAACGTAGATGGTTGGGCAGACAAGATCGCAAGCAATATCCAAGGTGCAACCGCAGCAACAATTGCTGAATTCTTAACCCACCCAAGTTTTGCTCGAATCTCACCTCGAACCGCGATATCGCTGCGTATAAAGTCACCCAGCGTTCGCAATGTCAGGGCTGTGTCGCGACTTCCGGTTCCTCTCGCAAAATCAAGGACTTCGCAGACCTGATCTGCGACGGGGTCATTAAATTCAGCTTTGAGCGATTTAAAGACGGCACTTATCTCCATCCCGCCTCGTAAATCTCTTTCAATTGCTACGAATATCGGACGAGAGACTTCTGGGCCACGATGAGCGAGCGAGGTGAGCGTTTCGGCGATTGAAAGTCCAGATCGAAGTCCTGAAATCATGTGATCGAGAAGCTCTGGCCAGATATTCGCTAAGGCATTTTTTCGCTTTTCAATTTTTCGCTTTGAGACCATCAACGGGACGGCGGCTCCCAGGAATGCAAATGGGACAGCCAAAGTTTTCGAGCCGAGAATGAGCAGTGCGAAACAGAACGCACCCGCCATGGCGATGAGAATTTGTCCGGGTTTGGCGCTCAAATCTGGAGCTAAGCCTGGTCTCATCTGAGTGCGCGAGTTTGCGTCAACGTACGAGCTCACCTTTGTGTGGGTAATTTTTTGCACGTTAGTGCGCGAGTTTGCGGGCACGTTTGCGCCCGAGTTTGCGGGCAAATCTCTCATCTAGATCGCCCTCCCCCAAATTTCGTGCGGCTTTCGCTGCGCGATGATTTCGGTTCGGCACCTTGGTAGCGCTCGTCATCCATCAAAATCCACGGGCGATGAACTGGCTGGAACTGCGGATTGCCCACAGTGTCCAAAGTGTCCAAAGTGTCCGCAATCTCTTCAAACACCTCGCTCCCTCCTTCATACGCAGGTGGTTCCTGGAAGTTGCGTGGTTCGTTGCGTGGTTCGTTGCGTGGTTCGTTGCGTGGTTCGTTGCGTGGTTCGTTGCGTGGCGGCAACGCTCGCGGAGCTAAGGCATTACGTCTCGTGGATTCAGATATGCCTCCATGTCGACCCTGGAGCCCTTGATTTCGCGACAGTTCGATCTTCGCCAAATCCGGACGTTGAGTGCCGCCGACACCAGCCTCTGTACGTTGAGTGCCGCCGACACCGGCCTCTGTACGTTGAGGGCTGCCGGCATCGATCTTTGTGAGCTGATCATCAACGTCAAGACCTGGGACTTGATCTTCTAGGCTCTTACTCTTCTTTCGAGCCCGAGGCGAGAGTTCAGCATTTTTCTCACGCAATCGACTTGATTCAGGTTCACTCTTATCGCCATCACGCACCAACATGCGCGAAACATTTGCCCCCTGCACCAATCGAAATGGGTCAAGCAGACCACGCTCATAATGCCCATCTGTGAATGTGAACAGCGGCTCGATCTCCACTCGGTCATTTTCGATTCGCCCTGTGACATGAGCTATTTCAACAATTCTTCGTTCTCCACTTTCCCTCAAAATTGTCGTATGAACGACCAAATTGATAGTGGACGCAACAATGGGGGCAACAAACTGATACGAGATATTTTCTCCCGCCAAAAGTGGAAGTGTCTGCAATTTTGCAATCGCATCGCGAGCGGAATTGGCATGAATCGTTGCCATTCCAGGCAATCCAGAATTCAGGGCAATCAATAGATCCAACGCCTCTGCTTCGCGAATCTCGCCCACCACAATTTGGGACGGACGCATTCGCAGCGCTTCCTTAATAAGTTTGCGCAAAGGAATTTCGCCCTCGCCCTGCAAGTTTGCGGGACGCGTTTGAAGTGCCACGCAATCTGGCAATTTAGGCCGCAGCTCGAATACTTCCTCGATAGTAATCACTCTGTTATGAAATGGAGTTGTGCTCACTAGTGCATTGAGCAAAGTTGTTTTGCCAGCCTGAGTAGAACCACTCACCAAAATATTCATTCCGCTTGAAACAGCTTGCTGCAAAAAATCGGCCATCTCGGGCGACATCACATTAATGAGGGCTAAATCCTGAAGTGACTTACCTCGAATAAGATGCTTTCGAATATTCACAGCCCAATGCGTTGCCGTAACCTCTGGTATCGCAACGTGGAGCCGACTTCCATCCGGCAAGCGCGCATCAACAAACGGATGCGAAAGATCCAGGCGTCGACCTCCCCACATAAGCAGGCGTTCCACAAGGTCCCTCACCTCTTGTGAACTAAGCACAACATTGGTTAGTTGACTCACGCCCGCTCGTGCGATGAAGACTCGGTGTGGTGAATTGATCCACACCTCTTCAATGGTTGGATCAGCCATTAAATCCGCCAACGGCCCAAACTCCGAATAGTGAGCCGAGGTCATCTGATCGAGTTGGCCCAACTCTCCAGAATCCAGCAGACCTCCAGATGTTCTGGCCATCGTCGTTACCTCTTTCTCATTCGGTAGTTGCGTTCCAGTGATCGATTTCTTGAATTTCTGCTCAGTCTCTCTTGACTGAGCAGACGGAACGACTCGAGCAGTTGGACTTGAACTGTTTGCCCAAAGTGATCCTGTCCTGGCCGATCGACTCAAGCCGATCGACTCAAGCCGATCGGTTCAAGCAGATCGGTTCAAGCGGATCGACTAGAGCGGATCGGGTCAAGAAGATCGGTTCAAGCACATCGACTGATCCAGTTCTGCTAACCCATGGCTCGGGCAAGTGGGGTAAGCAAAGCGTTTACGCTGACAATGACACCCGGGTCAAGAAAGAGCCTGGGGATAACTAGCGATTGTGGATAAAGCCACCTAATCCTTGAGGGGCAAGTTAGGATCACATCATGGTTAATCGGCGTGCGGATAAGCGCAATAAACGCAATAGGTGCACTAAACGCAAAGTGCAAAAATATGCGTACGCGGCAACAGCTCTCGCTACAACACTCTTGTTGAGCGCGTGTGGACCGGTGCCCGGAGATGTCCGTCCCGATAACTCAAACCTCATCGCAGGTATCAATTTGCTTGTGAACAATTTTGAGCAAAAGCATCCCGATCTCGTCAATTGGAATGACGCCGCAGTTAAGCAGCAACTCAAGGGCTTCATTCCGGCTGGAGAAGATACCGATGCGGGTTGGCTGCTCAAATGGCCAAATGCAACACCAGGTGAATTGACTCAAGTAATCGTTCCATGGGCCTTACTTGGACAATATCCAAATAATCCGAAACCTCTTGGGTATAGATATCAAGGAGGAACAATTCTTCCTCAATCAACTATCGGTGATATCACCAGCGTTATTTATAAAACCGAGACTCACGGCGATCAATATTTTGCTGCTGTAGTTAATGTACGCGCCTCGAAGAGTAATCCACAGTGGATTATTTTTAGCACAGCCCCCTACCTACCCGTGACTGACCCTGCCTACGGTTTCGCTACTGTTGTTAATAAGCAGTGGACGATTACAGATTTTGGAACCGCCAATGTTGGATGCGGAAAAGTTCCCACCGAAGTGGAGAGTGAGTTCGGATTTAAATGTTAAATCGCAACGCTTCTTTTGATAAATCTCAATGGGAAATTTTTCTTAAGCGAAAAACGTCAAAAGTAAGTGCGATTGCAACCACCGGAATTTTACTTGCCGCAGTTGTTGGACTGGCGGCATGCGGCGCTGTTGGTCCTTACTCGGAAAGCACTGGACTCCCCAATCCTGCTCTCACTCCTGGATTCCTTAATCCAGCAGTAACACAAAGCAATATCCACTCAAATATATGCATTGTTGGCTGGACTGCCACAGTCAGGCCACCAGTCACCTATACGAATCAACTGAAATATTCTCAGCTCCACTCGGGCTATAACTTGAATGGCGATACAAACATGAAGGATTACGAGGAAGATCACGAAGTACCGCTCGAAGTTGGCGGCAATCCTTCAGACCCGCGGAACCTTTGGCCAGAGCCCCACAATGTTAAATATGGATCATTTATAAAAGACCAGCTCGAGAATCAAATGCACCATCTCGTCTGCACGGGAGCCGTGACACTCAAAGCCGCCCAAGCAGTGTTTCTCACCAATTGGGAAGTTGGCTATCAAAAATATATAGGAAGACTCCCGTAGGATTTACTCCGAGTGGGTGACCAAGATTTAAGCCGAATAAGTGATTTATCGCCTACTGAAATATCAAATGTCTTTTACAGCTTCGGGTCGAAAGTTGAACTTGTATGTGTCGCTTCCGGGCTAATATCGTGCTCATATTTATAACTTTCGATCGAATGTTGAACGTATATTTATAGCTTCAAACCGAAGGTTGAGCTCCTATTTATAACTTCCAGCCAAAGGCCTCGCCAATAATTCTTGCGCTAGCTCTTCCATCATGCCATTGCTTGGCGAACTCAACTCCCCCAACTGGCAGGGGCCGATTTGAAGCGACGTTTCGAATTTCCGCCTCAAGTGATTGTGGTGTGATGTTAATGATCGAAGCGGGAAGCGGTGTGAGTGGATGCATGCCCCGATCAACATGTGTCATAACAAGCCTGCCAGCCGCAAGCGCTTCTATTGGGAACACTCCCACCACTCCTAGGAATTGATCAATCACAACATCGGCTTGCGCCAACATTGAAGGTACTTCGTCGTGAGGTACAGGCGCGGGCTTGATGAATTCAATGACTCCTTCGATATGAAGCTTCTCTAAAACCGGAATAATCAGATCTGCGGATTTAAGCCATGACCTACTTGGAAGATAAAGCACTCGCAATTTTTCTTGAGAGTACATCGGTGAACTTTGCGCCACCTTATTAAACTTTGCGAAATCGATGACTACAGGTAGCCAGATTGCATCGGGAATTTCAATTAATAAATCTTGCGTAGAAACAAAAATAGGAATTTTCTTCTTGCGGATAATAGGGAGAAGAGCTCGATTTTCATTACTTCTTTTACGCAGATCATCTATTTCCGGAGCGCTGCTCTTGAACGGTGAGAATGTAGAGCGAGCGGCATGGGCATCAACATCCCGAATGTCACTACCGTGGAAAATCACTCCCACGCACTTACCGATGTGCTTAATAAGATCTAAATCTTCGAGAACCTGATGATCTCCATTGCGGATATTTTCCAGTCTGAACATGGGGCGTAGGGATTCGAAAAGCACAATATCTTTGGTTCGAGCAACCATCTCGGCTAGCTTTTGACGAGTGGGAAATTTCAACCACTCTTCGCGCGAGATCGCGAGGTCGGTGCTGAACCACTCCGAACTTGGATCACTTGAGATTCTTAACGATTGAGATGCAGCTCCACTGCGCGTAAGGCTTTGGGACCATTCCGTGCCTTGATTAGCTGAGTTAGTAGGTCCTATGAGGAATCGTGGTCGAGGAAGAAGACCGACTGACGGTGCAATCAAATTCAATGGACGCACTAACGCGAGAATAATTCGGCGAGCGATGCCCTGAGCGATGAGTTTGGATTCTCGCTTTGTTCGAACGCGCCAACGAAGAAAAGAGATCTTCTGGTCGTAGAGAAACTGGTGCAGGCGTTTACCAAGGAGCTTGCGCATGGGCTCAGTATGCCAGTCTCAGGTTAAATTAAGGCTTGAGGCTCTTCACTGATTCGTGACCGACATCCTTGGCTCGTTCATGAGTCTTGCGTAGTTGGAGTTCCAAGCTCTTCACTGCGACGTCAAAGGCAGCAAGATCATTGAATGCTTGGCCTTCAGAGCGAAGAAATGGACCACTTCCGTGAGATGTCAGGGTTACTAAATGCGAGGATTTTCCAAAGTGAGGATTCTGCTCATGTTTAATCTCAACTTTTATTCCATCCACGGGAATACTAAATCTTTCAAGACTTTTGAGTTTTTCACTCACGATATCCCTGAAGTCTTCCGCCAGAACTGCGCCGCGTGCATGAAAGATGATTTCCATATCAAAAAGGTACTCCGATCAATTAGGAGGTACAAGAGGGAAGGCAAAATATTGAAATAAATTTGACGTTAATTTGAAGTCAATGTGAGGTCAATATGAACGAGAGAATCCGGCCACCGGTGACGGACTGGCAACCGGAACACTCGTTTGTAAGACCTGTTGACACTAGCTCTAACTAGTTCTAAGTAGTTAGAGCTAGTTAGAGCTAGTTAGAGTAAATTCTGGATTGTTAGAACTAATCAGAATTAGCAAGACCAAGCAAGACCAAGCAAGACCAAGCAAGACCAAGCAAGACCTCGCAAGACCTCGCAAGACCTCGCAAGACCTCGCAAGACCTCGCAAGACCTCGCAAGACCCAGTGAGGCCTCATAGGCCCTGAGTTATTAGAGGCCAAGCATTGGCTTAAGTCGGCGCAAGATTCCCTTCTTCTGCGGAGCCTTGGCTGGAGCTAGCTTGTCACTTGGGTCTTTTAACTCCTTCATCATTTGAGCAACTCGTGCGCCATGAGGAGCCTTGACCGTGGCAGTCTTCGGTGTAGTTGGTAGTACTGGAATAGTGGGAGTGGCAGGGATCGCTGGTGCTGCTGGCGCCATAGGTGTGACTGGGGCGGGGATTAGTGCTCCCCCACTTTTAGGTGCGACTAGGTTAGCGACACCGAATGCAGCGCTTTCAATACCTGCGCTCTTCACTGACTTAGCTGTTGAGTTTGAAGCCTTAACTACTTTCGCTGACTTATTCGCCTTAGCAACCTTGACTGGCTTAGCAACCTTCGCTGCTTTCGCTGGCTTTGCAACCTTTGCTGCTTTCGCTGGCTTTGCAACCTTTGCTGCTTTCGCTGGCTTTGCAACCTTTGCTGCTTTAGCTGGCTTTGCAACCTTTGCTGGCTTATTCGCACTAGCAACCTTAACTGGCTTAGAAGCCTTTGCTGCTTTCGCTGCCTTGATTGCATTAACGAGTCCGGCAGCACTTACAGCAGCAGTTGTTGCAGTTTTCGCTGTAATGGCAGAATCCTTTGAAACCCGAACGCCAGTCGCAGTTCCTGCAGCGACTGCTGGAGTTACGGTTCCTGCAGCGACGGCTGGAGTGGTGAGATCTACAGGTTCAACGATCATCTCCTTTTTAGCAATAGTTGCCTTCTTACCGGCTGCGTTCTTTTTGGTCTGAGCAGCTTTCTTTGCCTGCGCATTCTGCGTTACGGGAGTTGAACGGGTTGTGGTTTTTGCAGAAGCCACTTTCTTCACAGTTGCAGACTTAACAGGTGCTGATTTCTTCACAGTTGCAGACTTAACAGGTGCCGACTTCTTAACGACGGCTGTCTTTCTTACGCCAGCGATCTTTTTTACCGGAGTCGCCTTCTTTGCTGACACAGACTTAATTGGTGTTACGGCTTTCTTGCTTGCGACCATCTTCTTAGTCGCTGCTGCGCCCTTGAGCGAAACACGCTTCGATGGAGTAACACTCTTGACGGCCGCAACTCGCTTGGCTGTAGTTGCGCGAGTGACAATTGCGCTCTTCTTTGCAGTACTTACTCGCTTGGCTGTGGTTGCACGCTTGGCGACAGGAGATTTACGCGTGGCATTCTTTGATGCAACCGCGCGCTTTGCAACCGGTGCTTTACGTGATGCAACCGCGCGCTTTGCTACAGGAGCCTTTCGCGTAACAACCGCGCGCTTCGCAACTGGTGCCTTACGTGCGACAACAGCACGCTTCGCAACAGGAGCCTTCTTTGCAACAACGCTCTGAGCAGCCGCAGCTCGAGGCGAGGCATTTGCCACAGTCGCATCCAAGCCAACTGGCACAACCATCGCGCCAACCAGTGTCAGGCCAACCAGGCTCTTAACGAGGCCACGATTGCGAGGTGAGCCAGTTTGTCGCCCGCCCGAATTAGCCAGTGCACCAACTGAATGTGAGCTTGCTCCGTCTTGTCGGAATTTTCGAGATTGAGATTGATCTCTGTTTCCCATGTGATTAGAACCTTTCGTAATTGTCAGCGGGCTTCTACCCGCGTGAATGAGGCGATTCTGCTCACTTGGCCATCGGCACGAACGGAGCAAGTTGCCCGCCTGTGCACAGAACTGGCCTTGGGATGGCAGACTTACCCTCATGCCCACAAACCAAGATTTCGTTCCAAAAATTCAGGTTTTTGAGCCGCACCGTGCCTCACTGCCACCACTGATCCCTTACATCAAGGAATTTTGGAAGCGCCGCACCTTCGCGATCGAACTTGCTCGCTTCAGCGACAAAGCTGAATATCTCGATTCCCGTCTAGGAAAAGTCTGGCTCGTACTCAACCCTCTCCTTCTTGGCATGGTCTATTACCTGGTCGTCACCATCATCCGAGGCGGTCACAAGGGAACTGGACTCACAACCCTGGACCATCTCCTGATCGGCCTTTTCACTTTCTACTTCGCCCAAAACTGCGTCACAGCAGGAGCTCAATCCATCACCATGGGTGGTCGCTTGATCCTCAATCAGGCGTTCCCACGAGCGCTTCTACCTTTCGCGACAGCGATTCAGGCTTTCCAGCAATTTGTACCAACAATCCCGGTGTACATCTTTATCTTGGTAACAGGTAAATATTTCTATCCTGCCACCCAAGTCCCCGGCTGGACCTTTAACTTCCTATGGATTCCATTCATTCTTGTTTGCGTTGCTCTCACTGGCTTCGGTCTAGCGCTCGTATTTGCGACGCTTAACGTCTACTTCCGCGATACAAACAAGTTACTGACCTACATCACTCGTATCTGGATGTATCTCTCACCAGTCCTTTGGTTGCCAGAGACTCTTCATGGAATGGGTCGACTACTCCTTTACGTAAATCCACTCGGTCCAGCACTCACTGCAACATCCGATGTATGGATTAGCGGTAAAGGCCCTCACGGCTTGATTATTTTCGGTTGCCTCTTCTGGGCAATTGCCTCTATCGGAATCGGTGGATACTTCTTCATCTCCCGCGAGCGAGATTTCGCGATCCGTATCTGATGACTATCCGTCGCCTACATTCTGCGCACCTTGCGCCTGTCACCGTGGAGATGAATTAACGTGAGTTCTGACAAAAAGTTTCTCGATGTATCGCATGTCAGCAAAAACGCTGCACCCATGCCAGAAGAACTTGCCATCCGTATCGAGGAGCTCTCGATCAGCTACAAGGTGAGCCTTGAAGCAAAACGCACATTAAAAAATGCCGTGATGCGTGCAAGCCTTAGACAAGAAGCACGAGTTCGCTCAATTGATGCAATTAAGAAACTCTCACTCGATGTTCCCCACGGTTCAGTTCTTGGAATTGTTGGCTCTAACGGCGCTGGTAAGTCAACGCTCATGCGTTGCATCGCCGGAATTCTTTCTCCTACCGAGGGCCGCGTAACCGTTAACGGCAAAATCTCTACTCTTCTTGCACTCGGCGTTGGTTTTAACCCCGCCCTATCCGGTCGCGATAACATCATTCTCGGTGGCCTCGCTTCGGGATTAACCAAAGAAGAGATTGAAAGTAAGACGGATGAAATCGCCGAATTTGCTGCGCTTCCAGACGGCTTTATCGATCTCCCAGTGCGCACATACTCAAGCGGTATGTATGGTCGCCTCTCATTTAGCGTTGCTGTCAGCATGACACCAGATATCTTGTTGCTAGATGAAGCACTCTCCGCAGGAGACGCAGCATTTAAGGAAAAGTCCTTCGAGCGCATGCGCCAACTCTGCGCCGAAGCACGAACTATTTTGATTGTCTCTCACGCACTTGCCACAGTGACAGATCTCTGCGACACCGCTATCTGGATGCACAAAGGCTCCCTCCTATCTAAGGGCAAGCCTGAGGAGATCGTCGATCAATATCTTAAATTCTTGAATGTCGGTTCACTTCCTTCAAATTACGAAGATATGTAGGCACTGATCAGATGTCGCAGAAAATCGATGTCTCGATCATTTCATCTGGCGCCAATATTGCTGATGCGCGTTTGCATCGCCTCACCAATGCCCTGCTTCGCCAGGGACTTAGTGTCGAAATTTTTGCTCCGGGAAACCCAGCTGATGCACCTGCGATAACACAGGCTGAAAGTGGCGAGTTCTATCCCGCATCCACACCTCTCATAGTTCGTAGCTGCACAACTCCGTGGACACGAGGCAAGGGATTTTTGCCTCGATACATTCGAAGTCGCACATTTGTTTTCAGAGCGCGAGGCAAAGTTATTTATGCGATCTCCCCTGAAGCATTTATGCCAGCGTATTCATGGGTAAAACTTCGTAATCTATTGTTGATCAATAACAGTAGAAGAAAATTCGCTGTCGATCTCTACGAGGATTACATCCGACTACTTCAGGATCGCGCTTGGACTAAGAAATATTTCGGCTTACTTGGTGTGATTGCAAAGAGTGATACTCGAAGTGCACTCTGGGCTGCATCGCGCGCTGACCTCACAACTGTCGCAGATATCCAAGTCCCGCCATTTGATGCGAAAAATCGCTTGGTGGTTCGAAACCTTCCCGACCTTTCACTTTTGACCGATAGCGGCGAGCGCAGCACCACTCCCCGAGCAATCTATATCGGTGATATGCGCAGATCTCGCGGCCTTGCAACGATGCTCGATGTTGCAGTGAAAGCCACTCGCTGGGAGTTTGATCTCGTCGGACCCATTGCTCCAGCCGATCAAGAGTTTGTAAAAAATTGGATTGCTTCTCATTCTGATGACGCAGCTGGCCGGGTCCGCTTCCATGGCAAATTGCCACCTCGCGATGCCTGGAAATTTGCGAACGGCGCATGGGTGGGGCTCTCGCTACTTGAGCAAACCCCGGCTTTTATCGAAGCGGTACCCTCCAAGCTCTATGAATACATGGCGATAGGACTAGCTACTATCTCGACTCCTCTGCCTCGCTGCATCAAATTAATTGATGCCAGTGGTGGCGGGGCGATTGCAGCCAGCAGCGATGATGTGGCCAATCAGCTAGAGAATTGGCTCGAAAATCCCAAGGACTTGGATGCAGTCCGAACCCGCGCACGCCAGTGGGCTAAGGAGAACTTAGATTCCGCGGCCGAATACGGTCGATTTGCCGAAGCCATAGAGCTCCTCACGCAAAACTAGACCCACGTCGTTTTGCTAGAGCCACTTCAGATCACCATATCCGTGGCAAAACTAGACCCACCCCCGATCGAAACAAGCGCGAAATCGGTTCATTTCACCCCTCGACGCTAGACTTACCGCGTGTCTGACACCCTCAAACCAGCTCGCATTTTGCCCAGCGCCGATGTCGATCCGACAGCGACAATTGGTGATGGCAGCTCAATTTGGCACCTAGCCCAGATCCGTGATGGGGTCAGCCTGGGAACGCAGTGCATCATCGGACGTGGCGCCTACGTAGGTAGCGGTGTCACCATGGGCAATAACTGCAAAGTTCAAAATTATGCGCTGGTCTACGAACCTGCCGTCATCGGCAACGGCGTTTTTATCGGCCCAGCAGCCGTTCTCACCAATGACCAATTCCCACGTGCAGTCAATACCGATATGAGCCTGAAGAGTGGTTCAGACTGGGATGCCGTTGGAGTAACTATTAAAGATGGCGCCAGTATCGGCGCACGAGCCGTAGCGATTGCACCAGTAACAATCGGTCGATGGGCTTTGGTAGCTGCCGGTGCGGTAGTCACCAAGGATGTTCCAGATTTCGCGCTTGTGGCGGGAGTCCCAGCAAAAAGAATCCGTTGGGTGGGTCGTGCAGGGGTTCCACTGGAGAAAATCGACGATAATCGCTTCCGTTGCCCAGTAGATCAGAGCATCTACACGCAGATTTCAGAGAATGAACTAGTAGAAGAGAGCGTCCATTGATTCCAGCAGCCCGTCCAATAATCGGCGATGAAGAGCGTGAGGCAGTTGATCGCGTACTTCGCACAGGAATGATGGCTCAAGGTCCAGAAGTTAAGGCCTTTGAAGAAGAGTTCTCCGCATTTGTCGGCGGTCGCCACTGCATCGCTGTTAACTCTGGAACCTCTGCGCTTCACCTCGGATTCTTGGCTGCCGGCCTAAAAGCTGGCGATGAAGTAATCGTTCCTTCCTTTTCATTTGCAGCAACCGCCAACTCGGTTGCGCTCGCAGGTGGCGTACCAGTCTTTGCTGATATCGACCCTAAGACTTTTAATATGGATCCAGCTCACGTCGAAACTCTGATCACAGAGAAGACCAAGGGAATTATGCCTGTTCATCTCTATGGTCACATGGCAGATATGGATGTTTTCGAGGCTATCGGCAAGAAGCACGGGATCACAATTTACGAAGACTCTGCGCAAGCACACCTTGCTTCACTTCACGGACGTCGCTCGGGTGAATGGGGCAAGGTCGCATCCTTCTCCTTCTACCCAACAAAGAATATGACGTCGGGTGAAGGCGGAATGATTGTGACTGATGATGATCATGTCGATCATCTCGCCCGCATGCTCCGCAACCAAGGTGGAGTTATTCGTTATCAAAACGAGATTGTCGGATTTAACAACCGCATGACCGATATTCATGCTGCTATTGGACGTGTTCAAGTAACTAAGGTCGAAGCGTGGACACAAAAGCGCCGCGAAAATGCTGCATACCTAGATGCCAACTTAAAGGGCGTCATCACTCCATACGTACGCCCTGGTTCTGAGCACTCCTACCACCAGTACACAATTCGCATTCCTGGAGCAACAGGTGCCAGCCGCGATGCGATGATCGCAGCAATTAAAGAAGGCGGCGTTGGTTGTGACGTCTACTATCCAACTCCAATCCATCGTCTACCATCTTTTAATCAGAAGCTTGATCTTCCTATGACCGAAATGGTTGTTCAGGAAGTTATCTCTATTCCGGTTCATCCTTCATTGACTCAAGCAGAACTTGAGCAAGTAGTCAGCGTTGTTAACGACGTTGTTGCGAAGGCGTAATAACTTTTCACACACCAGTATGGAGAAGACTCGATGAGCGAACAGAAGAAATTACGTGCAGGCCTTGTAGGTCTTGGCATGATGGGTCGTCACCATGCTCGCGTCCTTAGCTCACTCGAAGGTGTAGAGCTCGTTGGCGTCTGTGATCCGATGGGTGATCCACACAATGTCGCAGGTAATCGTCCTTGGGTAAAGACTGTCGAGGAACTGATTGCTCTCGGAATTGATTACGCGATGGTTGCAGCTCCTACTCAATTTCATGAAGATCTCGCACTCGCACTAGCTGATGCCGGAGTTCATGCTCTTATCGAAAAGCCACTTGCTGTTGACACTCCTGCCGCTGAACGCATCACCGATGCCTTTGCAGCCAAGGGACTTGTAGGCGCTGTCGGGCATATCGAGCGTTACAACCCAGCACTTCAGCAACTTCGAGCTCGCCTCGATGCTGGCGAGCTAGGAAGCGTCTATCAAATTGCTACTCGTCGCCAAGGTCCTTTTCCTGCACGAATCGCAGATGTCGGAGTGATCAAAGATTTAGCTACTCACGATATCGATCTCACCGCTTGGGTAGCTCGCTCTCCTTTTGTGAGTGTTAGCGCAAAAACTGCCCACAAATCTGGCCGCGATCACGAAGATATGGTTGCCGCTGTTGGTGAGCTAGAGAATGGAATTATCACCAACCACTTAGTTAATTGGCTGACACCGTTTAAAGAACGCCTCACCGTTGTCACTGGAGAGCGCGGCACACTCGTTGCAGACACACTCACAGCAGATCTCACTTTCTATGCAAATGCTTCAGTTGATACGCAATGGGATGCGGTCGCCTCATTCCGTGGAGTCTCTGAAGGAGATGTCATTCGCTATGCGTTTGCCAAGCCAGAACCGCTCAAAACTGAGCACGAAGCTTTCCGCGATGCTGTACTCGGCCTTGATGGCGCCAAAGAACGTATTGTCACAATGGAACAAGGCTTGGCAACTGTTCGGGTTGCTACAGCGATGATCGATAGCGCCAACTCTGGTCAAGCGATCACAATTGCGAAGGGACGCTAATCGTGAATATTGTTGTCGTTGCTCTTGGAAAAATTGGTCTACCGCTTGCTGTGCAATTCGCCAAGAAGGGACACCACGTCATCGGTTGTGACGTCAATCAAAAGACTGTCGATCTCATCAATGCAGGCACCGAGCCATTTCCTGGCGAAGCGTTCCTCGGCGAGTTCCTCAAAGATGTCGTCAATTCTGGTCATCTTGTAGCAACGACCGATACAACAACAGCGGTACGCCAAGCTGATGCTGTAGTTATTGTCGTTCCTCTTTTTGTTAACGAAGAAGGCATTCCGGACTTTGGCTGGATGGATGCAGCCACAGAGAAGATCGCCGCTGGATTAAAGCCGGGCACCTTGGTTTCTTATGAAACTACTCTCCCGGTTGGAACTACTCGCAACCGTTTCGCTCCAGCCCTAGAGGCAGGTTCAGGACTCAAAGCGGGCGTGGATTTTGATCTCGTCTTCTCCCCTGAGCGAGTTCTGACCGGACGCGTCTTTGCGGATCTACGCAAGTATCCAAAGCTTGTCGGTGGAATCAATGCGCAGAGCACAGCCGCAGGAGTTGCCTTCTATGAGAAAGTTCTTGATTTCGATGATCGTCCTGATCTCACAACTAAGAATGGCGTCTGGGATCTTGGCACTTCTGAAGCAAGTGAAATGGCGAAGTTGGCTGAGACCACGTATCGCGATGTAAATATTGCGCTAGCAAATCAGTTCGCAATTTTTGCTGAAGGTGCAAACATTGATATTGCAAAGGTGATTGCAGCTTCGAATTCACAGCCTTACAGCCACATCCACCAACCTGGCATTGCGGTCGGCGGCCACTGCATTCCCATCTATCCTCGCTTCTACCTGTGGAACGATCCAGAAGCTACGGTTGTTCGTTCAGCCCGTGAGGCAAATGCGGCGATGCCTGCTCATGCTGTTACCTTGCTTGCTGAAGCTATGAAGTCTGCAGGCGCTGGAGACCTTGAGGGCAAGAAAGTTGTTGTGCTCGGAATCTCTTATCGAGGTGGCGTTAAGGAATCAGCCTTCTCTGGAGTTTTTGGAACTGTTACGGCTCTTAAGTCTCGTGGGGCCACAGTTCTTGTTCACGATCCGATGTACACCGATGAAGAGATCGTGGCTCTTGGATTTACACCATTTCATTTAGGTGAAGAGTGTGATGCGGTGATTCTGCAGGCAGATCACAAGGAGTACAAGGATCGCAAGAAGGATTGCTTCCCTGGCGCTAAGGCCGTTGTTGATGGAAGACGCACCATGAACCCTGAAAACTTTCCCGGTGTTGTCTTCCGCGTTATCGGAGCTGGCGCTTAACTCTATTGCCAAGGCTTGTGTGTGCCACTGGGCTTAATACTGCTGCTAGCGCTTATATGTAAGGCTGGTGCTTTATTTTACTCGTGGCGCTTAAGCTTTTTCTTCAACCAGAAATGGCTTATATGGTCGAGCGCTTGGCTTGACCCCAGCGATTGAGTTGTACAAATCAACCAAGATTTCTGCCTGGCCTTCCCAGGTATGTTCCGCCAATACAGCTGGTGTGTAGGCCGCGCGATATTTAGCAGGATCCGCCAAAATCAATTGAGCTGCGCGAACAAAGTCAGCCACATCATCTGCAATATGTACTTCACCATTACCAAGCTTTCGTACCTCGGCTGACATTGTCTTTACATCACTGACAAGAATTGGCAAACGCGCTTGCATGTATTCACCGAATTTGGTGATGAGAGATATCTCGTGATTGAGGCGATGCAAGATAGGTATAAGTCCGATGTCGGCCTGAGATAGATAAGAGACTAACTCTGAATTTGGGACGTAAGGCAAAACGTGAAAACGATCGACAAGATCAGGCGCACTTGCCACAAGGTCTTGTACAGACTTATTAGCAGGGTTAGCAATCAACGCGAGATGGACACCTGGTAGCTGGCGTAGCGCTACGACCGCAGTTTGCACTCCGCGCTGTGGAGCAACTGCGCCGGAATACACCATCAAGGCGACACCATCGTCAATTCCGCAATCTTGGCGAAGTTTGCGATGAGAGACTTCTTGGCCTTCAACTAACGGATCATTGGCAACAATCGTTGGCCGCACACTGATCTGAAGTTGATCCATCAAGAGATCATTCATCGGCTCACTGACCGAGAGGACTGCGGCTGCAGTAGATGAATATTTGCGCTCAATCTTGGTATACAAATTAGCCATTGGTTTGGTGAGGTGAGCGACGCCAGGGACATATTCGTGGGCATCGTAAATTAATTCGACCTTTTTGCCAGCTTCTCGAAGTGCCTCAACGACAGCTCCAGCAATAGGTAGTGCTGTGTAGTCATGCGCATGGATGATCGCAGGCTCAAACTCCATTGCTACTGGCGTAATTGCCTTTACGGCGCGACCAAGGTTAGGGACGACGACCTCCCGTTTGATACCTAGCGCTTCAAAGAGTTTTCTGCGGTAGCGGCGCAGGTGGCGAAGTGATCCTTCGATAAACCAACGCGTGCGCTCTCCGCGAATAAATGGGCGAAAAATTGCTGGCACTTGCGATTTACTAATTACGATCTTGAGAGGCAAGCGTTCGATCCGCGCATATCCGATTTCCAGATGATCAGGTTCTCCACTTGGGGACGATCCTGCAACAATGACGTCCCAACCCGCATTGCCTAAAGACCAGGCGCATTTAAGAACGCGTGAGTCTTCATGGACACCATTGAGAACAATGTGGAGAGTTTTTGGATCAGTACTCATTCCCCAATTCTAATGGGAAGACTATGGAAGCAAGACAACTATTGAGGTAATAAGAAACGCAATCACAAAACTCTGCGCAAGGATTCCGAGTGCAGTCTTGCGATCAGCTTGGCGATCGGCCTTCGATGCGACTTTGTCAGGCGAACCCAAGTCTCCGAAATTAAAAAGTCCAGCCAGGCCAAATGCCAAACAAAATTTCCGATTACTTTGAACTAAGCCAACAGCAAAAACCATCGCCGGAATGATGAGAAGTGTGCGCGCAAGGTGCGAGGAGTGAGAAACCAATAGTGCGACAGCGGTGATGAGAGTGAGAAATAAACCTAAGTAGGCCGCTTGCTTGCGACGCGCTATCTCTTTAGGACCGATATTGCAGGTGCCTGGAATGTAAGAGCCTGGAGTCTGCGTCATTTAAAATTGTGGTTCGCGCTCATCTTCGTCGCTGAAAACTTCGTGATTATCATTCGAAGAATTAGCCACCCATGAGAAGAGGGACTTGAGCGCCCCCGCGATAACCAGCAGAAATGCAAAGAGAGCGAGCACTCGCTTGATGGCTTTGAACATGGGATAAATGTACCCCTGTTGGCTGGTTACTGGCTGGAAGCTACTTCTGAAAAGTCTGAGACTTGGTCAAAGCGGCATCAATATCGCGCCAAAGGTCATCAACATCCTCGATTCCGACCGATAGCCGAATGAGGTTGGTTGGGATAGTTGGGCTTTCCGCGCTCCAGCGATGTCGGCGCTCCCATAATGATTCGACCCCGCCGAGGGAGGTCGCAAAAGCTACGAGCTCAGAGCTCTCGCAGGCCAGGTCTGCCGCCTGCGCCCCGCCCTTTACATCAAATGAAACTACCGCGCCAAAACCCTTCATGAAACTCTTGGCCATTGCATGGTGCGGATCGGTTGCCAGTCCTGGGTAGCGCACTTTCTCCACTGCCGGATGACTGGAAAGTCTGGTGGCTAACTCGAGTGCATTACTTTGAGCCCTATCCATGCGAAGTGCCAATGTACGAAGGCCGCGAAGTGCAATCCAGACTTCAAAGGGACCTGGAATTGCTCCAGCCATCTTTCGAGCATCATTGAGACGATTCAAGAGTGCATCGTCGTTTGTGGAGATTGATCCAAGAATGACGTCGCTATGACCAGAAATATATTTAGTGAGTGAGTGGATGACCACATCGGCTCCCATCGCCAAAGGCGTTTGGACCAGTGGTGTTGCAAAAGTGTTATCGACCGCTACTCCAACATTGATTGACTTTGCAGCCGCGATAATTGTTGGGAGATCGGCAACTTCAAGCGCTGGATTAGTTGGAGATTCGATCCATAGGAGCATCGCTCCCTTAATCTCTGCGAGCACCTCTTGTGTATTAGCAATATCAACATAGCGAACTTCGGCATGACCTGATTCTTGAGCGCGCTTGAGCAGCGTCATTGTGCCGGTGTAACCATTGCGTGAAGCAACGATGACTGCGCCTTTAGGAAGAATCGACAGAACGGCTGAGATTGCCGCCATTCCAGAAGCGAAGACCAACGTTTTGCCACCCTCAAGTGATTCGATGGCGCTTTCTAGCGCGCTCCAGGTTTGATTTCCATAACGGCCATAACCGACAGAGCCAGG
>Ga0214164_1000817_pt1 | contig 19312 bp, 7 predicted proteins | sample TroBogepilimnion_13_FD_153003 | JGI IMG/M metagenome (GOLD analysis project Ga0214164, IMG submission 153003) | Freshwater microbial communities from Trout Bog Lake, WI - Practice 03JUN2009 epilimnion v4 | ecosystem: Environmental > Aquatic > Freshwater > Lake > Epilimnion/Euphotic zone ...
TTCAATCCCCTTAATAAAGTCAAAATGTAATTGGAAAAACCCATAATATGCGAAGACGTTATTACTTAAAAATTATCTTTTGAACAATAAAGACATGATAGTCTTGATTATTTAATAACGTAAAAGTAAAATTCCAATTCAGAGCCAACTAGAGCTAAATATCTCTTGCAAGCTAATTTCTTGATGAAGAAAAATACCGGCACGGCAGATATTTAGACTGCAGCTCAAAAAGTGCAGCAAACAGAGCCAACAATAAAAATACTGTCAAACACGTGTTCTCTAAGGAAACATTATTCTCCCCTTAAACATTTGATTTCTTTACTAATTATAAAGAAACAAGAACTAAGGCATGCAAAAAGAGAAAATAATTCTGTCAAAAATAAGACAAACGTGACTTATTTTAATTCTTTCCTTATCACAAACAAATGTGTACGTTGACTTCTAGCTACACAGGAAGACAATAAAAATTGATAGTACCAACGAAGAGGGTGCAACGATTTAAAAAGAAATCAGATGCAACTAAACAAACAATTGTCGTATGTAAAATAGAGTAATAAAAACCTAATTTGCAATTGTTTGAGGTTCCACATTGCCTAGCCAAATGTCATATTTAAAGAACCTTCCCTCTTCAGTCCGTTCAAAGCCTCTAAATAGAAACCACAAGTTTACAAAAAGCAAAAAGTTCAAATTTTTCTACTTTCAAACAATTTTCAATAATTTCCTGATAAAAATTGTTATTAGGAAGTGCGATTAAAATTCTACAAGGGAAATGTCCAGAACAGCCCCTATTCAGTTAAGTTTGGGAAACCAACCTGAATTATTGGAAGAAATTTTACATTTGTTAAACCACGTCGAACAATTAAGAGTAGAAAATACAGACAATTCATTTTTGAAAGACCTCAGACACGTTCTCAATAAATATGCGAACGTAATTATCAACACGACTCATTTTATTGAGAATTTCGAACTTTCACAGATCAACTTGCCCGAGATTAACATTTCAAACCAAGATCTGGAAGAGTTAAACCTCAATAACAGTCCGTTTGACTTCTTGAGTGATGGATCACTGGATCCCGTTCTCAGTCAATCTATTGGACCAATTGAGCCATTCGACCTCTGAGTTGAAAATAAAATTGATCGAACTTTTAAACTATTGTGATCATATGATCGAAAACTCTTCTGAAGTCAGAAGATTCGTACTTGTGAGAAACACTATCTTACATATTTTAGACAATATTGAAGACAATAAACCATACATTTGGGTTTTATTTAACGCCGAAAATTTTCGTCTTTAAAAATACTAAAATATGTCGACTAAAAGAAGAAGTGTAGAAGAAAGATTTTACAGAATACTTCTAATAATGATTATTCTTAAATTCTTAACAATACTGTACATCGCGTTCAGAACCGATGGATTTTGCAGTCCAAAGTGATGTGTCAAATGATCTAACGACATTTACTTGAAAAACACTTTAAAGTGCCCACATCACCCCGACGAATAAACTATTATTTGGAATAGGAGCAAGACATCTTCCAATTAATATACAGGTAATTTAATGTTAAAATAATAAATATGAATGGTGAACATGTACATGTTATCGCAATAATTACAACTCTAAAGTTGGAACCCTCACCTAAGACAAGAAAGTCATTGTTGAGAGTTTTAAATGCTATATCATTTGTTAAAAAGTTCTATCCAACTTATAGAGACAGTATTAAAAGTCTCGAGTTTATTATTGAAAATCCTCAAATTGAATTCGATTGGAAATCGACACAAGAGTCTGAATATAGACAGCTCATTAAACAATTTGAAATTAACATTAAAAGAGATTATAATGTGATGCCATATCTCCCTAATGTAGGTTAAAAATAATGGGTCGATACTGGAAGAAAATTACAGAAAAACAAATTTCTGAATTAAAAGCATTGCAAAGATGCAATCTTCCTAGAGATAATAAAGACTTATACGATTTCATAACTAAACTGTGGAGTTATAGGGATTATTACCCTCCGTTAAGACGTCTCATTATTCCAATTAAAGTGATATTTAACAAATCACTGAAAAATCCAGGATTTGATATTAAATGGACCAGGAGTAGCAAAAACCATTTAAGGCACTTACTACAACAAACTTTGGCAAACGTTTTAAAATATTCGTTTTATAATACAGTTCCGCCAATACCTGAAACATTTTGGATAATAACAAATCCACCAACCAACGAATAAAAGATATCAATTAAAATTTGAAAACTTTTCGTTGTGGTAGGTGTGGTATTGTGGTATAATACACGACTCGCGAGCTGGCGACCCGAGTTCGAATCCATACCAATCCTATCAAAACACATTTTTAATTTTTTTTAATAAAATTAGGTGTGTAACTGCATATTAGTGTTTTTGAAATTTTTATTTGCAAAACTGACAATTTTTCTTCAATTACTTTGAATTAAAATGGGTTCTGCAATGTCATCAGACAAGCCATCAGGCTGTCGCACCCCAAGGGAACACAAATTTCAATTTTTGCGATTACTCACAAAAACCCTAATAAGCGAATACTATACAGATCTCGTATGGAAACCAATAATGGATAAAACAGAAATAGAAACCATTATACGCAAACAAGAACAACTTATATTCTTTGGTACAGTAAAAGAGGCAGAAACACAGATGAAAACATATTTCCTTTCACCACATATGTTAGACACTGAAACTCTGCCAAAAGACCTAAAATATAATGGCAAAATATTGTTTGAACTTCCAGTTGACGCATATTTCTGCGAAAATGTTGATTTTTGGACTCTGCTATTTTAAACCCAAAATCACCACAAAATTATATAGAATCTGTATTCTGTACATTAAATCATCGGTAAATTATATCTGATAACTAAAATATTCCATTTTTGACATTCAAAGATATAATGATTAAAGAAAATGATCCAAATTAGCTCTAATGTTACACGAATTTGCATAAACAAAGCAGCTAAATTTTAATTGAATTCAAGTGATACAGTTTGGCAACAATGCTTTTCAAAACTGTATTTTAACGATTTATTAAGATGACATCATCTAAATAATTAATTCTGTAAATTTGACAAACCGTCATCTGTTACATAAAACTTTCGTTCAATTAATCAATAGGTACAAAAGCAGGAGCTCACGATTGAGACATGCCTGCAAAATTATTCAAGAAAAGATCAGTCCACCCACTTTGAACTGTTTCTACTTGCGCAGTGCCAAATAATATTATATAAGCACTGTTAAGATATGAAACAGGGTCCAGTCTTACCGGGTACTCTCGACTGACAAGGCGCTTTATTTTTCTCTGAAAAATAAATTTGTTCTCTTTTCTCTGGACTTAGTCGTTTCATCGACTGTAATTGTTCACACAAAAGACTTAGAAATTTTTCTCGTATAAGTCCTGCACTTAGAAAATTCGGTCGAAAGACTTTGAAATATTTCTCAACTGCAGTTTAAGACTTAGAAATTTTTCTACAGAACAACTTTCGATACTTCTGAACTTTATTTAGAGACTTTAAACTGCGATAGTTTTCTCCTAAATATTCAGTAAGTGAAAGGATACGCCTGATAATTAAATGTACCTAAATTTACCTATCACTAATAAGGTTTGACTGTGTGAAAGACTTCGTTTCTCGCAAACCTGATAGAAGATTTTTCCTAGTCGAAAGACTTAGTTGAAAAATATAAGCTAACACAAAAAGCTGATGGAAATAAGATTCTCAGTTTTGTTAAGCACATTGTCGAAAAGCACTTCATCGAAATTTTGCAAATTTTCTTTTTTTTCCAAAATTTCACAAGACCAATAGTCAACACAGTGAGAGCCTAAAAGCCGCTAGTGCGAGGTGTTTAGCAATTTCAGCAACCAGTAAATGGTAAAAGTTGTACTTCGACAAGGACCAAAAAGAAAATCAAGACCCAGAGGGAAACAACGAGGTATTCCCATCATGTCAAAGAAAAAGAAAGGTGATTCTTTCCGAAACAATTCCCGCAACAGCGGCGACATGAACCTCGAAGAAGAACCCAACAGGGTTGACGAACTCCACATCCATCTCAAAAGAGAGGAGCTAGAATTGTTCATGGATTCCAAAGTCCAAATCACCAGGTACGGTGACTCTATCCCAACAATTTGGGGTACAGTAACCTCTATTGACGGTGAAATAGGATTGGAAGCAATCCAGTTGACATCAGCCCAGGTGCACGACGAGAAGTTCAACGAGTACTACGTACCAGTGACCGCCATCAAGAGATTGGAAAACGTCACAGGCCAACCGATGGAAGACAACTTCCACCAACAAGTAGTAAGCCGACTCGACCAAAGTCTCGACACCAAAGCAAGATCTCGATCTTCATCGAGAATGTCTCAACCTTCGGCCCAAAGCCTCCTAGACGGAAGACGATCAGGAAACCTTTCGAGGGCATCCTCTCACAACCGCCAACAAGAGCAGGAAGAAGAGCAGACAAACATGTCAACCAGAACTCCGATCAGATCTAGATCAAACTCTAGATCTCAGAAAAGCCAACTGGAACTCAGCCAAATGACTGTAGAAGAACCCTACGTCGGAGTTAATCATGGTGAGAAGCCTAAATCCAGCCCAAAAGATGAGCAGGAAACTCCACTCCTCACTCTGATGGAACTCAAAGAACGACAACGCAGGCTCTTAAGGCTATACAGACCTTGGGCTAAACATGCGCAAAAGAAGCTCAAGAAAGAGAAGACCAGAGCTCTCCTAGAAGAAGCAAAGCCAGATTTCCATTTGGCACTGATCTCCGCTTTCGACGCTGTCGAAATCATGACCGACGAAAACGAGATTCGCTCGATCAAAATTGACAGAGGAGCAACCTTAACCGACCCAGAAACCCTTAGAAAATTCTGGGACGCAGCAATGGATCAACCATCCACTGCAAACTTCGAATCTTTCTGTCATCTACAAGATAAACAGAAATTCGGATACATTTCGGATAAAACCGACCTACGAGGAAGAACAAACGTCGCAGGTGTGCCCTTATCTCTAGTATTTACTACAGATGGACACATAGACGACATGTACCTCAGGATGTACCACACCAGATGTCAATCCCAATTGACTTACGAGAAATGGTTACAACTCCATGCCATCGGCGAATACGCTTATCGCGAAAAGATCTCCATCACTGATCCGAAATTTTTCCGCGACAAAGAACCCACTGCAGAGACTGTAGAGATTCTAAAAGCGTGGCAAGAGGACTTTACTAACCATGGAGCCATAGGATTCGATGCCTGGTACACGGCACGTCATAAACGTCCGAGCCACGACGTTAAACTAGCTACCGGGTACAAAACGTACTCCGAGCCCTCAACATCTGAAGATGACGAGGAAGAGACTGTCAGAAGGATATTCTCATCGACTCCAAACGAAACAGTAGAAGGATTCGGGAATTCAGACAATCCAAATACACGAGAAAACAATCTACGAGATTATGAAGAATGTCTGCAAACCGGACTCCCCTACACAATCAGGGAACGTGACATACTGTTCGAAGGACTCAGACAACGCCTAAAAGCAAAGATAGAAAAGTTCGACGCCGGCAAACAAGAAATCCTCAGGCAAAACCTAGAAGCACAGCACAAGAAACACAAGGCAATTGTGCATGCGACTAAGCAAGCCCAACAGGCTAACGCCAAAGTGTGGAAACTAATTGAATCAGAAGATGCCGAAAACAACTCTGATGAATATGCTTACCTCTACAAGGAGCTAACCGAAGAAAACATGAGCGACTTCTTGTCAAGCAAAGAACAACAACTCCTTCGACAAGATGCCAAACTGCACAGAGCCAAACGCAATCAAGCTATGGCCAGAACAACTCACATGACTCTGGAAAGCATCCGAACTTCTAATGAGCAGAGAGCCAAAGAAATCGGATCCAGAACAAGAGATGTAAGTCCTATTCCCAAACGGAGTCCACCTCAGACTAACCAAGCCAACCCAAAAGTTGACAAAATGGAATCTGAGAGTGACCATGATGATTCGGACCAAATTCAACTATGGCAGCTGGAAGCAGTCGATTATATCGCAAACGCACCAGCCAAAAAGAGAGAGAAACTCCAGGCCATGTATGAAAATTGGAGCCAAAAGGATAAAGCCTCCTTCAAGGACTATGTAGAATTCATGTCCAGCTCATTTTCATTCTCCTCGGACAGTGACGATGAAGACGAAGAGGCAGACACTTCAGACAATCTAGAAGAAGAAGACAGAGATCCAACTAAGTGGAGCGACACAAAATGGACCAACTTCTTCATCAAATGCTTGATCCCGCAACCACCACTAGATGTGAAAACCACGGGACAGCAAATACAACGGGCAGTCCGATCTAACATAAGAGATCAGGACACCAACTGGTTTACCCATTGGATTACCGCAGACGACTTTATGCCGAAAGGACGATTCAGTCACCTGTACATACCCAACTATGTGTATGTACCGGCACAAATTCTAAACATGCTGCCGGAACCCAAATTGGAACCCCAGCAACCGTTTTACTATGCCCTCTGGCACCGCCTGTATACACAGAGGCGAGAAGCAGCAGCAGCATACGAGCTCATTTACACAGAGCTCAAACCTTCCGAGTGGATCGATACAAATCAATGGACTCAGCTCCTAATTGATCAAAAAGTCGTGAAACCTCTCCACACGGAAGCGTTGGATATTCTCCAATCAATGAAGGCGCAAGAACGCACTCCATTCAACGAGCTTCACGACATGGGCAGAGCTTCCGTCTACGACAGGTTCTTCCGCCCAATGGAAAGGCTTTTGGCACATGATATGCCAATGCATGACAAGCTCAAGCAAGCTTTGCTAAGCCAAATCGGAACCTACAACTTCGCGTTAATCTTTACCAAGTTGGCCGGGCTACCGACTATTCCAAACCACATAACGCCCGGATACATTGTAGAAAACGCTTCCACTATCCGACACTGGCATTCATCAATGTTCGCTCCATTGAGAATTAATCAGGCCCCACATCACAGAATACCTTGTATCTCTGTGACCAGACCTGTGAACAGGGCATACTCTCTCCTTCCGGAGATCGAGGAAAGCGTCAAAGATGACGGCGAATCTGCTAAGAAACCAGACACAAAGCAGTTCTTACATGATAAGTACCTGAAGGCCAAGAGAAACATTCAGGAAAATTTCGTTGCGATAGCCAACATCCAGGCTAACATTGCGGATTGCAAACGCAAAATCATTACTGGAACCACCGCGGAAGAGTTTGCATCTCTACAACGAGACAGGGTGAAGCTAACCGAAAGGATAAACTTCATCAATGCTAGCAACATCAAACTGATGAGAGAAATACACGCACTTGTCCAAGAACAAATGCTAGACAAATCCACATCACCTTCCACAAGTGACATCTTGGAAAATCTGGAACACCAAGATGTGCAGCAACTGCTCAACCAGTTAGACGCCTGGTATGAAGAACGCAAAACAGATCGCAATCATTTGAAAGCGATCCAAAAAGGGATAGAAGCATTTCGGATCACCAAATCCTTCGTCCCAACGCTGCATGAGTCACAGCACCATCTGGATCAACTCCAAAAGCAACTAGCTTTGGATAAGAAGATCCATGATACCTCAAAGCTCATTGACAGAGCAGTGATCATCTGTGAAAAGAAAACAGACGAGCTTGATGACCGAAGTCAATCCAAATTGAATCATTCAAAACGGAAGGACCTTCAGTTCCACAAGAGAGCAGGAAGACTAATAGAGCCAAGGCCTACAATCTCCACTAACTGCTTCAAGTTTTCTGCCACAAGATCACCACCAAACCAGACGGATTTCCAGAAAAGGAAAAAGCCAACAGTGTCACCCGGAAAAATCACGAATTTTTTCAAACACTCCAAATGGCTTAAGAGAGACAAATCTCCCGTCAAATCATCTCCGCCGCAGACTCAGCAACAAGAGCGTGAGATCGACGAATGTGGACTATTTGAACCGGGCCAATCACACAGTGAACTGGAATGGCAAAAGCAATATGAGAAGAGGTCGAGAAATACAACTCCCCTTCCAAGATCCACATCGCAACTGTCCACTAGAGGATCTAGGCCGGATACCCCAGCCTATCGATCTCAGTACGGCAGAAGGAGTAAATCCCCACCTCAACAGAGGCAGAGCGGAAACCGATACTCCACACCACAAAGAGTAGGTCAAAACCGACCCTCTTCCCGGAACTCAGAAACGAGTCGACCTGTTTTCAGGATCACCTCATCCGAATTCCGAGAGATCCAGAAAGATTGGACCTCCTCAGAGAGTGAATCAGAAGACGTGACTACTGACCACCCAAGGAGAAACCCACTGGATCTTCCTCAACGTCCTGCAATGACGTTAAACTTAGCCGATCAGCGCCCAGAAGGCACTACACATGCTTGGTTGACAGGAATGTCCCAAACATTTTCCGGACCGGACAAACCATTCTTCCCAGAAGGAACCGGACACCTCCCCCAACAGAGCAATAACCCAAATTGGCCATTTGCTCCAACCTCAACGGCTATGCACAGAAGTGAAAAATGCCATGACTTCAAAAAGCTATTGGAGAAGCCTGAACCGGCACTAAGACCTCAAAGTCCTAATTTCCTAGCTAACAAAGACCAATACAACGTCAATTGGAGAGAAACGCTAACGCCTTCCGTCCAATTCAGACAACTGTATAAGTTCCCCAACAACGAATACAAACATATTCCGTTCGACAGCCATGGCGTAGTCCAGCAAGCTCAGTACACCGTACCAGAGCAAGAAACCATCACTTGGTCCAGAGCAGGAATTAATTTCCCCGACAAGGTTTTCAAAAACACTGTCGAAGGTCAAATCACAGGAGTGAAACTTGTGCAAAACCGAGAAACAAACTTGGCAGACACACAAATGCAACACAACTCTGTTAACCCCTTGAAGCCTGAAGCAAGAAGAGAATCCAATGCGGCTCCCAGACGCCTCAGACATCACGAACTTAGCACGTCCGATCAAGAGATGCACAGTGAAGCATTGCAGCTAGCTCTACGTGACCATAACCAAAAAGTCAAGGCACAAGCCACTAGCCGAAACCATGACATCATTCATGGACCAGATAAACGGCAGTATACCAACATAGACTCACCTCCACCTCTGGAAGATGCGTTCGAACATCTAGACCAAGATCCAAATAGAGACATGAGATGCACTTTCAGTAGAGCCGATGATCCTGAACGAAAACCGTGTTCACAGTTTAGAGAAGGATCAGTCCTGTGGAACCTAGAACAACAACAAAGGCTAAACATCATCCAGCCTAACCCAAGACCGCTGGATCCATACAGGTGCAGTGCACAAAGCCCCTTCCCCCAAGGCTTCCGACCTATTGGCACAGATTCCGACTCGGAAAGTAGTGATCGTAACGTCGGACCTCTACGACAAAAATCTCAAGAGCGAGATCGGTCAAGAAGCAGAGAGCAACCTCCCCTTCGAAGACCAATCCCTGTTTTCGCGAGAAGAACTCCGGACAAAGACTATGCCCGGATTCCTCTACCTCCGAAAAAAAGGTTTCAGCGAGAAACGTCTCCTAAAGCTTCTCAACGAGTAAAACCAGCCTGCGCCAAGAAACTCTTCCAAAGCGTAGTACGAGACGAACAGGATGATGCAGAAGAAGAACATCCGTGGAATCAACTTCCTAAACAAACATCTTCTCCGCTGAGAATACACGCCACCTGGCGAGGCCGGAACAGAACCACGGCCCCAGATTGGGCAAAAGGGGAATACTCAGCAGAACAAGTGCAAAAACCAGCTGATTCATCAGATTTGGCAAAAATGCAATCTAACGACACCTACAAAAGCTTCCCCACTGTCGGGATCAACAAAAGAGGAGCAATCTCTCTTTTGGCAATCTACACATCAGGAAATCCTTCCCATGTACAGATCGCTGAGTTCGACGAAGACGAACAAACGTATTACGAAATCCACTTGCCCATCGTACGATACAAACAACTGGTGCAACAGATGAAAATCCTGAATGTCACTGTCACCGCACCACAAGTCGACAGCATCGACATGACTGTCGGTGAACAAAAGAGCATACTCGACGATGTCCTTGTCTGGAAAGACAGAAACGGCAATACCGATGCCCATCTAGACATCGCAGTCTACGACATGGCAACAAGTGAAGGTGTAGAAAGACAAGTAACCCTTGACTACTACATCATTGCTGATGGTACAAGAAAATCGGTCACCTTCCCTTGGCTACATCTGTCCAGATATGTCCATTTCGCCAAAAATCTCCTGGAATACCTAGAGACTAAGGCTTGGTCGACTACAATTTAAATCAAACTTTCAGGAAACACCGTCTTGGTGTTAAGATTATATTCAGTTTCCCACTGAGGATAACTTAGTACGACAGCAAGTATCATTCATTTGACAATGGTATCTTCCGAGCTCCAAACTTATATTTTGTCGAGTCAGTTACGAGTTGAGAAGATTCAAAAAGCAAATGAAGAGCAGAAAACCTGATACCGAAAAGTTTTTCTTTCACAAGAAATCCTGTTTAAAACCTTACCCAAGAGAAAAATCCAGTCGAGGTTTTCGGTTTTTAATCGCACATCACTATAGTTACTTTTACATTTTAATCAGTGGATATGTAACGGCCTATGCAAAACAAGTGATACAAAGACATGTGATAAACATGCAAAACAAAAAAAATTACACTGCGCAAGTCAGGGTTCCGTGCAAACTAAAAGTTATGCACCAATCCGCACCACAAGTCTCAATGTCAGACAGGTGAAAACCAAAAATACACCACAAAGGTGCCAAAGTCTATGGTTAAGTGAAACAGAGCAGTCGGAACAAAGAGTTCAAACATAAACTGTGATTATGAATTGCTGGTACCCCAATCTCTACAACCTGCGCGATTCAGAAAACTGATCGACAAAACGCAGACTACAATGACACTGGGTTGTTGCCACCATATGACGTTAAACAAAAATCTCAAATACTCATGAAATCTTGCACTTCAAGGAAAGTAGTCCAAGACAATATACAAATCAAGACTGTGAGGCAACTTTAAGCGTTTTTATAGCCAAATACTCTATACAAAAATGCACATCTGGCGACGGCCATTTGTAGAGAAAGTCATCTGCGCGACCTATTGTCAGCCATTCTTCAGGATGGATGAATTTTCTCTTCTAAAGGAATCCTGAGGAATGTTAGAACGCCATGCCAATAATTTGATATTTTGAGACAGCCCCAGACTTGAATGCACTCGAGACGTACCAGAAAGCACAAAGTCATGACTGACTCCCCCATTCTGCAAAAGCGAATGTGAAATAACAGAAGTATAAGTCCATAAAGTGAACTTTAACAATGTCCAACAACTTTAAAGCTTCACCGCTTTAAAATGAACATACCATATCTCACATAAAGCGAACGACCAGAGCCATGCCAAACCTAGACGATCACTCGTCAACTTAGTTCTGCAAGCTAGCCTGAGATGATTCATCAAAACCAGGGTCCAGAGACTACTAAAACCGTGACCCAAATCTGTGGATAAACCCACATGTGACAAACAAGTTGAAGACTCACAACGCTGGTAACCAACCATGGAAGCATACAGCGAAACCTATGGCAGGTGAACTTCATAGTCTCAAGGCCTTCTAGACAACCGACAAGTTCGAATCGATTTCAACCATCGACCACCGGATAAGTCTACTTAGATCACCTTGATACTAGCCTTCACACCAAAAACCACAAATAGCCACTAGGTGCAAATGTGCGGATATCGAATTAACGAAGAGAATTGGTCAACCTTCAATATGAACCTTAAGCTGAGTAAAAACCCTTAAGGCATCATTGACCGGAATGTAAGTGCAGGCTATGAAACCTCCGCCTTTAAACCTAGGATCACCCCCCAAAAACAAACCTGAATCAATGACAGGCGAGATTACCTCGGATTATTGAAAAGATGACGTAATTCGGTGTAAGCCCTTAGCGGACGGCAACTGTTGTCGTGACTTGAAAAAGAAAAGAGTACAGCCGCCTGAGTACAAGTCAGTGCCAAAACGTTTTACATCACAGTTCGAAGGCATCAAAAACAGAAAACGATGAATTGCGCGCTTGTTTTTTCGGCGTTATCCCGAAACTACCTTGAAGTTCCAGAATATTCCCTGAAGACGAGATGACTACCCGTCAGTTTATAAACAAGTATTTCAAGCGATATTTTACGACGAAGCTCTTCAATAGCCGGGCCCTAAACAAATGGCACCCGGTGGAGCCCAGTCAACATCTATCGGACTCCGGTTATGTACCCGCAGCCACCCAGAACATCATATTCTTGTTACTAGTTTAGCCCTCTGCTAAATAGAACATGTTGAATTCTGGGAGACGTAAGCCTTAGGACATCACGAAGAAAAAGTCAAAAAGATTAAGGGCAAAGTCGCACTATTTTGGAGAAAGCGAACCTTAATTGCCAGCATCTCTGCTGAAGTGAAGACATGACTTGCCGAACACGCAAATTCGACAAGAACTGGAAACAGAAGTATCCAGATCTACGGATTAACAGAAGTAAACTGCCGAGAGGGTGAGACCTCAGTAAGCACGACTGACAATCCAAATAGTCAGCTCCGGTATGACGAAATCATGCCAGACAGTTGTAAGTGAGATGCAACAATAAAACAACTGGTCCTATCCTTAAAGAGATTGAAACGAGGATATGATTGTTTGCATAACCAACTATTCCACCGCGCTGTTGCTGTTAAATCAGCTATAAAATCAGACCTTGTCTAAAGTTGGGTCCTCGACACTAACAAATCGAGAAAGTCCATATTTCCCTACGTAGCCAGGGCTTAATAATCAGATTAAATATGAAGCGCAAAGCAGAGTGAAACGAACTGAGTTTTTGCGAACTCGGGAACCCCGTAACAGTTTCAGCATCCGCCTTGGAAAATATGTGCTTTTAACATGTTGAGGAACGAAGGTTAACCTTAGCCTAAAGTCCTTAACACGTAAAGACGAGTTAGTGTAGATCGTGAATCATGCTGTATACGACAATAAACACTTAGGCCATTCTAAAATCGGACGTTCCGATGTTCATCAAGGATCCAAAACTACTACCATTGGTCACCATAACCATGGCAAAGAGTTTTGCATCGATCCCCCACATCGGTTAAAGACCTCCTACTGATACAACCCTACATACGAGACACTCGAATGACGTACCGGCGGCTACGAAAGTAGTTGTGTAGCATATGGATCATCTCCATATTTTGGCTATAAGCGCAGGGCTCAATCAAAAATCTCCAATGTACAGCACAACCCAATTCCTTACAAACCAAAACAAAACCAAAAATTCTTTCAAGAAAAGAGAGTTGCATCTAACACAGATTACATCCAACTCTTTAAAAACCAAAACTTTTAGGTGTTCTTCCCTAATTCTCTCTTCATATACCCATCCATCAATGACGGGCCTCAAAAGAATGAGAGATACAATGATACAGGAGTTGATATAAGATTGGCTTCAACTTCTATAACAAAATATTGTCTACTTCGAAGCAAGTATTGTACAATGACTGTGACACCCTAATACCTCAAAAAGGATTAAAGGATCACACTCACCCACCAAAAGGACAAATTATCCTTCGGCCAGACATAATAGACACAGTCGCATATAGGAAGGAAATCTTAAAGAACACTACAACGTACCTATAAGTATTTTGAGCGATACCAAATAGATTCTCCCTACTTTGACTTAACGAAGAAGTTTTAATCTCTATTAGAGTCGGATAAATCAGAGGCCATCCAATCTAAACGATGAAGACACAAGTCGACATCAAAACCCTCCGTGACGATCCAGATCATGAAACCCAGTCGTGACAAGAGGTAAACAAGGGTGTTCCCACTCACTTCATAGGTTTCAAGTCCTTGTCTGAATAAGATCGACATAGAAACAAAATACTCAGACACAAGTTCTACCATGCCACAAGCAAAGCGTACGAACTTGCACACGTCATTAAGTCTGACCTTAGCAACTTTTGAAACATGGAACGAGAACCGAGACTCTGACCGTGCTCCCAAAAGTCTTGCAAATGACACAACCAAAATCTTGACCCCGAGTTCAACTATGGCCGGGCAAAAGCTTCAAACTTTAGAAAAGACTCCAACGAGTCACCACCAAAATTACATCATAGTTACTCCACATCGAAGATTCCGAAGACATCAATCAGCATCATCATAAAATTTGTAAGACATGAGATTATAATAACCTTGAGATCGGTAATTTTCCCCAAAATAACTTTTAATGTTCAACACTAGCGAACATAGCAAACAACCCCTTTTAAAACAAGTCCTGACATATGACTTTTAAAACGTTTAACCAAGTAACATAAAAACCATGCGAACACTTTGTTCACATTTTCTTTCAAAATTATTCCTTGAAAAAGTAAGAAACCCTTTCCTTCATACTTTTGAAGCATACCATGCCATTAAGTTCCACTTAACCATGGTAAAATCTTGTAAATACAATTTCTTTCCAATGATTATATTGAATTGACACCGCTCTACTAGATGACTTTGTCATTGAAACTTGAGGACCGTAGCAGCGACCGACAAAATATAATCATTCATAAAATGTAAAATTTCAAAGCAAATTATAGCTCACTTTCTGTAAAACATCCGATCAGGGTAATGATGAAGCCTCATGGTCTAGCATTCAGTGAACAAATATTTTGTAAATTATAACATGTAATCCCCCCTAGCAAAAACTTTAAACAAACTTTTATGTAACATCCGGACAATTTCGTGGTGAATTACGTCCACCGTAAAATAAAACTTAAACAATTGCTTTACCACAACGCAAACCATGCAATCCCTTAATTTTAATAAATTTTCAAATTTAAACTTTCAAATTTAAAAACCAATAAAATCAAAAAAAAAATAGCAAAACATAAAACTTAAAATTCAAAAGACACTACAAATATTAAATACCATGGCAGCAAAACACTTGTAAACAACCCATGGCACAATGCATATTTGCAACAACCCCCAATATTAACAATCAAAATGTATTATTGTAAACAATGTAACAATTTTTCAATGTATTATCATTATTGTAATTATTATTATTATAAACATATCATATAACCATGTACAATCCCAAATCCCAACCCAACCCCGCATACTTGTTACTTTAATAACATTTCTTTTAAACCATGGAATTTACATTCCCGCAATTTCAAATTTCAACTACTCAGTTGATTTAATTAAAATTTTCAAACCACAGCAAAGCAAAAACGCAAATTTCTTTAGGAGATTATCTTCGATCTCCATTTTTCATTTTTCCAAAACAAGTTTTAAAATGCAAATGTCCTCCCAACGAAACTCTCTCCCCCCTAGCAAACATTTGTAAATGAAACTTACTTGAGGGCTTTTATCGACACCCTCCAAACTTTAAAAACTTTTTATCTGCAATCTTAAAATTCAATGGTCGAATTTCTCAATCACAATTAAAATTTTTACCTTATCCAAAACTTTAAAAATGGAAACTGACATTACTCATACTTGAGAATCATTGAACATTGACGTTCTGATCCTCTTCCCCTTTTGAGTCCTGCCAAATATTTTCCACCAAAAATAATCAAAATTTTCAAGTACCATAGTGTACCACTTTAAGCCACTTTGGCAAAATTTTTCAAAATTCAATTTTTGTTATGGACAATAACACACATTACAATTTCCCCCACCATCCGGTATCGGGCAAATTTCCACTGATTGGAAGTTTGGACGCTATCGAGCCGGGCTAGATCCGGTCTGATTCGGACTATAGTAGAGTGTCGTCATAGACTTCCAGTTACTATAGCACTTATCATTATTTTATGAAGCTATAGAGTAGTAATACGCTATAACGTCATAAAGAGTTTCATTTCACCCACCAACCAACACACACGTTCATTTTTGCGCTCCGCGCCCTCCTTTCCCATTTTCGGGACTTAGAGCATTTCGCTCGATTGTTATGTGTCCAATAACAACTTGTATCATTTTATAAGAATAAAAGTGATACAAATATTCAAAGTTAAATAAACGGTGATAAATCACAAGTGTCAGTGTTGTTCATTTATAGTTACTAACGTTACTATGGGAGTATTAGATGGTAAGTACATCTACAACATCGATCGCGTCACTAACGACGTAGTCGTTGTCAAGTCGACATTAAGTCCGACTTACAGCGCAACCATGGCGACCACTCTACGAATCTGCCGATCCATGTGACGGAGTTAAAGTGATTTAATGACGGTAAAACGTCGTTAAAGAGTGAGAAAATTGACCTGACCGCTGCAGACCCAAGAACAGAAAAATGAAGAAAATTTTTCAGAGTCCCAAAATTAGAGTAATTTTCGGACTCAACACAAGAAGACCAATGATTTAAAAATCATCCACGTTATCATAAAAGTGCTTCGAGAGCGATTAAGTGATATTAGAAAATAACGAACATTAAAATCTTAAATCGATCAAAATTTTTGATACAATGGTGCAACCCGGGAAAAGATTACGGTATCCCATTTCCAGCCAATTAAGCGATTCTCAAGGGAGAATTTTTCGTTCGACCAGCTGAGGCAAAGAGTTAAAGAAGATTTCAGGCTGAATCAAACCCCTGGAAAACATTCACCATGTCTCGGTAAGAAACATTAGGCATAATTCTCTGGAGATTAAGACGTTACTAATATGGTATTTCCGCTTTTATGGATAACAAAAGATATTTTTCCTAAGTACTTATTAAATAGGTATTTGTTGGATAATAGGCTCACAGGTCTAACCTCGCAAGACCTACTGTAACAAAAACCCTGAGAGACGCCAGTAAAGGTGTTAACGTAATGTAAATAATGTCGATAAACAAAGTTATTTACAATAAAAGTATACTGATTTACTAACGAGAGTTTAGCAAACCCCCTTTACCTGGACGTAGGACAAAATTGCCAGGTCAAAGTCGTTAAAAAGTGTATAATAAAATATTATAAAATCGATATTATTCCGGAAAAAGCTTACGGTCAGGCGAGATTATAATATTTTCAGAGTTTCAATATTGAAAAATATTGAGAGGCTATGTAACAAGCCCAGAATGAGCTTGAGTCGACAAGCAATAATTTCAATTTAAACAGACATCTAGATTTTGTTACCACAACTAATAAGAGAAATAGCTCATCTGCTTATTCTTGTGAAGAAAATTCTGTTTAAACAAAGTTTTTATATTAAGACCCAGGAAATCTTAATACGTTCTTTTCTAAAAACAAAGATAGTAAAGTTGTGCATTTACTATTATTCGTTTATCTCTTCGATGTAATAAAAAGAGAAACCAAGAGACATTTTAGTGACTTATAATTTTTCGCTTTAAAGATAAAAATAAGTTAAAAACGCAGTTTTTTGTACAAGATTTCTTGATAAAAATCTTTAGAATCCACAAAAAGGTAATTCTTTTTCGAGATTCGGTAGCAGAGAAAGAGAAAGAGAGTAAAAAGAAACATGGTGAAATTAAGACAAAAATATCTTTTTCACCGAAGAAATTGTTTCCTCCTTCCCCCTGCTATGGGCACTTGGTGTAGCTAAAGATGGTATCTTTACCTACCCCCCCACCAGTCATTTCTAATAAAGCTGAACAGTACAATTGCATTGATGGACAATAAAACTATCATAGTTTTCCTCTCACCGGCCAAACGCATTGAAAAATCTGCGCTCACTGTCTCAAAGCCTAACCAGCTGTGACACAGTCCCACGTTACCTACTTAACACAGTCGTGTCAGTAGAGCAACTTGATGAATCAACAATTGTGGTTAAAACCCAAACGAGAGGGGAAAAGCCATAAAAAGAAGACCCTAGCAAGAAAAAGACATTTTGCATTTCTCGTTTAAATGGACTCACCAAAGCAATAAATTGAGACCAATTTGACAAGAATTGAAGCAAATAATGCAGGTGCATATTTTATTACACCTTACGGACCATCAATGAAAAGAAAGAAACGTGATTCATGTCAATTATTTCATAGTAAACTTGACAGGAATACAAAACACAGTCAGATGAGACAAACAAATTTGTCAATTGTGAACATGAGGCAATTCTTTACTAAAGGAAAAGTTTTATTATCCTTGCCGCTGAATTGCACCATGAATTAGACAGGCAGGCAAAACAGCTTAGGAACTTACTTTCCGTCAAAAGTTTTATGACCGAAAATAATTTCTGCACCCCTCTGCGGTGACAAGCTACCCAGCCAGTCCACACAACATCAAAATGACAAAAATCCGACAAAATTTTCTGAACAGAGAGAACAGAAAATATTGCCTGAATTAAAAGAAAATAATATAATCTTATTTAATTTATTAATTATATAAGTCCTGCTATCCAAATCATTTAAATATTCAAGATTAAATGATCTGTTCAATAATATAAACAAAGCTTGATTGCAACCTACGATCTGGGTAATTCCGCTGTAGATAAACAACCAAGTATTATATAACGAAGCAAGTCTTAAATATAATATAATAAGATAGACCACAAACTATCAAAATTTCAAAGCGAATGATGAGTAACACAACATCTTAACTTAATTAAAATATGTACAATGACATTATATAAAAGAATCCTTAATTAAAGTCATAGTACATGTACATTAATTATATCGCTACAACTATAAAGTAATGTGTGTGACACATTAACTATAATCAAACTGGCCTTTGCATTAGTCAATTATTTCAAATATAATCTTTACCCAAATTAGAGGACGGTTCAAAGATATAAACATAATTGAAAGCAAAAACATAAAAGCAATTCGATTTAAAACAATTTGCGACAAAAGTTTGACACAAATGTTACGAAAAAGCTATAAAATTATTAAATAATTTTGATTAACTATCAAGAATAAAAGTGCATTGTCAGATCTCTGCAATAAAGACACGCAATCTAATTATTTAATAAATTTAAAACAGTCAAAGCACTTTAACAAAATTCCTCATTAATAGAGGGCACTCAGATGAAGGGAACATTATTTTTTTCGTAAATAAATTGAAATAAATTTTCAGACATTTACAATAAATAAATGGTAATATTCAATTCCCTTAATAAAGTCAAAATGTAATTGGAAAATCCCATAACATGTGAAGACGTTATTACTTAAAAATTATCTTTTGAACAATAAAGACATGATAGTCTTGATTATTTAATAACGTAAAAGTAAAAATTCCAATTCAGAGCCAACTAGAGCTAAATATCTCCTGCAAGCTAATTTCTTGATGAAGAAAAATACCGGCACGGCAGATATTTAGACT
>Ga0214164_1000820_pt1 | contig 19272 bp, 26 predicted proteins | sample TroBogepilimnion_13_FD_153003 | JGI IMG/M metagenome (GOLD analysis project Ga0214164, IMG submission 153003) | Freshwater microbial communities from Trout Bog Lake, WI - Practice 03JUN2009 epilimnion v4 | ecosystem: Environmental > Aquatic > Freshwater > Lake > Epilimnion/Euphotic zone ...
CACCATTTGAGCCTGTTGGACCTGTGGCACCGACATTGCCTTGTGATCCTAATGCACCGGTGGGACCTGTTGTACCGGTTTCACCTGCCACACCATTTGAGCCTGTTGGACCTGTAGCGCCAACGTTGCCTTGTGATCCTAGCGCACCTGTGGGGCCTGTTGGTCCCACAGTTCCGGTGCCACCAGCTGGGCCTGTAGAACCTGCAGTTCCTTGTAAACCTTGGAGACCTGTAGGACCCGTTGAGCCCGGCAGCCCAATCGGGCCAGACGGACCAGTTGAACCAGTTGGACCAGACGGGCCGGTTCTACCTGTTGCTCCCGTAACACCTATGTTGCCTTGCGACCCTATTGGGCCAGTTACACCAGTAGCTCCAGTTGGGCCTGTTACTGTACTTGCTGCACCAGTTGGACCTGATGGACCTGGCTGTCCTATGCTGCCTGGTAACCCTTGCGGGCCTTGAATACCCTGCAATCCTGTAAAGCCTGTGGGTCCGCTGGGGCCAGTTGCGCCAGTTGGGCCATTTGCAGGTCCAGTTGCCCCTTGCGGTCCAGTTGCCCCGTATCCTGCTGCGCCAGTTGCACCAGTTGCACCTGGTAGACCTTGCGGTCCAGTTGAACCATAGCCTGCTGCACCAGTGTAGCCTGTAGGTCCTGTGATTATGGATGCAGAACCTCTGGGACCGGTGTAGCCTCTTGGCCCAGTCGGGCCTTGCGGACCTGTTACTGTGCTGGCTCGACCGGCAGGACCCGTATATCCGACAGATCCAGTAGGTCCTGTTACAACCGGGCCGGTAGGCCCAGTAACAATGCTAGGCAAACCGGTAGGTCCTGTAAATCCTTGATCACCGGTAGGTCCTGTTGCTCCAGCGCCTGTAGGTCCTGTTACTGCTGAATCTGCGCCTGTAGGGCCTGTAGGGCCTGTGATACTGGCACCAGTAGGACCGGTTATTATACTATCGGCGCCTGTGGCGCCTGTAATACCAGTTGGACCTGGATATCCTAGGACAGGATAAGTGTAAATGCTCATGTGTTATTGTCACCAATCGTGCTGTATGCTATTTACCTGTGCGGTTGCCTAAGCCAGTTGGTTGCAACAGCAGCGTCTGTTGATTGTTGCAACCAACTGTGCGACCCTGTGCAGTTAAGCCTATAAATACTGCATGCCAGATCCATTGCCCCCAACCAACAATCCCCTATCGCAAACCAGTGACAATTCACAGCAACATCAACCCGCCGCCAGCTTTGGGTCGGCCGGCAGCGGAGGTAATTGTTGCGGTTGTAGAGGTTGTAATTGTACACAATATAATCCGCCAATGGCCCCGCCAGGTATGCCACCTAGTTTCCCGGCACCTCCATTCTCAGGAGGGCCTGGACCAAATTGCTTAATATACGGAGGTAACTGTGGATGTAACTGTTGCGGTCCTGCAGCACCATGCTGTTCGGGATGCATTCCATGTCAACCTCCGCATCAAGGGTATTTTCCAGGATTTCCGTTACCCAACGGCGTGCAACAGTGTTTTCCTACACCATTTTATCCACTTTGTCAAGGACAACCGTGCTTAACTCCTCGCTGCTTTCCGTTGCCCTGCGGAACACCAGGCATGGGTCCGTATCCCAGTCATTTCCCGCAATGCGGACCATATCCGCCGCAGCCAGCGCCCCCGCCAGGACCATATCCGCCAAATCCGCCAGGACAGCCTCCTGTATGCCCTCGCAACAACAATTTTCAAACCTACAGCTATAACTATCTTCCGCAAGGGGCGTATATTGTCACTAGGTTTGACCCAACATATCAATACAATTTGCCACAAAGCACTACATTTTGTTTCCCTTTTAAACTAACAGGTCAAATGCAACAAATAGTAGTAAATGCTGCATTAACAACACCGTTTGAAAATGTGTTCATTCCCGGTGTGCGTAGCTGGGCCAGTACAGAACCTGCGGGTATAAGCATTTCGACCACCCCTCTGCAGAGTCAGCAAACACTGACACTGTCGCCGATTGGTGTGATATGGGATTTTTGGGATGTTAGCTTGCAAAACACAATAGAAATTGCACCCAGTAACATTAACAGCTGGATTCAACCCGGGCAACTGTATTGGTTCAATGTACAAAATTTACAAAATCGTCCAAATAGCTTCTATTGCAGATTTAATTTCTTAGGTCCCAACATCAATATATTAATGTAGAAAATTTGCAATGCCATCTGAATGGCCAATATGCTGTTTTTATGAGCAGAAATAGTTTTCTTAAAAGTGTAACTGTATTAGATACAGAAACAACAAATTTGCATGCAGATCTAGCTGAAATAGTTGAGCTAGCTGGAGCAAGATATACTGGCCAAACTTGGGCTGTTAGCAGTCAACTGTTTGGAGCTACTGAAGGAATTCCTCCAGAAGCCAGTGCAAAAAACAACATCAGTAATCGCATGATTGCTGGCTTGCCCACCTTTGTGGAATCCACAGAACTGGCCAACAGCATACTGCATACCGGCAATACAAGCTATTATGTTGCACATAACTGTCCATATGATCAAACCGTGCTGTCAAAAGCCTGGAGCGAAGCTGGGCTTGATACCCTGGCAGCAGTTGCATCAGACAACCAAAACTGGATTTGCACATATCGACTTGCCAAGCAACTACTTGATATCAATTTTGCCGACATGCAGTACAATCTCAACTATCTGCGTTATAAGCTGGATCTACCAGTAGCAGACACTGCCACTGCGCATCGAGCAGGCGACGATACACTGGTCTGCGCAATACTATTTGAATTTTTGGTAGATTACGCATTGGCAACTGATCAAATAACTGACGGGCCAGACATAGGCGAGCAGATACATCGTCTCTGCTGGCAACCAATGATTTACAAGACATGGCCGTTTGGCAAACACAAAGGTAAGGCTTTTGACGAAATACCAGACGATTACTATCTCTGGGCACTGAAAAATCTCGACGCGCTTAATGAAGAAACGGCAGACTTTAACCCAGATCTAAGTGAAAGCGTACGGATAGAGCTTGAACGTCGACTGGAGGCATAAATGCAGATAATAAATCTATTTGGCGGTCCTGGCACAGGAAAGAGCACGGCGGCCGCAGGACTCTTTTACGAAATGAAGAAACTTCAGCTCAATGTAGAACTAGTGACTGAATATGCCAAGGACGTGACCTGGGAAAAACGTCACGCACTGCTGGACGATCAAATCTACATTTTTGCCAAACAACATCGGCGCATATCCAGGCTGGTTGACTCGGGAATCGAATGGGTCATCACTGACAGCCCCATACCACTGGGGTTGGTGTATCTCAAACCCGGAGTATTGAGTGAAAACTTTCCTCAACTGGTAATGGAAGTGTTCAATCATTACAACAATCACAATTTCCTGTTGCAACGTAGTTTTGGCTATAATCCCGTTGGCAGGAATCAACAGGATCTCGGTGAAGCAGAAGTATATGATCGCAAGGTGGCAAACCTGTTGGATGCGTACAAAATGCCCTTTAATGCCATAGAAGGTGGTGAAATTGCGGTTGATCGCATACTACATGGCATTGTGTTGCCTTCTATGGTAAATAGTTCCGGAGCATAGCAATAAGATTGAAACAAATGACCCATACCGATCATTTTGCTGCTATGTATTAGAGATCAAATATGAAAATTGCAGATTTATTTGAAATGAAACCACAGACTATTGCAAGTGCCACTGACAACGGTCATCTAAGCATGGCCAAGAGCCAGTACATTACGGATCCTCGCGGGTTTTTCCAGAAAAACAAGCAAAATCTGAAAAAATCGCGCAAAAAAACCCAGTGATAGACTTGATTTTCGGATATCCCACGGGATGCAATTCCCAGGAGAGATCCTGAAGGTGGGTGTAAAATGCCAAAAAAGCATGACTGTGTGTTTCTTGAACACTTTCTTTTTTAAGAAACGTCAATTATAAACACTACATCCAAACAACAAGGAAGGATAATACCATGAAGAAGACTTTACTCGCTATAGCTGCTGTTGCAGCTCTTTATACTACCGGTGCAACGGCACAAAGCATGCCTGCTGGCGTATATGTTGGCTTGGGCGGCGATTGGGCACAGAGCACCGCCAAGGGTGCAAGCTCAACCGGGGCTGCCAACCTAAAGGTCGGCTACGACTTTAACAAGTATCTTGCCACTGAGCTGGATGTGAGTGCTGGCTTTGCCAATGGCAATCGGCGCGCAAACACAGCAACAATGCTGAACGTGTTGGCCGGGGTACCAGTTGATCTTGCAGGATTTAAGTTTAAGCCATACGCAATGGTTGGTACGGGGTACGACTTTGCATACGCGCATAGCAGCAAAAACATCAACACGGTGCCAGCTTACAATGTTGGCGGCGGACTGGAATATGCCATCAACAAGAATGTCAGCGTTGATGTTCGCTATACCTATGTTGACGGCTACAACAAGAACAGCACCAGTGCAAACGTTGTCGGCATGAATGTAAATTACAAGTTCTAATCTCGCTTGTAACCAGGAAAAAGGTGATGGTAGTCCCATCACCTTTTTTTTTTGATCGCATGAACACAGTCAAGGAGATTTTACATGACCTGGCTAGCAAGACAGCCCGATGTGACATTTTTAGATTTGGTGACAATGTAACTTCGTTGTAATTTCAATCAGTGTAGAAATAAGTTTGAGCTGTGCAAACGCACCGCAACTAATAAACCGGTACAGCGTGGCCGACCCATGCCAACCAACCCCATCAAGGTGTATGCCTGCCGCGATGCAAGCGGACGACAACATCGCAGGTTGACAACCAATAGCAAAAAATTAAAATCAAAGCAAACAATACATCCTAACAGGAGATATCAATGGCCAAACCCAAAACACAACAAACAAGCGACTACATGAGCGTTAGCTATCGCCTTGACGACAAGCATACCAATGACACCATCAAGAACGTAGACATGAATTGGTATAATCGATCAGAAGAAGAGGTTATGGAAAATCTCAACACCTGGCTGGTTGCCTGTGGCTTCAACCTTGAGGTTAGATCCAAGACATAAAATGTTGTATACAGCGCCGGAACGTTTACCTGCCTACTTCCGGCGTCAAAGCATTTTCGTGCCCGGCGGCATTTCCGATTGCCTAGACTAGTAACGGGAAATGGTAGAACTTTTCAATCACGAGCGGGGTTGACGTTGTGAATCCCGGACGAGAAGGCGGATTCGACAGTACCAGTGCTACGGTATGTTGGTACCGGCTTTGAAGATTGCAATTTCATTGTACGATTGATTGGAAATGATGTATTTGCTAGGTCAACGCTGGAAAATATATCGCCAAAATGTCTAAATACCATTGACAACCCTGCATGATCATGCTACAGTAAGTGATATAACAAGTCTCCATGGGCAAGATGGTTAAGCCAGGGATCTCTAAAATCCCCATGCTCGGGTTCGAATCCCGATGGAGACGCCAGATTTAACAGGATCAAAATGCGCGAGCTGTAGAACCACCTAGATAAGATCCTCAAATGCCCATCGAACCCACGCGGCCATCCGCGTGGGTTTTTTCTTGACCAAAAAATCAAACAAGGAGAAACAAAATGACCGTAGAAATCGCATGTAAAGAAGCTGTGTTCCATTTCAACAAACATCATCTGGTAGATCCCACCGTGCCGGCATGGACGATCAAAACCGGAGGAAAAACCTATTATGTGGAGCACGTATCAGCGGATCTGCCCTGGAGCACCAAGGAAACGCCCGACAATCCTGCCACCAAGGGGTCGATCAAGTTCCACAAAACCCTGCTGACCATTGACGACAACAATCATGCCCAGCTCACCGTGCTCAAAGACAGCGATCTCACACGCATCCGTGCGATGAAACGCAACCATGCGCGCATCATCATCACAGGTAGGTTTGACGAGATCGCACGTTGGCTGAAGGAAAATGGTGTTAAACACGGTCCGATCAAGACCATCACCGGCGGGTGCGGCAGTCGCTTCCAGCTTTGCGATATCAAAAAGCAGGATGATCTGGTGATGATGGCATTGATCTTCACCAACAGCTATCGGGTCCTGCAGGCCAATGAGATGTATTTCCGTGCATACGAGGATCCTGAATTGCTGGCCCAGCTTGATGCCAACGAATACTATGATGGTGAGGATGATGGTGAGGATGATGACTGATATAGATCTAGCCAGGATTTCGTGGTAACATTTACCCACGTCCACCAATAAATATCTGCATGAAAATACATGAACTAACACCAATCGTGCTACGCGAATCTTTTACAGATATCAGTGTTGACCGGCTTGGTATAGCAGAGTTGGTCCGGCAGGCAGATGAAACGCTGGAAGATCCTGCCGCATATGCCATAACCAGCTTTGTTGGTGTTGAACCTAATGCCAGGAACACAGGAGCCTGGGGTGGCATAATGCAATCGCGTAGATTGGAGGATGCGTACAGCAACAATCCCAGCGCAGAAGGCCAGAAAATACGCCAGCAGATTGATGCGGCAATGGCGCCCGTTAAGGCGGCATTGTCGAGCCGTTTTGGCCGGGTCATCACGCTCTATCGCGCACAACGCGACGTCAGCGATCAGGATAGATCCACGTTGAGTTGGACCAGTGATCCAAGGGTGGCTGCACATTTTGCCGGTGTTGAACCATGGGAAATGAAGCTGAAGCAGATAACAGATCAGGATATAGCTGCTGCATTGGAACAATACCATCGCACGGGCAAGGTCAAATGGCAGGGTAAAACATATGTTCGGACCGATGAACCCACTGACGATCCGGATTTGGATCAGTACTACTACGAGATATATGATCGTTCCGGGGATATGATAACAGATGGAGATGATCTAGCCCAGCAGTTCAGGGAGGATCAGCAGTACCACCAGGAACTGCTGGCGAAAAAATCTGCCAAACTGGCCGGGATATTGACCGCAACCATACCCATTGATGACATCATCTGGATAACGGATCGTGCAGGTCAAAGCGAATTCATACTACACAATCAGGCAGGCAAAGCAGGGTATGTTGATAAAACCGGCCGATTGATAAAAACATAAATGATTGTATGGATCAATTGAATAGAGCGGTTGATACCAAAAAATATGTTTTCATGTACCTAGATTGACTTGCTCTTTCAAGGTTCATAAACTATAAACACAAGATCCACAACACAAGGAGGATATTACAATGAAGAAGACCCTACTAGCAATGGTTGCCGCAGCAGCTATGATTTCTACCGGTGCAATGGCGCAGACCGTGCCAGCTGGTGTATATATTGGCGTAGGTGGTGACTACGTTATGCCCACCGAAAAGCACTCTGACAAGGCAGGCCAGGCAGGCGTTAACATTGGCTACAACCTCAACAAGCTTGTTAGCCTAGAATTTGACTTCCGCAATGCTTGGGCTCATGGCAATCAGAAGGAACATCAGTCTGCCATGCTCGATGTTATGGTTGGTGCACCAGTTAACCTAGGTGTTGCTGAAGTAAAGCCATATGCATTGATTGGTACCGGTTACGGATTTGCTAGCCGTACTCCTGTTAGCAACACTGTTACTACTCCAGTTTACAACCTTGGTGGCGGCCTAGTGTATGCAGTGTCAAAGAGCGTTGATCTCGACCTTCGCTACACACACACCGACGCTTATAATACTTCGCGCCGGTCCAGCAACGAACTCGGCATGAATGTGAACTACAAGTTCTAATTCAAGAAGCAAGCCTAAAAGGCGATGGCAACTCCATCGCCTTTTTCTTTGACTAAATTATAGGCACATTAGAGGAGATATGCATGTCGCTACAGATTCGCCAACCAGATATTACATTTTTAGATTTAGTAACCATGCAGCCCAAATGCACGTTTAACCAATGCAGAGACAAGTTTGAACCTTGCGAAAGCACTTCGAGTAATCGGCCGATACAACGTGGCAGGCCTGTTGTTGTAAAACCAATTCCTGTATATGCCTGCAAAGAATGTGGTCGTAAGGTACAACAAACTGCTGCAGATGCTGCTGCAGATGCTGCTGCAGATGCTGCCGAAGCAGGTTGACATCAATCTGCTGATGTGTAAAATACGTTTATTAAGACATGGAGACTTGAATGACAAATGTACCCAACGTAACTTTTAAAACACGAGTACGTGATGACAGCATCGCAGGACCGAATCCTTATCGCTGGCAGGAAGTAACCAGTGAGGAATATTTTTCTGGCAAACGTGTAGTTGTGTTTAGCCTCCCCGGTGCTTTTACCCCAACTTGCAGTACTTATCAGCTGCCCGATTTTGAAAAACTCTATGAGGATTTTACAGCAGAAGGTATTGACGAAATTTACTGCATTTCCGTTAACGACGCCTTTGTTATGAATGCCTGGGGTAAGCAACAGTGTGTAAATCGAGTCAAGCTAATTCCAGATGGTAGCGGAACATTCACACGTATGATGGGAATGCTAGTCAACAAAGACAATCTAGGGTTTGGCATGCGCAGTTGGCGATATGCTATGTTGGTCAATAATGGTGCTATCGAGGCGCTGTGGCCCGAAGAAGGTTATCGTGATAATGCAGACACCGATCCATATGGCGAAAGTAGCCCACAGACTATTCTAGAAAGAGTAAAGGCTTTTAATGCCGAACAAAGTTAACATGCACAAATTACATCTTGATTGGTGCATGTATTTGATTAAAAAAATGCAAGACATGATAGAATCTAATATTTCAGACAAAGAAAAGCTTGATACTATAACTTGATATGTTAATCAATGTCTCAAATATTATAATTAAATACTCGCTGCTTTAGAGCTTCATCTGAAAATGTGCATTCACTACATTGCCTTGGAGATGAGACCGTGTCTCGTGGAGCCAAAGCAGGGAGTTACTGGTATTTGTTGCAACTATTACAACTAGGTGAAAAACCGCGCAGCAAGCTGTTGCGGTTTTCTGCTTGACGCAGCTAACATTGATTGGTAAATATATAGTGAGCAACAACCCCGACAGCTACGACGACGGCTACAGACAAGCATTGTTAGATGTGGCAAAATTGATTGCCAATGTGCCCATACCAGAAATGGCAGATACCACAAATATGCAAGATTTTTGGAAACTGCTTAGACAAGCACAAGGAACAGATACAAACAAGTTTAATATTTTTTCTGCTGGATTTAGAGTAGCCCGCCGCGAAATAAGCAGCCATATTGCCAGGCTAGCAAAACAAATATAAGATATTAAAACATCTGTGAATGAAATATCATAAACACATATGTCGGCATTGTACGTCAAATGTGGCTGAGAATTGGGCAAAGGTAGATATAGTACTACAGGTACATATACAAAAGTGAGATTACAGATCTCAATCAAGCAGATGCAAGCACCGCAAGGAACTCCAGTTCCGATAAATATCAAATGAAACTAGCAGATTTGTTTGAATCAAAAAAACTTCGATGGGCAGTCGGTCCTAATTTTTCGCATGCTGAATATAAACCTGCACAAACCAACAAAGACCGCACTGTTGTATGGGCTCGAATAAGTGACATAATGTCGCACACACGCAGAGATTACGCTCTGGATTTAAATCATCCCAGAGGCGGGGCACATGCTGTTGGCGCTCGAGTTGCCAAAGCCAAACAACATTGGGCAGCAGGTGGATATATGGATCCAAGTGAAATACATGTAGACGGCAATACCATTACGTTTACAAATGGTAGACATAGGTTGGTAGCAGCACATCAGCTCGGTGAAGAATATGCCCCTGTTGTGGTTGCGTTAGATGAATTAGATGATCTTGAAAAAATAGTAGACACACGAGAATATTAGGGCTGCAAAGGCATCAGCTGGACTAAGGCCCACTGTGGAGTTTCCAGCTTGCAGGTTTCAATTACCTGGCAGTCCACCAAAATTAATCATTGACAACGTAGATAAAACAGTTATTAGAGTAATTCCGAGTAGCTCAGTTGGTAGTAGCATGGGTCTGATAAACCCAGGGTCGTTGGTTCGAGCCCAACCTCGGAAGCATGCCACCTTAGTATGTAAGTATCGACTTAAATACATTAGCGAACACTTACATACTAAGGGCTGGAATTTTTTATATCCAGTAGAAGGTAACAAAAAAATTAAGAATAAAGACCTTGACTTTTATTTAAATCGAGTATACATTAAAGGCAGAAAGTTAAAAAATTAACGGTTGATACTTCCCAGCATGCGTGCTGGTTTTTATTATAGAATTGGTAAGGTACTGTATCACACTAGAATAAGATCGACTGTGGCAGGCAGTATCAGATACACGGCGGGTTAGGGGGCCAGTGTATAGGATTTAGAGTTGACATACGCGATTACAAGATAGCTTATCAATAGAATAATACTTTACATCTCCATAGCGTGGCTAACTTAGCACAATACTGGCGTACGGGATATGGGTTAGCCAAGTTGTGTTACAATAACACTCATCTTTTTGAAATAAATATCTACATTAATAAAGTAGGAGATTTAAAATAGATAATCGGCAAGATTTTGTCAACACCTGGTTGGTCGAAATGCCAGAAGGTTTAGGGGTATTTGATACATATGATCAACTTGAATATGTTATTAATGATTATATAAAAAATGGTGTGAAACCTGAGCAAGTAAAACCAGATTTATGGAAAATTGCAGGTCAGCAAGTTATTTTATATTGGTATCAAAAAAATAATAAAATTATATTGGCAACTGAACTGGCTAAAAAACCACAAGCACTGGTAGTGAGTATAACTGGTAAATCTCCAGAGTTTCGAGGAAAACCGCCATATACAAGTGACCTCTATGCAGAAATCCTAGATGACAACCCTCAATCTTTACGTTTATATAGTGATACACAACTAAGTGATGATGGATTAAAATTATGGAAAACTATGATGCGTATGGGATATCATGTTTCTGTATACGATAACCAGAATCCAGCCCAAAGTTTTAAAACATTACAAACACCGGCAGAAATTGATAACTTTTTCAAGCATGATGATAGAAATTATCAACGATATCAATACGTCTTATCAAAAAAAGGTTTACCAGTATCAGAAACAAGAGGGTATTTCCATCTTAGACGTTACAGAGAATTGTCTGGATTATCTGTTTGAGTTCAACTATATGTCATGTTAGTAGTGAACACACAAAATCACTGTACCAACTGGCAAACGTCGACTCTATCTATATTGCATCCGTTTTGCCAATAGAGATCCTACAATGTTATCAACTGTTTGTAGATGATCGGCACAGTTGTACCCAGTTTGCAGCAACCTATGAAGACTGCTATAATACAAATGCATTGCAACTGTCAGTGTAGGCGATAGGACAGTTGTTGAAGGAATGGCAACAAGATCGCACGTATCTGCGTTAACCAACGGCAACAGTGTATCATTTGTGCCAGTAAGTGTGTAACATGCATACCCATATTGCGCCAGTATAGACAAAATATTTGTGTTGTTGCCATATTCAACTATTACTACCGGCTTATGGTCGGCAATTATACGCCGGGCTCCGGCTAGAACATGATAGTCATGAAGTTCGGCATCTATTTTTATAAAACCAATTTCAATTTCTCTAGCAACAAGGTCATCCAACGGAGCAACTGTAACAGTTCTGCTGTTGGTTTGTACCAGTGTTGTATTGTTGGGATCAAAGTGCAGTCCATTAAACCATAATGCAGGTTCACCGTTGGTATAGTTGTATTCGTAATAGGTCATTTCATTTGCATATTCTCCACAAGCACATTGCGTGTAGCTGCACTTTGACATATCAATGATAGACCATTTTAATGATTTAAATAATATTTTAGAGTTGAGAACCGGGTTTGGATCAAATGCATAAACTTGTTTGTAGGCATTTGATAGTATACCGGTTAAGTTGCCTGTGCAACACCCAACATCGATGGCAGACAATTGAGGATTGGCATAACAAGCAATTGTAATCCACATCAATGCATTATGATGCAGCACTCTTACACCTGCACTGTAAAGTGTTTTAGAAATACTGCCGTAGTCGACGTAATGCATGTCAATGGGATTCATCAAATATTTAATGTGTAGATCGCATCAACTGAAATAATAAATTGCCAACTCCTGCCAACAATTGCAGTCAATTGCCAATAAGTTGCAGATTACATCTCTGCCGTGTACAATTATTGCACAACAACGGAAAATATTTTGATGTACGATATAGTTTTCTTAAGTTATCAAGAACCAAACGCCGAATCAAATTGGAAAGCATTAAGCGATAGATTTCCATCTAGAACCAAAAGATTGCATGGTGTAAAAGGAATTCACCAAGCTATTTCTGCCACGGCTCATATGGTAGATACAGACATGTATTATATAGTGGACGGCGATGCAGTTGTGTTTCCAGACTTTCATTTTAACTATGTTGTAGCAGAGCACGAAAAAACCAATGTTCATGCATTTAGAGCTAGAAATCCCGTAAACAACCTGGTATACGGATACGGTGCAGTTAAGATTTTTCCCACAGAAATTGTGCAAAAAGTAGGCAAGCTTACAAATAAAACTGATATGTCAACAGGATTGACAAACGCTGGGTACAGCGTAGTTGACATAGAAAGTAATATTACACAATTCAACACAGACCCTGTTAGAACTTGGTGCGGTGCATTTAGAGAATGTGTAAAACTAGCCAGCAAGACAATAGATCAGCAACTCGACGAAATGACCAAATATCGGTTAGATGTATGGTGCACCACCGGAGTTGACCAAGCATATGGCAAATGGTGTATCAACGGAGCACTGGCAGGTCGTGCATACGGCGAAAAATTTGCAAATGACAAAGATGCCATTTTTAAAATTAACGATTTCAGTTGGTTGCAACAGCAGTTTGATGCAACATGCAATCTAGGATAGAACAGTTTAAATGCCTCAATATATTTTGAAAAATTGCGACACATTTTATATAAGCTTCGACGAGCCCAATTGTGATGCCAATTGGAACAGACTGTTGAGCCTGCAGCCTGCAGCCAAACGCATACACGGGGTTCGGGGGTTTGACAGAGTTTATAAACTGTGTGCTATGATGAGTAAAACTACAAGATTAGTCACTGTTGACGGCGACAACTGGGTAAACGACGGTGCACTAGATATGGAAATAGATGACACTGGTATTGAAGATGCAACATTTAGCTTTACCAGTAGGAATGTGATTAATAATCTTCAATATGGCAATGGCGGTGTAAAGGTATGGAATCGAGAAACGTTGATATCCAGCAACACTCACGAAAATTCAAACAGTGTCGATTTTCACTGGGATATACGATACAACCAACATCATTTTATAGCCAGCAGCACTGTTCAAAATTGTTCACCGTTACAAGCATGGCGAGCAGGATATCGAGAAGGTTACAAAATGTCGCTGGTAGATGGCAAACCTTTGAATAATTTTACCAATGAATGGCAGTCTCTAATAGGAGACAACATCAGCAGATTGTTTATATGGACTACAGTTGGTAGAGATTGTGCAAATGGCATTTGGGCAATTGTTGGTGCTAGACAAGCGCTGCACGACGTGATAACAAAAACTGTCAAGCACACATTTATAAACAACTATACAGATTTATTGCAGTATTTTTGCAAAATACAAAGAAAAGACCCTGAGTTACAAGCACAACAACTTGGCAAGTTTTTAAATAACAGCGGGTTTCCTATATATGAAATGGATAGCGCAATGAGTGCATGGATGCGAATGGTATATGTTAATCCTGTACGTATAGAGTTACCTAGACCAACTGCAGGCAACAGCGTATGATTTACACATACGACACAGTTACAACTGTTCATTTGGAAATAACCAGTAAGTGCAACGCGTCATGTCCGATGTGCGGCCGCAATGTAAATGGAGGTTCAACTGTAAAAAGCTTGCCGTTAACAGAGTTGTCGCTTTCTCAAATAAAATCTATATTTCCAGAGGACTTTGTTGCCAGATTGACTAAATTTTACATGTGCGGCAATTACGGAGATCCTGCTACTGCACGAGACACTGTTGAAGTGTGCGAATGGCTAAAAACCATAAATCCGACAATGCAGATCGGACTACACACCAACGGCAGTGTTAGATCTACCGATTGGTGGATAAGATTAGCTAAATGTCTGTCAGGTCTGAACGACTTTGTGCGATTTGGTATAGATGGGTTGGAAGATACAAACCATTTGTATCGAAAAGGCACTGTTTGGCATAAAATTATGCATAACGCACGCACATATATCAACGCAGGCGGCAGCAACGCTCAATGGGCCTTTCTGATATTTAAACACAACGAACATCAAGTTGATGCTGCAAGACAACTCAGTCGAGAGATGGGATTTACTGCATTTATACCTAAAAAAACCAGCAGATTTTTCAACGCAACCCAGCACGATGCTGCATCAAACCACCCTGTAATAAGCAAGAGTGGCAACACCTTGTATCATTTGGAACCGCCAACCGACACAGTATTTAAAAACGAAAGTTTACAAAATCTCAAACACCTAAGTAACAAATACGGCAATATGCAAGCATATTTGGACCAAACTAAAATATGCTGCAAGGTATCGCAAGATAAAAGCATATATGTGTCGGCAGAGGGGTTGGTGTTTCCTTGCTGCTGGACAGGATACATACATGCAGATAACCCTACTGTAAGTCAACTAGCAGTGCTAGACTTGATTGACCACAACACAGACAATATCTCTGCATTGAATCGATCGTTAGAGTTGATAATAAATGGTGATTTTTTCCGCAAGATATACCATAGCTGGGGGCAACCTAGCATAGCCAACGGTAAGTTACAAACATGTGCCAGTATTTGTGGTCAAGAATTTGACAGATTTAAAAGTCAGTTTTCCTGACGATCAACACAGTTTGTCTACAGCGCAAGATACGTGCATCTGAAAGAATAAATATGCTTATGAAAAAATCAAGCATATCCGACGCCGACTTTGCTGATATACCGTTTGACAAAATAACCAAACTTGGTCAGCATCCAATGCTCTATGACGACATGATGTATGTTGGCATAATTTTAGATAGATTTTGCAATTATAATTGCAGTTACTGCTGGCCGCATGCACGAAGTGATACTCGATCGCATTTTTCAGTTGATACTATGAAAGCAACCGTAGACGAAATAAAGCGCCAGAGTAGAGATAAAGAGTTTAATAGTTTTCAATTTACCTTCAGCGGTGGCGAGGCCACACTCTATCCTAACTATCTTCAACTGTTGGAACATCTTGCAGAAGATACGTCAAATTGCAATTATCAAAGCATGCGTATGGCTAGTAATCTTTCACCTGGAATACGTTGGTTTGACAAATTTATTCAATCCACAAGTAAGTTCAATTTTGTAGGTATAAGTGCATCGTGGCATAGAGAGCAGGGAATAAAAGAAGGCGACTTAACCGTATTCAAAGAAAAATTTGCTGAGAAGATTATATACCTGCAAGAAAACGACATTGAAGTTTTAGTTAACATTGTAATGTTGCCGGAACTATTTGACGAGATATATAAAGAGGCAGAATACTTCCACGACAAAGGCATAAATGTCAGTTGCAAACCGTTGTTTCATCCAATAACTAACATTATGTCCAACGACTACACACCAGATCAGCTTTCTTTTATGCAGCACGACATGCCTCTAGTTAATTTTGTTGAATCTCAACGTAAAACTGTGCATCCGCAACCAACACGTAGTTTATACGCCGACATTGAACGAGTACAATATACCAATTTGCCGCTCACCAAATTCTCAGTTGAGCTTAGCGATAACAACAATAACAAATGGCATCTAGACCATGCAGAAAGACTTAACGGTGTAGGTTTTAACAAATTTACCAACTGGATGTGTTATGCAGGATATCGAAGTGTTATGATATCAGCGCCCTCTGGATATGTACGTCGTGGGTATTCCTGTGCCGATGCACCATTGGGGCATATAGAAAAGGGTTTTAAATTATTTGATGGGCCTAAGCTGTGTATTACAGATTTGTGTTCGTGCTCAGCTGATAGCAAAATAATGAAATATAAAGTTTAATTATTTTAAAAATGCTGCGGTTCACATGTAACTGTTGTTACGGTACTTAGTACTGTTTTTATTCTTGCAAAGTTGAGTTAATCTGTGGTATATATATAGATACGTCAAGAAGAGAGGCGTACTACTATAACGCCGTTTAAGGCAGGTTTGTCACCGGCGGCGCGCACTAAAATTATATTGCCTGTTAGTTCAGTTGGTAGAACGCAAGATTTTGATTCTTGATGTCGGTGGTTCGAATCCATCACAGGTAGCCACTATTGCTTTTTTGGCCATAAAAATGCTTTGGTATCGACTCAGTTTCCTAAACTGTTGAAATCGTAATTGGACCCATGCAGGTTCGACTCCTGTCCAGAGCACCAGGTAGGTGAACGTAAGACTGGCAATCTAGAGGATTTATAGGGTGTAGCTGGGGTAGCAATCAAGAGGATATGTGTGGTGGCATAGATCTTTTGTTTTGCTTAATTTTCCTCTTGCAAATTTTTATAGTAGTGTTATAATCGCCATGTAGGAGGAGATTATGCAGCAAACACCGCAAAAACCACAGTATATCAGCAAATCCGAAATAGATAAAAAGCGCGCTGCACAGCGAGTTAGGCGGCGGGATAGACGTCGGACACTGCGATCTCAAGTTACCAAAGAAACTAATGCTATATGGCCATATACAGTAAAACTGTCCCGGGAACCTGATCGGTATGAAATTCGACAATGGATGAAACAACAGTTTATGCGCACTTACGACCCAGATTTGGATAATAAAGATCGTGCAGACGTTACATGGGATAGTAAATGGCGGGTTTTTAGATTCGCGCAAGAATCGCATGCTGTGCTGTTTAACATGTGTTTCAGTTGACAATGGTGAAACAATCTGCTATATATAGAAATAGGCAGGCTTGTTATAGTGATGTTAAAAAGTTCTTAACACTGTGTTGAGAACCGGCTGCAACTGATTTGTTAAGTGCATCCATCGTATAGTGGTTATTATCCCTGACTTCCACTCAGGGGATGTGAGTTCGATCCTCACTGGATGCTGATTAGCTATATCTTACCAACGCTAGATTGCCAATTGCCGCCACTATACTCCTCTCCAACTATAATAAACCGTTTGATTAAGTTACGGTCCCATAGTGAAATGGATATCACAGGAATCTTCTAAATTCTTAGCCTTGGTTCGAATCCAAGTGGGACCGCCAAATTTCGGAGAGAAGGGCAATATGAAATGAATAACTATAACCTATTTAGGTTGTTATTGCAAGTGAGTGATATACAGGCGGTCCTGTTGCAATACCTGCACCATGAAAAATTGTCATACAGTTATTTATCAACACTAAGCTGGTACAATTATGTGTTTATTACCAAGGTGGTGGCAGATTTTGACTTGGCGGATTTATGATATCTGCAATTTGAATGTCGATGTTGTTATAATAGTTTGCCACCATGTCGGGTCCCATAGCTCCTAGTACCCACGATTCAACTTGCGGTTGGGTCAGCTCGCTATACGGGGTAAACGGTGCACCGGCTTCGTACGTAACAGCTTGCGTGCCATACAACTGTACTGTTACTGGAGGAATCGAATCATTAGACCCAACTAGTATCCAATGTACGGTAAACACAACATCGGTTTGGGTAGCATAAGTGGGATAAACTTCCAGTTGTGGAAAATTCCATGTGTATGTATCGGTCATTGCAGTCTCCTATATGTATTTATGGATTAATAATGGCTGTGCTGGTATCTCTGTCTAGTGTCATAGTACCGTAGCAGCAAAAATTCCAATCGTCGTTGCCTTGTCCGTCGCCAGAGATTTCGTCGTGGCATGGTACGTTGAGCTTTACATGCTTGACAATGAATTCTTTGCCGTTTTCAAAAACTCGCCATACATGATCTTTGGTACCGCGACCAGTTTGCCCTCGGCTTTTGTTGAAACGTATTAGATATTTTTTTTGTGTTTCGCTCATTGTAGATCCATTTTAATTTTTATAAATGATACTTGAATATTTGTTAATTTATCAATATATTAGTTTTTTTACACTGCGTTAGTATAGATTTTGAGATGTTCAACATACTTCTGCTCGAAGATTAACTGCCATTTATTATATTTTTCCCATCAGCATACTTAATTGCTTCTCAAGTGACGCTAACCGTATTTCGTGTGTTGTAATAGTGTGTTGATGATCCTTCACCGCTTCAATTAGCAACGCTGTAAGTTTTTCATATTGAACTGTTAGATAGCGGTCACCGCTCTTGCTGGTACCATCTTGGTTCACGTCAAACGGTGCAAATCTAACTGCTTCTGGTAATACACTTTGTATTTCCTGTGCAATAACACCAACGTCGTGCTGGTGTTCTGGCTTAAATCCTAGATCTTTTGCAGTATCTTTCCAATCAAATGTTACACCGCGGATTGACATTACTTTGTCAAGTGCATTAGGTATTGATGTGATATTCTCTTTCAATCTCACATCAGACGAAAATGCAGTGATTTCGCCAGTTGCGCCAATTGACCCAGCAACTGATAGTGTGTATGAAGTAGAAGAGGTACCAATACCAACGTTGCCGCCGCGTCCATTTAGCAATATCGGGGCGACGGCTATACCCCACTTTACACCCTGTATGTATGCCACCCCGTGGGTTTTGTCGGCGCCCATATAGAGCGTATAGTCACTCGTGGTTTCGCCGGTTTGCGTTTGGAAACCATGCACGGAACCTTCAACATTTGTGTACAAGCCACTTGCATACTGCGACTGTATTACCGAGTTTGGACCTGTCAACCCAACACCAAAACCAGTTGAAGTCAATGCAGCGTAATTGGTTCCGCTATTGTTTTGCCAGTAGTGATTGTTGAATTTGTAGTATGCCGAAGGAACTGCTGATCCGCCAACCAATTGAAAGTTGGGACTTCCGTTGTTGTCAGCTAGTATAATATTAACATATGAATTACCTGTACCAGTGACCATCTCAAATTGAGTAGTGACTGATGCACCAACAGTGTTGTTGATCAATCCCAGCAGGGTATTTGCATTTTGATCCTTCCTAAAGATACCTGTCCAGCTGGCACCATAATCTCCACCAGTACTGCCCACATACAGTGCACCGTTTGAGCTCGGGCCGATGATTAAGGTACCTGTATTTGGATTGAATTCCAGCAGGCTCGTGTTGACATAGACGGATTCGCTGCCTACTCCTAGCACGAATGTTGGATAGTATGTGGCATTGGCTGATTGGCTAGCTACTGTAATTGTTCCTGCATTGCTTGCAGGCGA
>Ga0214164_1000822_pt1 | contig 19198 bp, 5 predicted proteins | sample TroBogepilimnion_13_FD_153003 | JGI IMG/M metagenome (GOLD analysis project Ga0214164, IMG submission 153003) | Freshwater microbial communities from Trout Bog Lake, WI - Practice 03JUN2009 epilimnion v4 | ecosystem: Environmental > Aquatic > Freshwater > Lake > Epilimnion/Euphotic zone ...
AGTTTTATCATTAATAGTAAAACTTACACTGGTAGCAGATGTTGCAGTATTTGCCGCAGCGGCATAATTGCCAATAGTAGCAGTAGTAATAATAACAGCGCCGGCAACAGTTGATGTTTGACCAATATTAACTGAGCCCCCAACCCCGACTCCACCTGCAACAACCAACGAGCCAGTAACAGTAGAAGTCGATGCTATTCCGCCACTGGTTAATATTGTTGTTGTAACCGGCACAAAGGGAGTTGTGCCGCTATAGCTAACACCATTTGTGGGAGATACTGATACATTATTACCGCTGATATCTGATAGATAAGCGCCCGAATTTACTACATCTAATAATAGTGCTGTACCTGATACCGCAGTTAGTGGATTACTTGGCGGTGTAAAATTACCTGTGTATACTGCCGAACCATTTACAAATCTAAAGTTTGTAATGTTACCGTTAAAATATAAACTGTTTCTGGTCTGAGCGCCAATTTGCAAATATTGATTAACTATGCTAAGACTAGGCATCGACTTAGCATACACACTACTTCCGTTTACATAAACTTGGAATGTTCCGCCCGATCTTACAAAAGCGTGGTGTGTCCATACACCTATAGTTGCGGCAATTGGCTGGAAATTTAAACTAGTCACGGTCCAACCGGAGCCATTGCCGACACTTATTTGCCAATAGCCGCCGGTACCTTCGACAAAAATACCATAGGTAGACCCTACGCTACCTGCACCGTTGAATATAGATCTACCGCTACCATTAAACATCCAGTATTCAATGGTAAAATCATTGGTACCAATTGTAGGAACTGTAGCACTTACATATTGATTACTAGCTTGACTAAACAATAGACTACCGCCTACTGTAGAAGTAGTAGTAATAGCACTTTGTACGCCTGCAATATTCACTGAACCGCCGGCATAAATGTTTCCACTTATACCAATGCCGCCTTGTACAACCAGTGCACCTGTAGTAGTTGATGTGCTTTGTGCCCCAGCGGCAATTAATAATTGTCCCGAACCTGGATTGTAAATCAGTTTGCCACCAGCATCTGTGACCAAACTTAATACACCGGAAGTAGTAGATGCAAGAGTTAAGTAATAAGAATTGAGCCCGACTGCAGGAACAACAGTAACTGCACTTGCAGTAGTAGAATAACTAGAATATGTAGAAGTATTAGCAAGAGAGGCAGCATAATTGCCAACAGTAGCAGTAGTAATGATCTGTGCGCCGGCAATATAACTAGTATTAGCAATATAAACAGAACACCCTATACCTACACCGCCTAGAACAATTAACGCACCTGAGTTAGTCGATGTGCTTGCCGTTTTATCAAAGATTGTAAAACTTACATTGGTAGCTGAGGTAGCGGTATTTGCTGCGGCCGCAAATTGACCAATGGTAGCAGTGGTAACAATTTGAGCTCCGGCAACATAGGAAGGTTGTCCTACATATAATGCACCGCCAATTCCTGCACCACCTAATACCTGTAGATCACCGGTTGTTGTGCTTGTTGCTGCATTGCCGCCAACTAATTTGACAACACCAGTTTTAAACGTACCGTAAGTTACAGTACCGGTAAAATCACCACTAGCATTTTCGCTACCGGTAGCATACCACTCTAAACTTTGACTATCATCTGCTAATACCAGTGCAGCATTACTATCAGTACTTAAGGTACGATTGTAGTAGTGAAATCTAAAACCGATATCTTTACCATCATCACTGGCCCATTGACTACCAATACCGCCGGGCGGTACGTGTACTTCGATAATATTATCTGTGTAATATGTGTTAGTTGAAGAAACGTAGGTAGCAGTGCCACTAAATGTAACTGGTCCTTGAAAGGTCGTTGGGCCAGTAAGAGTAGTACTGCCACCGACATACAAATTACCACCAATGCCAACGCCTCCGGCAACTACTAGTGCACCGGTAGCAGTTGAAGTACTAGATGATGTGTTGGTAATAATAACTTGTTGGGCAGTAGTTCCTGTAAACGACCCAGTAACACCAGTAGGGCCACTAGGACCAGAGGGCCCACTTGGGCCCGATGGACCGCAAGACCCATTCATTGTTAAATAGGGTCCAATAGTTGCTGTGGTCAGTACCTGTGCACCTGCAACATAACTGGTATTAGCAATATAAACGGCACCGCCTATGCCTACTCCGCCTGCAACAACCAACGCACCTGTAATTGTACTAGTAGCAGAAGTATTGCTAATAACATTTAAAGAATTGGTGGCAGTAACTTGGGCTGCGATGCGAGTCCAAGAATTATAGGTAGAAGACCACTGATAGGTAATTCCGTTGATTACCGCTAGTTGACCGTTAGTAGGACTAGTAGGGAAACTCATTTGCTTTCCCTATTACTTATGTTGCAGATGTATTGCAGATTAAAGTATTGATCCATGTAATTTTATATTTTATCATACTTATCCTTTTATAAAATTACATACTTGCAATTCTAGACTGGAAGTCTGTGAAGCTAGTCGAAGCTGCTACAATAGATTTTAATGTTGCAATACTCACATACGCAGGGCTTGCATTTGCTACAGCAGGACCAGTAATATCTAACCAGAATGTACTAGATCCGTCCTGTGTATAACGATAAATGTCGTCAGTTGTGGTATTATACCAAATATCCCCAACTGATGGATTGCTAGGGGCGGTGCTTGTTGTGGTTGTACGAATACCGCCGCCTGTTACAGTACCGGCAATTACTAAATTGCTAGCAAAGTAGCTGTCACCTGTAACACCAACTCCACCGCCTGTAACAGTTACGCTTTGGTTAGCAACTGTAGACGAGCTTGCTGTACCACCACTGAATGTTCCTGTACTTACCCAAGTAGGTGCTGTGCCGTTGAAGATTAAATGTTGGTTTGTTGTACCATTGGTAACGAATCCTGTTGCATTGGCAGCAGTTTGATAAGTTAAGTTACCAGCTGCACCACCCATTACAGCATTGGCAAACCCAACCTGTAAAGAGCCTGTGCTTATAAAGCCAGTTAAGCCCGGTGCTGTTTGGTAAAGAACTTGGCCAGCTAATCCGCCTGCTACATTGGTTGCAGTAGTAGCATAAGCAGCAGTTCCACTAATGTTACCACTAAAGTTTGTAGCAGTAATTGTACCGCCAACATATAAGCTACCGGCAATACCAACACCGCCTGCAATTTGTACAGCACCTGTTACAGCACTAGTTGTACCTGCTGTGCTTAATACTTTAATGCCGCCACTTGACTGCCAGCTATTAATGCCGTCAAAGGTCCAAGTAATATAAGCAGTAGAAGTAGATTGACCAATTTGAAGGCCGGCACCTAATGCTGCTAGAGCAGTAGTAGAACCTGTACTTAACAATAATGTGCTATCACCGCTAGCAATAGTTTGGCGATTAACAACGAATTGTGTTCCGTCAACATATAAATCACCGGATAAGTAAGCACTGCCACCAACAAACAAATTGCCGCCAATACCAGCACCACCAACTACTTGGAAAGCACCTGTTATTGTGCTATTGGCATTACAAGAACCGGATAGTTTGATTGTATTTTTATAAGTAGGGGTACCTGTACCAGCACTGGTCAATACTCCGCAGCTTGTTCCTGTTACTGCAACAAAACTTGTTACACCGGGAGCTGTTTGATAAGGAATTTGTCCAGCTGTACCGCCACAAATATTAGCAGCTTTGGCAGCAAGACCAACTTGAATGCTAGAAGTATTTGTATATAAGGGAGCACTTGCACCTTGGCTTACTAGAATTTGACCGCTAGTACCAGGGCCCGCAAATCCAGTTGTACCACATCCGGTTTGATAAACTAATTGTCCAACTGTGCCACCGGCGATATTAGAAGCAGTATTAGCAGAACCAACTGTTAAAGAGCTTGTACTTAAGAAGCCTGTAACACCAGGAGCAGTTTGATAAACTAATTGTCCAGCTAGCCCTCCTGCAACATTAGTTGCTGTTGTGATAACACCCTTAAATGTACCGACAAAGGTTGTAGCTGTTACAGTTCCGCCGACAAATACATCGCCAGCAACACCAACACCGCCGGCAACTGTTAATGCGCCGCCGTTGGCAGCACCAGCACCTGCTGTTCCTGATACAGATACATTAGTAGCAGTTAATACAGTACCATTAAATGTTAGACCAGCGTTAAAGCCAGTAGCACCTGCGGCTGTTTGATAAGGAATTTGATTAGCAACACCGCCTACAATATTATTAGCCTGCGATGCATAACCAACATTTAATGTAGAAGTTGTAACAAACGATGCAGTAGTTGCACCCATTTGTAGGATAGAACCTTGAGTACCTGCACCGATAAATGCAGTTTGACCAGCAGCGGTTTGATATGGAATACTACCGGTTGCTCCGCCTGCTAAATTAGTAGCAGTCCCAGCAAATGAAGCAGTATTAGCATATGCTGCAGTACCGCTCATATTACCACTGAAGCTACCGCTGAAGTTTGTAGCAGTGATTGTACCACCAACAAATAATCCGCCACTGATACCAACACCACCGGCAATGGTCAACGCACCGGTTGTTGTAGATACTGTGCTAGCAGTAGAACTTACTTTAATCCCACCGCTTGATACCCAGTTTGCACTACCATCATAGGTTAAACTGATGTATTGGCTGCTTGTAGATTGACCAATGATCAATCCGGCACCTTGTGCTAGAGCAGCGCTGGTAGAGCCAGTGCTCAAAACAATTGCTTGATCACCAGTAGCGATACTAGACTTGTTGACAATGGTCTGTGAACCGTCTACATATAAGTCGCCAGTAATATATAAACTACCACCAACACCTAAATTGGAGTCGAAGAAAGAAGCACCCTTGACCCCTAAACCGCCGGAAGTAACAACTAGACTTTGACCACTAGCAGTTGTTTGACTGCCTGTACCGCTAGTTGCTTGAACATTTGTAGCATATTGAGGAGCACTTGCACCTGCAACTAATAAACTGCCAGCAGTTCCACTTAGCGATAAAAATGTTGTTACATTGGCAGCACTTTGATAATGGATACTACCTGCAGCTCCGCCGGAAATGTTATTTGCTAGGCAAGCTGAACCAACTTGGATACTAGAAGTATTAACATATAACGGAGCACTTGTTCCTTGACTAACTAAAATTTGACCAAGTGTACCGGGGCCTGTAAAACTAGTTACTCCGGGAGCAGTTTGATAAACTAATTGGCCTGCGGTACCGCCAGCAATATTTGTAGCTGTAGATGATGCATTGGCCAGCGTACCGTAAATCATGCCGCCTACATACAAGTTCTGTCCAACCCCAACTCCACCAATAACCTGTAATGCACCACTTGTAGTCGAAGTTGCATTAATGTTACCGTATACATTTAATGTATTGGTAGAAGTTACTTGCCCTGCAAGTCGTGTCCACGAGTTGCTCGATGAACTATATTGATAGGTAATATTGTTTATTACCGCTGTTTGGCCGTTTGTTGGTGATGTTGGAAAAGACATAGTTTAGTATCCCGGTTAGTCAATGTTATATGTTATTTATTCAAATTGTTAAATGCTTTTAGGGCACTACTGTGGTTTTTACTACAGGTCCCGTAATGTCAATCCAAAATGAATTAACGCCGTCGTTGGTATATCTATAGATAGCATCATTATTAGTGTTATACCAAATATCACCAACTACTGGTACAGGACTAGTCGGTGCGGTAGAACTGCTAGTAGTTCTAACGCCGCCTGCTACAATAGATGCTGCAGTAATTGCACCACCTACATTTAAATTTCCGCCGATGCCGGCACCACCGTTAACAATTAATGCCCCAGTAGTTGTACTGACGCTGTCAGTTGTTGTAGTAATATGAGCACTACCATTGGCAACTTTTAAAGAAACAGCGTTAGGAACTGTTAGAGAAATATTTGCTGTGCCTACTGAACCAACACCAGTACCGTTAGGTGTTGCAGATAATAAGAATCTAGTAGCACTCAATACAGCAATTACATAATAAGTAGTATTTGCAGTTAACCCGAGCCCGCTCGATGCAGGTGTAACTGCTTCACCGCCTATAAAGTTAGTAGTAGAGTTACTTTGGAAACTAACTCCATTGTAGCCAATGATCGATAACCCAGAAGAATTTCCCAGTACAGTGACTGCGCCACCTACTTGTAGATTATTAGTTACACCTGCACTATTAATTACAGCAGTGCCACCGATATTGACACATCCACCAATACCCACGCCACCTGTGACTATGACAGCACCTGTAGTGGTACTTGTACTTGTAGCGGTACTATTAAAGTTTGCTACATTTTCCACTCGCAATCCAGGAGCATAACCTGCTGTACTTGGAATATTTCCGGTACCTACAGTCCCTACACCAACACCGTTAGTAGTTGTTGATAGAACAAATTTAGTAGGACCAAGCACACCGGTAACATAATAAGTGATGCCCAATGATAACCCTAGTCCAGAAGATTGGGGAATTAATCCCTCGCCACCTACAAATCCAGTGACTTCTTTACTTTGGAAACAAACACCGTTATAACTAATAATAGTAACAACGACACTACCACCACTGATTACCAATGTTCCACCGACTTCTACATTGTCAACTACACTAATACTATTAGCAGTTAATAGATTACTAACAGTAATAGCATCGGTAGTTGTAGAACCACCGTCAGTAACACTTTGTAATGTAGGAGTAGATACCACTGAAGAGATATTTGCTACACCGTTGATCACGGTAGCTGTTGTACCTGTGGTAAAATTCAGTGTAGTTGCATTGCCGATTACAGTACCGTTGACTTCAATTGTGGTACTAGTTGATAGCTTAGAACCACCGATGCATAAAGAACTAGCAACAATACCACCTGCTACCTGCAGTGCATTGGTTGCTGTGCTGGTAATAACAGTGGTTGTGGAATAAATGTAGGTACCGCTGGTAGCAATGGACAACATTTTAGTAATGTTGCTAGTAGTTGTACCTGTGGGTGTAATCCATAACTCTGCACGAGTACCTTGAGCAGTGCCTAATTGGTGCTCGTCGGCAACAAAATCCATTCTAGCATTACTGATTGGAGTCCAACCTGCAGTATTGTAACTTGTACCGCCGAATCTAGCAATGATATCGTTGTTGTTTAGTTCAGTTGGACTTGCAGTAGTGCCATTATAGTGGCGGCCGATGTAGGCAGCATAGTTGCCCGTGCCCTGTCCATCATTGTATACACGGCTCGGTGCTTCGACCTGACCAGTTAACTGCAACATTACACCTAGATTTTGTGGTGCTTGACGACTATTATCTGCATTGCCGGAAATATTAACAACACCTGTGTAAGTAGACACAGCAGAGGCCACGCTTAAATAGCCGGTGATGCTGGTTGCAGCACCGACCATTAATGTATCAGCAACAAATAAATTCTGTCCAATACCAACACCGCCTAGTACCTGTAGGTCGCCTGTAGTGGTATTGCCAGTGTTAGGATGTCCGCTGCTTAATATTAATTGACCGGTTTGAAATGTACCGTAGGTAGCAGTACTAAAATTGTCAGTGGCAGTATTGCTAGCACCTGTTCCGTACCATGTTAATCGTTGAGTACCGTCGGCTAATACTAGAGCAGCATTTTCGTCAGCTGATTTAGCACGATTATAGTAGTGGAAGCGGAATCCAATATCATTACCATCGTCTAATGTCCAATGATCGCCAACACCGCCCGGAGGAGTATGTAGTTCTAACAGTGCGGAGGTATAGTAGGTGTTGGTGCTGGCAACAAAGGTAGCGGTATTTTGGAATACAACGTTGCCGCCGAATAGTGTAGTTCCGCCCACATACAGAGTTTTAGTAATGTAGGCGCCGCCCTGTGTGTACAAACTATTGCTCGCACCTGTGCCAGTGCTGGCAGCACCGCTGGTAATGTTTAGATTACCAGAAAGATATTCGTTACCTGCAACATATAAGTCACTGCCAACACCTGCGCCACCTTCGACAACCAGCGCACCTGTAGTAGGGCTTGTAGCATTGGTTGGGCTAGTTACAGTTAAGTTTGTAGTAGCAGTAACATAGGCTGCAACACGCAACCAACGATTGTTGGTTGTGTTATACTGGTACTGTATGCCGTCTACTACAGCAATTTGACCGGTTGTTGGATTCTGTGGAAATGCCATCTATGTTCTCTTATTGATATGTTACTGATACAAATACATTTGCTAGGTTGCTGTCTATGCAGAAGTATTCTAAATAAACTGTTTGACTCTTAAGGTTAGGAGTCGACTGTGCTCCACCTAGTGTACTATTACCTGTATTAGTTCCAAAATTTACTTTAATATTACTGCTAGTTGTTATATTTACTATAACTCTAACAATGGCTCCCGGAGTGTAATTGGCAAATGCCACTGTTAGAGCTTGTTGCTGGCCTGATACATATACCACTTGATCAGTGGAGAAGTCTATAGTCAATGTAGCAGGATTGGCCACAGTTCTCACCGCACGAATCATTGTGCTGCTGATGGTCACTGCACCAGTAGATGTATTGATAGTTGTGCCAGTGCCGGCTACGATACTGGTCACAGCATTAGCAGAATTAAAGGCCCGCTGTTGAACACTGCCATCACCGAAGGTCAATGTTTTGCTGCTGGCCAGTACCATATTGCGATTTACTATAAAGTTAGCAGTGTCGCCGGTATAGCCCAATTGAATAGCAATATTACTGGAAGTTGATTCAATGGTATTGTCAACAAACTTCAACTGGCCGACTTGTAGTTGGTTAGCACCCTGTACCTGTAGAACACCGTTGGCAACAGTTAAGCCAGCATTTTGATGTGTAACACTGTCTTGAATGTATAGCGTGCCAGTACCGACATAGATAGCACTCCAACGATGTGTGGCATCACCTAGTGTATAGGTAACATCAGTGGTTGGAATTAAGTTAGCACCTATGGTAGTAGCAGTCATTCCCACGGTGCTGGCATTGGACACTGCGGCGCCGGTAATGTCTAACCAGAATGTGCTAGAACTATCATAGGTAAAACGGTTGACTGTGTCAGTAACTGTATCATACCAAATGTCGCCCACTGTGGGATTGGCGGGCGCTGTACTGGTTGTAGTTGAACGAACGCCACCGCCAGTAATTGTACCACCTACACTTAAATTACCACCAACAGTAACTCCGCCAGCAACATTTAATGCATTGCTAGCGGTATTAAGAATACTAATTGTGTTGGTTGTGCTATTGCCGCTGCCTGTGACCGACTGCAAATTATTCAATGCAGTATCTACAGTAACAGTTACAACACCTGCGCTATAAGAAGCGTTAGTACCTGTGGCAAAATTAATTGTATTAGCAGCGCCAATAGTTGCACCATTATACTCAACTGACAGTGCTGTTGCAGTACTTACAGCATAGCCATTGGATATTAATTGTGTAGCAACCAGTGTGCCGCCAACATACAAACTGCCACTGATGCCTACACCACCTGCAACGGTTAGCGCACCGTTGTTGACATTGGTTGCACTAGAAGTATTGGCAATATTGATAGCATTGGTAGTACTTGCACCGCGACCTGTTACAGTTTGTAGTGTGCTGGTATTATTAATTACTGTGTTACCGGTAGCAGTGGTAACAGCGATATCAGTACCACCGGTGATAGAGTCAATACCAATGTTGGTAATTATAACTGTGCCAGTAGTACCGGGAGTGACACTAATACCAGTACCGCCTACGATGTTAGTAATGGTACTAACAGCAAATCCATTTTGAAAAATAACTGTGGCAGATACAGTATTAGCATATAGTGTCTGTACAATTTCAACATTAGTAGCAGTAACATTACTGGCACTAACATTGCCAGCACTAACTGTGCCTGTGGTTGCAACATTACCTGCAGTAACGGTACCGGTTGAATTTACATTACCAGAATTAATAGTTCCTGCACTGACAGTACCAGTCGATACTAAATTACCAGTAGTAACTGTATTTGCACTGACAGTACCAGTTGATACTAAATTACCAGTAGTAACTGTATTTGCACTAACAGTACCAGTTGAATTAACATTGCCTGTATTAATATTAGTTGATGTAACAGTGTTAGCACTGACAGTACCAGTAGTTGAAACATTGCCTGCAGTAACGGTGCCAGTTGAATTTACATTACCAGCAGTAACTGTACCGGTAGAAGTAACATTACCAGCATTGACATTACCCGCAGTAACGGTGCCAGTTGAATTTACATTACCTGTGTTAACATTAGTAGATGTAAGTGTATTAGCACTGACTGTGCCAGAGGACGAAATATTTGTAGTATTAAGGTTGGTAGATGTAACAGTATTAGCACTAACAGTACCTGTCGAACTAACATTGCCGCCAACATTTAAACAACCAGTAATACCAGTACCGCCGTGAACAACCACAGCACCTGTGCAAGGGCTTGAGCTACCTGCACCACCAACAACATTTAAATTATTAGAAGTGTTTGGATTGGTATTAACAAACGGTGTTGAATAAAGCGTAAACGCCTGACTTTGGCTCTGAGGAACTTGGTCTGTAACTGTAATAACATAAGTTGCTGTGGCTGCAGATACCGAAGCTGATCCACTAATTGCACCACTTGAAGTATTAAAGGTTAAGCCAGAAGGAATTGAGCTAGGATATATTGCATAAGTATAGCCAGGAACACCGCCAGCACCTACTACAGGAGTAGAACTAGCTGCTACATTAACATTGAATGTTACTGCAGGTACCTGTAGTACTGCTTGCAGTGCCGGTGGTGGATCAGGATTAACAATTAAATTAAAATTAGCTGATACACTTTGTCCGTCCTGGTCAGCAACAGTAACTGTATAGGATGTTGTCGATAGTGTCTGCGCCGGTGTACCTGTAATCTGTCCAGTACCGTTGTTAAAAGTTAATCCAAAGTATTGAGAGAAGCTAGGACTAATAGTGTAACTTAATGTGCCATATCCGCCCTGACCTTGAACAGGAGTGAATGGTGTTATTGCAGAATATTGTACTTCAACAATAGATGGATAGTTGAGTTTGTAGGTCAATGCTACAGGCTTCACTATTAGATTAAAACTACCGCTGGTAGTTTGTGAAATACTATCAGTAACCGTTACCGTATATGGTGTGTTATTAGACAGAGCATTTGGTGTTCCTGAAAGTTGCCCGGTGTTGGCATTAAAGTTTAATCCACTGGGTAAAGGTGGGCTAATGCTGTAGCTAATAGGAGCAACACCGCCTAAAGATCCTACAGGAATTATTGCTGCAATTGCCTGCGTTATTGTTGTAACAATATTTGTAGCATTGGTTACACGAGTCAGTGGTGTAGGTGCCGGTATATAAACTCTAATAGAAGTACTAGATGTAGCACCGGTACCGTCATTAACAGTAATAGTATATGTTGTAGTGTTAAGGCTAGCAGTAGGAGTACCGCTGATTACACTAGTCACTGTATTAAATGTTAATCCTTGATCTATTGAAGGACTAATACTGTAATTGTAAATTCCACTTCCACCGATGGCTGTTACAGGCGTAAATGGCGTTACCGCATAATATTCTGTAAATGAATAGATGTAAGAACTAGATGTTGTAGCTGTAAGTGTTAATAACGGATTAGTAACTGCCAGTGTAAACTGTGTGCTACTATTTTGACTGATACTGTCTGAGACAATAACAGTATAAGTAGCAGTTGAGCTGACCACACTAGGAGTACCTGTAATTCTACCGTTAGCACTGTTAAAGCTCAATCCTGTAGGCAGAGTAGGACTGACAAAGAAACTTAGGCTACCATAGCCACCATAGGCTCCTACCGGACTAAAACTAGCATTGGTTACTAGTTTTACCAGCGAAGTTGCGGTGGTTATAATGTATGTAGAAACAGGAGTAGGATTTAATACAGTTAAGTTGAATACCTGTGAACTGGTATTACTCAATGTATCAGTTATTGTGATTGTATAATTGGTTGCACTGGTAGAAGTAGTTGCTGTACCGTAAATTTGACCACTACTGGTAATAAAATTTAGCCCACTAGGCAGACTAGGCGTAATTGAGAATGTATAAACTCCGGTACCGCCCACTACCGTTACCGGAGCAAACTGCGTAACCGCAATACTTCGATATGCAGATATTGACGGAACAGCCAGTGTAGTTACCAGCGCCGGAGTAGCAACCTGTAGTCTAAATGATGCTGTACTAGATTGACTTAAAGAATCAGAAACAGTAACTGTGTAATTGGTTAGATTAGAATATGTAGAAGCTGACCCGCTAATAATTCCAGTACCGTTGCCGTACAACAATCCACTAGGTAGAGTTGGAGTAATTGCATAGCTTAGTGTTCCATAACCACCGACGGCAGTTACAGGGGCAAATGGTGTGAATACTATATTCTGTGATAGAGTTGTAACGCTGATTACAGTAGTTGCTGTAACTGCATTTGGATTGTTAACTGTTAATCTAAAACTTGATGTACTAGTCTGCGGTGTTTGATCAGTTACTGATACTACATATGTTGTAGCCGCACTAGAAGTAGAAGTAACACCTGCAACCTGTCCATTAGCAGTATTAAAAGTTAATCCGGTAGGTAATCCGGGACTAACAGCCCAAGTAAATGTTCCAAACCCGCCTGTGGCAGTTACAGGAGTAAAAGGAGTAAATGTTACTAATCTAGTTAACGATGTAGAAGGTACCGCAGTGGTCACTGTCAGCGGAACAGAACTTACGCTTAGACTAAATGATTTGCTGCTAGTTTGGGTAGCCTGGTCATTAACGGTAACTGTATAAGTTGCTACAGAACTGGCTACTGTAGGAGTTCCTAAAATTGCACCAGTACTGGTACTGAACAACAACCCTGTAGGCAGTGCCGGGCTGATGGCATAATTTAATCCAAGATATCCGCCACTGGCCGCTACAGGTGTAAAACTAACTGCAGTATTACGAGTTAGAGAATTAGTAGGGCTAACCAATGTTGTAGTTAACAACGGTAGTGCGTTGACTACTAGGGTAAAGGACTTAGAGCTACTTTGGGGCGTAGTGGGGTTACTATCCGTAACAGTTACAGTATAACTGGTACTAGGAATAGAGGTACTAGGGGTTCCGCTGATTGCACCTGTAGTGGCACTGAATGATAAACCAACCGGTAAGCTAGGACTGATGGCATAGTTTAATGCGCCAATACCGCCTGATGCTGTTACAGGAGTAAATGTTGTAATAGCAATACTCTGAATAGCAGTAAAACTAGGAACAACCAGTACCGTTGATACTAATACAGGATTAACTGTTAAAGAAAAAGACTGACTGCTGTTTTGTCCTACAGTATCAGTGACTGTAACTGCAAAAGTAGTTGGGCTAATAATAGCGGTAGGATTACCACTGATAGCCCCAGTGGATGTACTCATTGCTAGTCCAGTAGGTAGATTAGGACTGATAGTGAATTTTAATGCACCAGTACCGCCCGTAGCTGTTACAGGTGTAAATGTAGTAGCAGTGGTATATTCTACTAATGTTTGACTAGGAATTGCTAGTGTTGTAGTAACTGGAACGCTACCTGCAGCCGAAACAGTTAAACTAAACGATGCATTACTAACCAGTCCGCTAGCATCTGTAAAAGAAACGACATAGGTTGTTACTGGTACAGCCACCGTTGGCGTACCTGTTACAGAAACATTAACTGAGTTATAATACCTAGAAATACCGTCTGAGCCAACAACTGTAACAACGCTTGGAGTAGATGTTAGAGTCAATCCAGTGGGCAATGCTGGACTAACTGTAGTAGATAATCCTACCAATGTGCCACTAGTGGTATAAGATGTAGCAACAGCGGCGCCGCCTGTAGCACCCACTGGCGTAAAATTAACTACTTGACCTGTAGAAACCTGTGTGCTAGGAACTAGGGTACTGGCAGTAATTGCAGGAATAACTTCAGTACCGCCCGCACCTGCAACTAGCGGACTAGCAGCAGTATACTTGGTCCAGGCATTGGTCAGTGCACCTTTGGTTAATTGGAACGCAGCACCAGCGCTGGTTACATAAAAATCGCCGAGTTGGTATTGAGATAGTTTAGTACTAGGCGTCGTTGCTGGATAGGGTGAGAAATAAATTGCCATGATGTATTAGAATATAGGATTAAATTGGACGTTACCGCACCCTTGATTGATCATAATGTATAGAGCGCCAACGGTATTATCATAATACATATCGCCTACTGCTATTTGTCCGCCGCAGGTTGTTGGTAGTACAAAACAACCTGTGCATATTCCAGCAGCACCTGCGGCTGCTATAATTGAACAATTCGTCCATAATACTCCTGCTCGTGTAGTTTGTATAGATCCATCACCGAATGTAATGCTACCGGAACTAGTAGTAATATTAAAACTAGGGGCTGATATAGCACCTTGTGTAGTTACTCCATCATAAAATGTTGCTGTACCGTGGAAGTTTGCTTCTTTGCCGACATTTAGTGCGCCGCCGATACCAACTCCGCCGCAGACAACCAGTGCACCAGTAGTTGTACTGGTACTGGCTGTGGTATTGGTTATTTCGAATTTGTCCGGACTTTGGACTAGAGTTTGAGTAACTGTAGTGAGTTCTACTACTAACTTGGTAGCATTAATGGTACCGCCAACATACAAATTTCCAGCAATACCTGCGCCACCTTGAACAACCAAGGCACCGGATGATGTTGAGTATGAGTTATAATGACCTTCGACTGTGGCAGTCGTAGAGACCACAAGGCCATTCTTGACTACAAAGTCTTTATTATTGACGGTTGCCATTAGTCTTCGCTTCCCTTTCCACGTTAGTAACGGCAGTTACTTAAATTTTAATAGTGTATTTATATAATATTACAAAAGCCTAAAAAAATAGGACCCGAAGGTCCTATTTTGTAGATCAACTTATTGATTAATAAGTTGGAATAGCTGACAAGATGCTTTGACGAACAACTTGAACTGTTAGGCTAGTTGCACCAGTTGGAGTAAATGTTAATTCAACAACACTACCACTAATATCAGCATCAAATTGTCCTAATTCGCCGTTGTTTGTAACAACACTGAATTGGTTCATGTAAACATTAGTACCGTCTTGGATTAACAAGATTTCTTCAGTGTGGATGTTAGCTCCGTCGACTAATTGAATTAGGTATTTGGCACTGGCATAGTCTGTACTGAATGTGTCAATAGTAACTTTGCTCGCTCCGCTGATACCGCTTTGTCCAATAGCAGCTTGTACGTTGTTGACGATAAAGATACCATTTGTACCAGTATGTCCTACGTTGTTAGTAGCATCACCTGCAACAACTACACCACCAATAACAATGTCTTTACCGGCACGTAGGCCGCCTTCGGTAACAATGCTAGCAGCACATGCTGTGGTATAGCCTTGGCCGATTACACTAGATGCAATGTGTCCAACAGCACTCATGAACTGTGCGCCATCAGTGCTTGTAATGTACAAATCGCCAGTTAGTGAAGCGCTTGTAGCTGTAACGTGTGCTAGTGTTGTACCACCAGTTACTGTTAAGTTGTTTAATGTAGAGTTGCCTGTTACATTTAAACTTGTAGCAGTTGTACCAGCTAGATAAGCATCACCAGTTACTGTTACGGTGTTCAATGTAGAGTTGCCTGTTACATTTAAACTTGTAGCAGTTGTACCAGCTAGGTATGTATCACCAGTCACATTGAATGTACTTGTAACTGTTGTTACAGCATTGAATATAGCAGAGTGAGTTACTGTTAAGTTAGTCAATGTAGCATTGGTCAATACCAATTGTGCTAAATTAACTGGACCAGTTACTGTCAAGCTGGTAGCTGTGATAGCATTTGCAAATACTGTACCTGTAGATACAATGTCTTGGAATGTACCAGTACTGCCACTTACGCTGTCAAGTCCGCTTAGGTTTTGTCCTTTTACAAACAATGTACCATCAACATAGACATTGCCGTTGAATATAGCACAGCCGCCAACTAACAAGTTCTTGCTAATACCAACACCACCGCTGACTGCAAGAGCATTACTAGATGTTGTACTTGTGCTAGTAGCACTGCATTGTACAATAACATTCTTAGCAATGTTAGCACCGCCAGTTACATACAATGCACCAGTAGATGCACCGCAGGCTGCTGTTGCACAATTAACAATAACATTCTTGCCAACATATGCGCCACCAGTTACAACTAGTGCACCAGTTCCGCAAGCACTAGTCGAAGCTGCTGTGCAGTTTGTAACCTTGGCTTTTGGTGTTGTTAGTGTAGAACTAGCATATGTAAAACCAGTAGAGTCAGTTAGTTTACCGCATATACCAGCATAAACAACGCCGCCTGCTACACATTTTAGACTTGTAACATTGACACATGCTGCTGTAATGGTATTTCCAGAAACACCTACACATGTACCTACAATGCCGTTAGTACTATCATAAGTTAATACTTTAGCGGGTGTTGTAATACTAGTAACTTTAACTTTATTACCAGTTACTGTTCCGCAAGCAGCAGATAAATTAGTTGCCGATAATGTAGCACCATTCCAAGTAAATGCCGAGCAATCTGTTAATGTACCACATACCCCGGTATAAACAACTTTTCCGCAACCGCCTAAACTTGTAACTTTTGCATTAAGGGTAGTGAAATTGGTGCTAACACAGATATTAGGAACATTTAATGTAGAGCCAAAAAATGTAAAGCTGCTATTACCAGCTAAAGAACCGCAACTACCGCAAGCGTATACAATCTGTGTATTAGCTAAAGTAGTAACATCAACATTAGCAGCTTTTAATGTACCGCAGCTAACTGTAACAGATGTATCGCTTACAATAGTACCGCAGGCATTAGAATATAATAAACCATTAGCACTGACTAAGCTGCTAGATTTGAAATGTCCTGCAGTAATGCAATTAACAGCGCTGATACAATTAGCACCACTAATTGTTCCGCCAGTCATTGTAATAGATCCGCCAATACCATTAACTTGTAACTGTGTGCCAACTGTTAGGTTTCCGGATCCATTATAACTTAATCCGGAATCGCTTTCTAATACACCACAAGCACCAGCATAAACTACTCCGCCGCATTTGTTAGTTAATCCAGTAACTTTAACAGCAGGTGCACAAACATAAGCTGAACCGCCACTCAATGTAACATTGCCAGAAGTAAGATTAATACTACCGTTGTTTAATGTTAATGCGCCTGTGTTATCAAAGATCGCTGTGTTGATACCGCTAGAACCGGTTGCTAGTGTAACACCAGCCGAATCTGCAGTTACCGCAGCCGCATTGTTGTAATTCAACTGTGCAGATGCACCAGAATAAACTGTTGTAGCATTAGTTCCGCCGGAGAATACTACCGGTTTACATGCCACTGGACCATTACCGCAACCGTAGACTTTAGCGTTGCCAACAGTTAATGTTACTGCAGTAGCACTGAATGCAAAGTTAGAACTGAATGTTGTCGAGCTTGTACCAGATTGGAATGGAATCTCGTTTTGATAACCCCAAGCAATGTTAGTTGCTGTGCCAGAGTAGCAGGCAAATTTACTTGCTGAACTTACTTTCCAAGTAGCTGTGCTATTAGCACTACACCAGGTTAGTAGTTGATTATTTGCTGTAGCAGCAGGAATAAATGTTGTTACACCACTAGCTGCTTGGATTGGAATTTGACCTAATGCACCGCCGGTTATGTTATCGGCTGAAGTAACTGTACCCCAAATATGACCACCAACTTGTAAGTCGCTGGCAATGTATGCGCCACCGGCAACTTGTAAAGCACCGCTTGAACTACCTGTAGTTACATTAGTAGTGTCGTGTGCGTTTACAGAACCTAGATCCAATGCAGCATATGAACCGTTGTTTACTAGGTCGGCATTTGGAATTGGTTCGCTAGAACCAGGATCAATATTTGTACGTAATACCAAGTGGCCTGTAGTATCATTACGACCAACAAACATGTGGCTGTTTGTGCTACCGCTATAGTAGTTAATCAACAAACCACGGTTCATACCGTCGTCTGTGGTTAAGTTAGCACCACATGCGCCGCCACCGACACTGAATACAGGATCTTGGATATATGTAGCTGTGCTGTTAATAACAGTTTGTACGCCTAGTACAGTTAAGTCGCCTGCAATAACTGCATTGCCGCCGACTGCCAAGCATTTAGCAATACCAGCACCGCCTGCTGTGTACAAGCTATTACTTGCTGTGTTAGATGTACTAGAACATGTACCGCTGACATACAAGTTTTTCTTAATGTATGCGCCGCCTTGGGCAACAATCAATGCACCAGCGCCGGCGCTTGTAGCAGCAGCACAGTTATCAATTAATGCAGCACCGTTAACATATAAACCGCCAGCTTGGATAGAAACTGCTGCTGTACTTGTGTTGCTTCCGCCGGTAACATTACCTGTGCCAGCAACAACAACATTCTTATCAACAAATACACCACCTGACTTAACAACCAATGCACCTGCTGGTGTAACACCGCCTGCCGCTGTTGTACTATCGTCAATGGTTAATACACCGTTTGATTCAACTGTGCTACCAAAGTAAGCAGCACCAGAAGCAGTAAACAAGTTATTAACTTGAGCATTATTATTAAATGTAGCATCGCCGTTGACTTTTAAAGTACTACCTAAATAGGTTGCACCCGAAGCAGTAAACAGGTTAGTAACACTAACATTATTGCCAAATACAGCATCGCTAGATACATTTAATGTGTTATATAAATTGGTAGGACCCCAAACACTTGCGGTGCTGCCAATCATTAAATTTTGTGGTGTTGCAATACCGGAATAAACCTGGAGTGCCCCTGGATTAGAACCCGATGTTGTTGTCGTAACTGCCTTTGTTCCCTCGACAACCAGACCGGCTCTTACGACGAAGTCTTTAGTTAGTGATGTTAGTGCCATTTATTTTTATCTCCAAATTTTTATGCTGTTAATGCAGTTCTGTATAAGGTAAATGTTAACGGTAAATTTACATAGTTATATGCTGAAAAGTACAAATTAACACTAGTTCCAGTTGTCTCCGCTGCAAAATCTCCCATTTCTCCGTTTGTTGTAACCTGTCCAAACTCTGTTGCATATACCGTTCCTTGATTATCGATCAGCAACAAAAGCTCAATTACTTCAAAATTTGCCCCAGACCCTGTCTGCTCTCCTACTTGTATTAGGTACTTTGCAGACCTAAATAGACTTGTAGAAAAACTATCGACGATCGTCGGCGTTGTTGTATTTATGATGACCGACGTAGAATTG